>Ga0115013_10000606_pt1 | contig 21540 bp, 9 predicted proteins | sample SouAtlMetagenome_2_FD_88686 | JGI IMG/M metagenome (GOLD analysis project Ga0115013, IMG submission 88686) | Marine eukaryotic phytoplankton communities from Atlantic Ocean - South Atlantic ANT15 Metagenome | ecosystem: Environmental > Aquatic > Marine > Oceanic | place: South Atlantic Ocean...
ACCATATAGATTGAATTGGTATTCTAGTAGTATCATCATGAATGTTTCGTCACATTCTGAATTTTGCCCCATTTCATTGTACATTAGTCTCAGTAAGAGAACACTCTAGATTGAATATGCATTCCTGTATTATCATCATAAAGTTTCGGTCCGTATCCAGCTTTTGCCCAACATCGTTGTATGATACGAGCAAATCCTTGTATCTTGAAGATAGTTTCATAATTCGGAGAATTGTATGATATTATGTACTACTCGGTTGGATATACCAACACATCAATCGTTGGCATGAATTCATCAAGATTGCGTTCCACCTTCCTAGTTTTCGTCTGCACCGAACTATCCCGATTTCTATCAGCGTACCCTGCAAGAGGACAGCTGTGCATAAAAAAAGGGAGACTGATAGGTATAAAAAGAACCGTAGCACATCAACGATAGTGATATCCATCACTTCGATAAGCTCAATCCAAAAATTGTAGATCGTAACTCCAAAGGAAGAGTAGTTGTAGTACTCACTCCTAATTAAGAAATCGATTTCGTTCATTGTACGATCCGATCGAGAAACAAAAACAATCGGATGGCTTTAGCGAGTATTGTTCTGTATTGCATTGGAGTCTTTCTATCAAGAGCGAAATGTTTCTTTTCACACAATCGATGATGTTTCTCCTTTCTTGTGAATTGGAACAGAAAAGCAATGAAGAAAATGTGACTCGGAAGCGTTGAGACAAATTTAGGATTGTCATTTTTCGGATGTTGACACGTGCACGGGTGCGCTAACCTCAACGCTAGTAGAGTACATCCATGAATATGATGTCACAGAGGATATTACTTCAGCGATGATATTATTTTTGTATGGAGGTCTGACGCCAATCTTTCAGACCCCATTCGAATGGCGTACAACCAGGAAGTGTGAAAGTAGTATTTATTTATTCTTTCCAGGAGCAAAGATGGATTCCAACTCTGCCATTCATAAATTTGTTGCCAGACAGCGCGAACTCTTAGATCTTGAGTTGCAGACCGAATCGGATGAGGGGATTTCCGGAACGGACAGCAACGATAACGAAGGGAGACGATCCCATATTCTCGGTCGCTTGGAGGCATCGGACGTCTCGGTGGGTCTATACGGACGGACAGTCGTTCGACTGACTCCTTGGTCATCGTCGTTGTCATCACAGGAAGGGACGTCTGGCGATTTTGGCAAAGGAGCAATAATGGCGTATGGCAATGCAAAAGGCGATAATCCTCTCTCTCTCTTGCCAGCTCATCGTTTTACGGTTGGCAATGAGGTGGAAATAAAAGGTGGCCAAGGGAATAAAAAGAATGTTATCTGTGGTGTTATTTGTGCCGTCTCGGAGCAGTCGATTTCGATAGCGATTGAGGGCGATAAGCTGTCGGCTTCGCAGCCTTCAAAATCATCTTCGAAGGGAGGTAAAGTCGAAAGTAAGAAAAATAAGTTTTCAAAGAATGACGACGGCGATGATGAGACCAGCATTCTTGATTGTGCCCCTCTAACACTAGTTCCCAGGAGTTCTGTCGAGGTACACAAAAAGCTCGTGGCGGCTCTAGATCGGTTGGAAAGGCACGGCGAGAACCACCCCATCGCTGGATCTATTATCCGATCGGTTTTTTCTAGCAAAGACGAAGCCACTAGACCTTGCGAGACAAAAAAGAAATCTAATCCCAACGCTTGTTTCAATTCAAACCTCGATGAGAGCCAGCGGGAGGCGATCGATTTTGCCCTGAACCCCGAACGGCCTATCGCGCTAATCCATGGACCCCCGGGGACAGGAAAAACTACGACAGTGGCTGAGCTCATTCGGCAAGCCGTTCATTATCATGGAATGAGGGTCTTAGTCACCGCACCAAGTAATGTTGCCGTTGACAATATTCTAGAAAAGCTGACTCAGCCAGGAGACAAAACGAATAAGGAAAAGCTGCCGATCCTCAGAACGGTTCGATTGGGTCATCCTGCCCGTATCAAGCCATCCATCGCAAAACATGGTCTAGAGGCTCTCGTAAAGTCCTCCGATGGAACGGAAATAGTTGATGATGTCCGCAGGGAACTCGAATCCCACCTCCGATCCCTATCAAGGGACAACCGAAAACCAATCCCGAACCCCAATCAAACACCCCGCATCAAAAACTACAAACAACCCAAGCGACAGCAGGGTAATCAACGAAAACTTGATAAGCGGAGTGTCTACAAAGAAATCAAATTATTGCGAAAGGAGATCCGCCAGCGAGAAGAGAAGGTTGTATCGGAACTGATCCGCTCGGCCCATGTAGTTTGTGCCACAAATGTGGGTGCCGACAACCACGTACTGAACCAAATTACCAACCCAAAAGACGCAAATTTGAAGCAAAATAGCGAGAAACTAGGTTTTGACTTGGTAATTATCGACGAGGCAGCACAAGCTCTCGAGGCTTCCTGTTGGATTCCGATTCTGAGGGGACGAAAGGTTGTCCTAGCAGGAGACCACTGTCAGCTTCCGCCTACCATCAAATCCAACAATCCAACGGTTTTGGAAGGTCTCGGTGTGACTCTCTTCGAACGCCTTATGGCGCCTTCGAATATGAATAGTGGTGACAAAAACAAAAATAGAGATGTGTCGCGGATGCTACAAATCCAATACCGGATGCATCATAAAATCGCTGATTGGGCTAGTCAGGCTATGTATCAGGGCAAGCTTTGTACGCATGAAAGTGTTCGGGATCGGACCCTCGGCCAGCTCGATGAAGTCCAAAGACAGAATCAGCGGGACAGCAATAATTCATCACCGTTATCAATATCAACTCACTCTAAGGGATCTTATTCCTCCAAAGAGACAACAGATGACAGCGATCTTGAACATCTGAGTAATTCAACTCTCCTGCTGGTCGATACAGCCGGTTGTGACTTGCATGAGGGTGAAACCGAGGCTGGATCGCGCTATAACGAGGGTGAGGCGATGCTGGTCGTTGAGCACGTTCGAAAACTCCTGAAGCTGGGATTAGATCAAAGCCAAATCGCCATCATCACACCCTACAACGGGCAGGTAGAGCTCCTACGCAACCAGCTCCTCCCTCAATATGCAAGACTAGAAATCCGGAGTGTGGATGGCTTTCAGGGCGGAGAACGAGAGGCTGTTGTATTGAGCTTAGTTCGAAGCAATTATCAGCATAGCAGAGGAAATGGTGCTGGGATTGGATTCTTAAGGGACGATCGGCGACAGAACGTGGCAGTAACCCGGGCTATGCGTCATCTAGCCGTGATTTGTGACTCTGACACGGTGTCAAAGAGTCCTTTTATACGAGATCTCCTTCAATGGATCGAAGATAACGGGGAGGAAAGATCAGCTGTTGAGTACATTTCCGAGGGTGTTCATTCAGAAAGTCAGGAGCAATATGAAGAGGATCTGAAAGATGCTGACTCGGAGCTCATGAAACTATTTCAAGACTCAGCTTCGGCACTAACCCTTTCAAGCAATCCTTCAGTTACCAGCAAGAAATCTATGAACGACAGTCTTGGTGAATCAGAGCTTATGAAGATCTTTGAGGAGTCAGCTTCTGCTTTGCACCTTTCAAGTGCGCCTTCTGCTAATAGAGGCAGTAAATCTATGACCGAAATGGAACTCAATCAGCTTTTTGAGAATTCAGCTTCTGCTCTGCACCTTTCAAGTGCGCCTTCTGCTAATAGAGGTAATAAATCTATGAATAACAGCATTGGCGAAATGGAACTCAATCAGCTTTTTGAGAATTCAGCTTCGGCTTTACCTCTCGCAACAAGTGGTAAGCCTTCTAACAGTACTAGTAAAACTATGAACGATAGTCTTGGCGAGTATGAGCTTACGCAACTCTTCCAGGAGTCGGCTTCGGGTTTGAATCTAGCAGGCAACAAATCTTCTGATGCTGATGGTAAGACTATGCACGACAGCCGCGGCGAGTATGAGCTGATGCAGCTCTTTCATGAGTCAGGTTCGGCTTTAAGTCTTGCAAAAAAGCATAGAGATGGTAGTAGGTCTAGGTCTATGGACGATAGTATTGGCGAAACAGAGTTAACGCAACTCTTCGAAGGTTCAGCATCGGCTTTGAATCTCGCGAGAAGTAGAAGTAGTTCGCCAAACAAGTTTCATACTCCGCCGAACGATCTCATAAAAGAAACGCCTGGTGCTCAATTAAATGAACTTGAAGAAAGCAAACGAAAGGCACTTATGGACAAAGTTGCTACTTTTCTGGCGAAGGGTGCCGAGGGTGATGAAATGGTGTTGAGCTCTGACTTGTCAAGTTACGATAGGCGACTAGTCCACGAATTTGCAGAACAGTCGGGTCTGGGCCATAAGAGTGAAGGCACAGAAGGTATCGATCGCAAGACTATCCTCTGGATAAAGAATGATTCATCTCCCTCTACCCTTTTTCGCCAAGAGGCAACGCTATCCTCTAAGAAAAAAGAAGCATTTGAAGTAGAGGAGGAAGAGGACGGACATAACTTGGGTTCCAAATTGGTTTCGAATTTTTCCGCTCTGGCATTGGACAACGATGATAGCGACGACAGTGACTCCGATGCAACTGAGAATGATACGAATCAGGAATCAACGCCATCTAAAGGAACAAAGTCCGATAGTGGTGGTCCTACGGCCAATGAGTTGCTGAAACAACTTGCTAAGGAACGTGCTGAGCGTCAACAGCATCAACGAACTAGTGATAAAACTTCCTCAAAAAAGAAGAAATCAAAACCAAAGGGGCGCAAACTTGGTGGAGCCAAGAAGGCTGTATCACCACCTGATAAGGATGATACCGACGACCTTGATGATATGGCATTTTTGGATGCCCAGATCGAAAAGTCCCAAAACACACACGGGCGAAAAGTTGTAGGAAGTGGCAAAAACTATCGGACAGTTGTCAACGGCATCCTTAACGCCAAGCCAGAACCCAGATCTAAACCTTCCAACCAAAGAGCAAGTGCAGCACTTAAAATGAAACTGAGTAAGGCTGAAAATTCACGAAAAAAGAAGAAAAAGAAATAGTAGATTTACAAAAGTTTGAAAGACTAATCAGAGTAATTCTAAAGGGGTTATTATTAGAACCTTTCGTTTTCATGCCTTTCAAGCTTTGTTTCCTAATCTGTCGAGTTTGTTTGGGCGAAAAGTGTTGCATTGGAGTTGATAGGCTCATCTGAGAGATCCATACTAGCGTAAATCAAACAAAAAAAACTCTCTATTTGATTGCAAAACACTTCAATTTGATGAAAGTGCCTTGCATTTTATCCATTTTAATGAACCTCACTAATGAACCTACTCTCATCAACAAACCAGTTTCAAGAGTCGATGTAAGTTTTTAATCGACTAGATCGTAGACGAAGCTTTTGTTAAATCACAATTCGCGCGGAACAAAGAAAGGCACGATCTCAACGCTTATTCGTCCCCACTCCAAAGACACAGGCGAAAAGACAGCTGCTAAGGAAACGAAGGAAGGAATGTGTCAACGTATGTTTTGGAGTAGTATTTAAATTTTTAAAGTTCGTAAGTCATTGTTTGCCTACTTTTTCCTTCTGACGAGAGTTACTCGAAAGGGACACACGTCGAACTTCAGAAAGCGGCAAGTTTTGGTTTACTCCAAAGTTTTGTCAAGTACATTGTCAGCTCGGAAAGAATATTTCTTTGGGATTCGAAAGAACAATACTATATCAAAAGAACAAACACACCAAGACAATATCTAATACGAGCAGATACATAGTATGACGGAGAAAGAGGTAGCAGATGGTGTCGAAGTCACCACAGGTGATTTCGGTGGGGATGGCGACAACAACAAGGGAACTGTTGCGTCGGTTTCGGGATCGTCAAGCGAGTCCTCTGAGCCAACCAGAGATCCCTTTTTTGCATTCATTCCGCAGGTTGCAAAATGGGGATGTGGAATTTTGGCAAATGAAGCAAAGACAGCTCAAAAGGCAGTCACTGGATCTCCCGCCTTTCTCAAGGGTTTTCTTGGCGACACCTATTCATTCTACCGCAAAAACCCCAATGTGCTGTACAAAGAAGTAATCTCTGGTTTCACTGTTGCAATTATGCAGGTCCCTGAATCGATTGCCTTTTCCTTTGTTGCTGGCGTCCCCCCTCTCTCAGGTCTCCAAGCAACTTGGTGGATGGCCTTTATCACTGGAATCCTTGGTGGCAAGCCGGGAATGATTTCCGGAGCAGCCGGTGCCCTGGCGGTTGTTGTCACCAAGCTCACAGCATCTGATGGCGTTCTAGATTATCTAAGCATGGACGAGCGATTGAATGTCCTTTATATGACCATGTTTGTCTGCGGGATCTTTCAAATCGGCTTTGCCGTTTTCCGACTGGCCAAATTGGTTCGACTTATTCCTGAAACGGGAATGATAGGGTTTATGAACGGTGAGTAGCTGCACCTCGATGACACATAGCAAAATTGAATGATGGCATCTTTGTTGTCTCCCTCTTCCGCTCACCCCTATTTTATCGTTTTGACGACCGTCGTTTCAAAAAACAATTTCTTGCTTATCTAATCTAAAATTTAGGTCTTGCGATTATAATTTTCATGGCCCAGCTTCCAGCATTCCAATACTGTACTGATGAACCCCTATTCATCGATTGCACGGTGCAGCAGCGCCAGTGGTTGACTTTTGGCAACAATCCCCTCGAACTGAGTCTTGTGTTGGTCCACGTCGCAGTTTGCATGCTAATCATGTACTTCTTTCCTAAGATCCCTTACGTCGGACGATGGATTCCCGCTTCCCTCGTGGGACTCCTGGTCGGCACCCTGATCGAATGGACTCTCTTTCGAGAAGCAATTGGTCAGGGCACAAGAGTGGTGGAAGAAACAGCGCCAATTGCCGGGGATCCACCAAAATTCGATTGGCCGGCCATTCCAGATGACAGTCAAACTATCAGAACCATGCTGGTCTTCGCCATCCAGCTGGCCGCCATTGGTGCCGTAGAATCCGTTCTAACCCTCCAGGCATGTAATGAAATCACTGATACTGTCCCAAAAATTGCCGATTCCAACCAGGAATGTTTTGCTCAGGGTTTGGCCAATTTGGTCTGTGGTTTGTTCCGGGCAATGGGTGGAGACGCAATGATTGGCCAATCGACCATCAATATCATGAATGGTGCGCGCCATCGTATCAGTTCGACCATGTCTGGGGTCTTTATGCTCCTGTTTACCTTGGTATTAAGTCGCTTCATCAACCTACTGCCGATTGCCACCTTGACGGGCGTCTTGTTCATTGTGGTTATCTCAACCTTTCAGTGGAAGACCTTTGTCATTTTGAGATACGGTAGATTCTCGGATAGTATCGCTATCCTTTTGGTCACCATTGTTGCTGTCTTTACCAACCTTGCTATTGCTATCGCGGCTGGTATTGTTCTTTCCGCATTGGTTCATGCTTGGGACAGCGGAGCTCATGTCGAGGCAGATGTTGAGCAGAAAGATATGATCATCAATGGCGAGCGAGTCAATGGCGTCAAGTACGTTCATGTTCGTGGTGCCATTTTCTTCTCATCGACCCGTAAATTTGTCAATATGTTCAATATTGCCAACGATCCCGACACTATTATTTTAGACTTCAAAGACGCCTTGGTCATAGACCATTCTGCTGTCGCTGCGATTCAGGGACTGACCCATAGGTACGGGCTGGCTGGGAAGACGGTTATTTTGAACAACATCAAGTCCAAATGTGTTGGAAGAATGCATCGAACCCACGGCGACCGAACCAAACTTCAAGAGCAAATGTCCCACAATATCGAGGATGTTGAGGCTGGCAACCAACCAAATGAAACTACTGGCGACGAAAAGAAAACTGAAGAGGTCAAGAGTCTGCAAGAGCTCAAGATGTTTTCGACCGACATTGACGGGCACGAAAAGGAACTTGAGATGCTTGGAAAGGAAGAAATTAAGTACAGCGTCGAGTCGATCACCGAAAAGAAAAACTCGTAAACACACCTTGATATTGAACGAAATCCAAAAGGGCCTCTCCAACGTGATTGGATTGGATTGAATCTAGATGTATGACAAGACGAAATAGAGAACGTAAATCTTTCCATTATTTGTTGCTTAAAATGCACGTAAAGTTATTGATTTTCATATACGAATAATTTTCTACAACAAAATTCAAGCTCGGAAATCAATATCTACTTTGATTTGCTCGTGCCAATAGCGAGCACGGGCTGTGAAGGTTGATTCGTTCTGTTCGGGCCAGCCGATTGGCTACCGATATTAGGAAAGGATGAATTCACATCTATATGCCGATCTATTCCTTATCCATGTTTGAGGAAGCCATGATGAATCTTTATGCTTGCGTATTGTGCACTGCTGTGGAATGCCATGTTCCTTTCTCTGTGTACAGCACAACTTTCGCGAGAATCCTACCGCGATAAAGTGAAAGCGAATTAAACGGTCAGGTGCGTGCTGCAAAGTAGCCATTTAATCTATCAACCAACCCAAAAGTCTCAAAACCAGAGACGTAGCCGATAAGCATCGCCGCAGTTCAAATAATACCGAACTAACAATTCCTCTCGAATAAAACCGAAATGGTTCTGATACAACTTTTGGGCCGTCACGTTCGATACCTCCTGCGTTTTCGTTGTGGCGTTTCGTAAATAGAAATTTGTATTGTAGGATGCGATTTTGATCCATCGTATTATTGGTAAGCGAGCGTAGTGTATTTAAAAATGAAACCATTAGGAAGAAGACACAAATAAGATGTTACCGATTGCTTCAGGCGGCGAACCTAATACAAGATGGTGCTTTGAATGGCCAAAGCCTTAGTAATCTAGCCATGAAATATTTGGATTCTTCAATAGAACCTAGTGAAAAACTTTAGAACTACTTACTGTTTCTAGCGTCACCGACTCGCATCCCCGGTCCTTCATGCGGCAAAGAACCCGTCGGACTAAGTCTTTCCCAATGCCCTTGCGCCGATGAGACTTGCTAACTGCCAACATCCCAATATAACCAGTCTGGGTGATACCCTTGTTCGTTATAGAGTCGTCGGTGATGGCTGTGCAGTTTTGGCTGTTTGTAGTACCATCTCCGTCGGTATCATTATTCGGAATGTCTCCGTCTTGTTCTGGTAGTGCTGTTGCTTTTACGGCCTCGTCGTAATCAATCTTGCCAACGACACAGCCGCAAACTTCTCCGGAAGACGAATCCATGGCGAGGATGCAGAGATCTGGAAAACGGTTCAAAAAGTAACGGTAGGTAAAAATGCTGTACGGTTCCGACAAATCGCAGGCAACCAAGCGGTCGACATCTTCGAGGCGGGATTCGTCCTTGTAGTCGACGAACACAATGGCTGTACTGTCGCTGTTGCTCTTATCAGAGATTTTGTAAGTGCTCTTCTCCTCCTTTGCCATGGTCGCTTCGGCAACTGGTATCAAGTGATTGCTTGCTGGATGCAATGGAATAATGAACTAAAATAATCATTTGGGCGCATTGTCTGTCTGTTACACGTAACGTCGTCAAGTTTTCAAAAATTCTTCAATTAATAGTATATTCAACACGTGCATCATTAATATAACTTAGTGTAGTTTCCATAATAATTTTATATTTTAACCAGGGTGCATTCTAGCTTTGACTGAATCACTCATTCTTGCTAGTGGAGATATCCATCGCTGCGGGACGACCGGAGGTCGTTCTGTTTCTTTTTATGGTCATACTCTTCGTTGATGTCATGCTTTCGCAGCTCCTTTCGATTTTGACGTTTTCGTTGTGTCTTATCGGTAATCACTCGCTGTCTTGCCTTATGTGCCTCGGCCTCCCAATTGGTGGTACACATGACCACCACTGCCAGCAGGAGCATGTGGCACCAGGTTCCTGCTGTCATGCCCGCGACCAATCCGACGTCCCCGCACAAGACCAAGCCGCCGGCGCTTGGATCATAGGACCCATCGCTGGCAATTTGGCTGCATAGAGTGTCATCGCCCCCGCTTCTAAATAAGCCAAAGTAATACGCCAGCGGGACGCCTACAATCCAATACGCAACTACGACAATCGGAACGACAACACCCTGCCGGCCACAGCCCTTGATGATCCCGTTTAGTCCCGTTTGTATGCCATCGGCAAAGACGTAAAACGACAACAGCGGGATAACTGCTGCAGTCTGGTCGACGATTGCCTGATTCTCAGAGGCAGAGACGAAGAGGCCTGGGAAGAACCCATGCGGTAGGGTATACAGCATCACCCCAATCGCCCCACTGCAGATTGCACACAAACCAACACTGACCTTGCCAGCCAGCGAGGCGCCCGAATGATTTCCTGCCCCTAGTAAGTTGCCCACACGGGCTGTCCCGGCAATGCCGAATCCAGAGGGGACCATGAATGAGAATGCATTCAAAGTTTGGTAGATCGTCATAGCAGCTAGAGTGGTTTGCGGGCGTGGGCTGAGTCGGCCACTCAAAAATATAGCGATTTCGCTGGCTAGGGTGCGATTGAAATCGGAAAAAGGGTTGTGGGTGAGTACAATGTTTTCAAATAGCTATCTACGGACGTCACTATTGTCACACTACTCTACCGAAAGAATTGATGTTACGTACCCCACCATTCCGAAATGATAACTATTCCAGGTAGTGCCAAACCAAGATAATTACAAAAACCCCTAATTGAGCCTCCTGCAATCCTTAATTCTTTGACCAGAGTAAGTTTGGTTTGGCCAACAGCGCTCCCGCCAGTAGATTCGAGCACACGTTTTCGACCCTTGGGATAGAGGAACAAATAGGAAACAATATACGTACACTGTACAGCCTGAAACATTATTGTCGCGTATGCACAACCAAGATATCCCATATCCAATATATAGCAAAACAAAAAGTTAAAGGGAATGTGCAAAATTAGGCCTAACAGAGAAGCCTTGGCTGGGACATCAGCCATGCCGATGCTATGGCACCAAGACGTTGTTGTCCATTGGATCGAATACACCCATAAAGAGGGAGCTAAAATCTTAAGATAGGTGGCTGCGTGAGTCGCCAGCTCTGGGGTTTGTCCTAGACTTATCAGGAAATTCTCGATACCGAAGAGCCACCAGATTCCGACTGGGAGTACCAGTATTATTTGGATCATGAGACCGCGTAGCAAAAAGACGACGGGCGTGTTGATAGTAGATTCCGAACCTTTACAAGAACTAGACATTCTTTTCACGGACCCCCCGACATTTGAAGCAGCTCTTGACGCCATCTCACCTTTCGCTTGCCCCGCAAGAGTGCTCAGGGCAAAGCTAAATCCTACACAAAGGCTCATTCCTGTAACATTGCAAAGTGTCGTGGCCAGGGCGGCAGCTGCTAGCTTTATTCCGTCATTGTTGGTGTTCTCATCTTCGGCTCCAAATTCTGATCCATCGTCCATTTCTCCAAGGATTCGGAGGGTGATGAACCACGGGATCTTCGACAGGATCATAGATTGTAGGGCTGGTATAAAGGTTTTGGATTGCTCTTTGATTTCTCGTTGGACTTTAAACGTCCAGGTTTCCCGTTTCCTTGTGTAATTATCGCCTTGCTGCGCAAGAAGGAACGTTGCCTCGTTCGCTTCACCTTCAGACAATTGCATTCGAGACGTCATTGCGGGCATTATCATCTCCTCATCGCCCTCTTGGGAAAGGACTTCACGCGGTGACATGATTCGTTGTTCTGAGTTTTGAATAATCTTTTTCTTCCGATAGGGATGATGGTAGACTTAGTAATTTCGCGGGCAGGAGCTTCAGTAGATCTGTGAAAATGCTTAGAATCAACTTCAGTAGCTGGCTTTCTTGTCCGAGGTTGCGTATGCTGCCGAGTGAGAATGAATGAAAGGTTCAGTAGATCTGTGAAAATGCTAAAATTCAACTTCAGTAGCTGGCTTTCTTGTCCGAGGTTGCGTATGCTGCCGAGTGAGAATGAATGAATCATCAAACAATCGAAAAGTGGGAATGCCGTGGGAAACGTGGTTTCTTGGTTGTTCGTCCGCCTGTCCGGCGCTTACAAAGATTGTTACGGTTCGTAGTTTTTTTAAATTATTTGGCTTGGACTTGGGAAGTGCAATCCTGCCCTTTCCATATGATGAAAGGCTCTGCAACAAAATACCATGATTACAATTGCTGAGCTACCGTCTTCAAGCTCTACTACTAACTTGAGGGAAAATTTATTCATAGCATGTTTTTGGGAAGCTAAGCACAACTCGTTCGAAAATATAAAACTTGAGAAGCCAAGTCTAATAATAAGAAGCTAGGCATGACACATTTTTTAAAAATTGTATCTTTTTTATTTTATTCATGATTTTGCGTTTTCGTAAATTGGATAGCTATTCGTCGGGGGGCTTTTAATCGAGATATGACCAAAAGCTATAACTTAGCACGATACATTCACGCATTATCGGCTTCCTCTGGAGTCGTCTCCATGAGCTCGTTTTCAGAAGTACCCTCTTTGGCGTCCGAAGCTTCGGCAGCTTTTCTCGACCGTGTCGCAGGCTTGAGATCGACAATCATGATAGTCATATTGTCCCCACCAATGCCCTGGGTAACCCGGGGATCATCCGAAATAATCTGGCCGAGCATTTCTGCGCCAATCTCCGTTGGCGACTTGGTGTCAATGCGATTCATCACAAAATCGACAGCTTGCTGGTTGCTCAGGCAATCCCAGATCCCATCGCAGCCAAGCAACAAAAATTCATCATCCTCTTCCAACACAATCTGCATGATGTCTGGTTCAGCCGTGATCATTTGATGAGCCGGAGGAATTCCTGGAACCTGCTTGTATTTCAGATCACCGATCGACCTGCTCAAATTGAGGTTACCATTAATACGGCCAAAGTGGTTGACGAATCCACCAGAGCGTAAAATTCGATTCATTTCGTGAGTCTGAGAGGGTTTGTGATCATAACTCATCGGATACGCATAGTGCCCCTTGGTTTTGGCCTCCTCTTCGCAGCTAGTCTTGCGGCGGCGGCAAAGAACAGCACGCGAATCACCTGCATTTGCAACCGTCAAAATTTCCCCAGTGACTACAGCGACCACCGCAGTGGCACCAGCATGGATGGGGTGATCTGGAAGATTGCATACTAGTCGGCCGTTGTGAGTGACCGAGGGATGGCGAGGTGATGTTCCACTGACTTCAATGGCGTCAGGATACTTAGGTGCTTCGATGAGGACCTCAGCGGGGGCCGGAGTGACGGATTGGGATTCGTTTTCTTTGCTGGGGGCGGCATCATCTGATCCAGCATCGCCCGTACTTCCTAGCGATAGAATCTTTTGAAGCATTGTGGTAACCTTTCCTCCGTTTGGGGATCCTTCCTTTGAGCTTTCTTCCTTGGTTTCGGCTTCATCTTTGGTATCATCCATGTTGTTGTCCAGGGCTGCCGCTTCTTCCTGGCCAACAGGTTCATTACTGTCAACGGATTCGTCTTCTTTGCTATTCTCCGTTCCATCATTGTTTTCCTTCGAATTCTTTTGGAAGTCCTCAACAGCATTCTTGAGAGCCTCCGCTTGTTCAGGATTCATGGTCGTTGAGGCGGATCGGTCAGCTTGTTGCTGAAGTTCAGGGCTAAGGTCGAGACCAACCGGGGTTGTAGCAATAGGGACAACCTCTTCTTCGTTTGCATCTTCGGTTGATACGGAAGCTGTTACTGGTTGGGACTGTGTATAGAAGTCGGGAGGGGTCTCAACTGCATCTGGGATCGACGGAATCGATTTAATCCCTTCCTCAAGGGTTTTTGTTGCTCCCTTTTCAGGTTTGATTGTTCTCAAAGCCACGATTTCGTTGCGTCGGTTCGGATCATCAATCATCCGGTCCATCGCGTGAAAGGCCTGCCGCAGAGCCTTTCCAACGGGAGTTTCCACTGCAACAGGGAGGTGAGAGGACCGATAACCCAGCTCGTTGCCATTTCCATCGTAAGGATTATCTATTGGTTTTGGAGGAGCTGGAGGAACGCGAGGGTCCTCTTCCCCAAGAGGAAGGCACTGGAAGTCGGCGCCGTGCGTGACCCAGCTCTCCTGATGTGTTAGGACGGAAACGAAGTAGTATTGGCAGAATCGGGCGACTTCTGGTCCTCCGTGTCCGTCGTAGACACCAAATACCCGGGCATTGCGGTCGATGGACTCGTTGGCATTCTTTATGGGAACGCTGGTGACAGCGGTATGAGCGTCCTCCATAGATTTTCTCCAACCCTGCATGTCCACAACGCCCCATTCCAGCGGTCGGTCGCCAGAAGATTCGGGGGCTTCTCCCGATTCTTCGCATTTATCAGTAACTGGAGTCGACAAATAAGTCCCCATGGCTGCGGATATTGCTGCGTATTTGTGAACCTGACGAAAGAGCGCTTCAAGCTTTGCAATAGACGAGGTAATTTTGCTGTGATTGTTTTCTTCTTCCTCGCTCGTCGATACTTCGATCGGCAAACACACACCAATCTATACCTTAATTATGATATACAATCCCGAATTGATCTATAAGGAAATTGGGTCAAGGACTCGAATATAACGCTTTGCTTCTCTTTCCCAGACGAACGAGTTCCTCTCATCGAGACTCGTTTTAGCGTATCTGTGCGTCTCTTGGATGAGAGGTATTCTCACCATAGCAATTTGTGCGTTGGTCATTGTTATTTTCCACACGGGCCGGCCTCAAATTTTGGGGTCAAAAACATTGGGGTTAGGGTTTCATCACGGACGATGGACGGTCACACCGATTGAATACGTCATACGAGTTCATCCCAACAATTCCATGATCCAGCAGTTGATGTTCGTTCTCTCTTCTCTTCACCCTTTCGAGAACAATACTTCCGATGAAGGTCGGAGCAGGGTACTTAGTTTCATCGTAGATTCGTTTCCGAAGCGGCAACAGGGCTGATCATTACTTTCTCGACAGAAATGCAAGAACGAATACAAGGTCTATCTATGACGGTAGCCACGGAAATCATGTCAAAGGAGGACGATCGGAAACGAAGGAAACCTTCGACGAGAATCATTCCGGTCGCAACTTTAACACATTCCATTGTATTTTTGCTAACGTCAATTTTCGCATTTGATATGGGAACAATACTCCGCGCATCAGAAGCGTTCATTCTCCCTGTACAAATTTGCCCTTTGCGGAAAGAACGACTTTTGCACGGAAAATTATATGCAGCAACATCTTCAGAGGCCGCCACGAATTCAAAAGCCACCGTTAGCAGTTTTAAGCGCCCAGATGTTGTGTCCCTTCGGTCAGAATCCCTCGCGGAGGTTATCTTAGGAAGGATTAAGGATCAATCCGCCAAACTCGGTAAAGAACACGCAGAGATGTTTGGATTGGACGAGTCCGATAAAGAGGAGGAGAAACTTCAAACATCGGCTGCTATGTTCGCTCTGCTGGATGCCATTAAGCACACGCTTGGTGCTGACGGTGGACTTGGTCTTTCTGGCCATCCCTTTGTTCTAAGAAAGGCAGAGATCGAAAGGGTTATTATGGAGGACGAAGAATCGTCGTCAACGACAATATTCGAAAAGTTCTTCACCATAGGGGAACTCAAACTGGCCCTAGAGGATGACTTCCTAGATGCTCAACGAGGATCCACGGATAATCGCAAGGGATGGGCAGTATCTCCCGTCTCTATACCCAAGGGAGATTCCTTCGAGGAGGCCCGAATGACTTACGAAGACGTTCAGAAGGCCTTAGAGAAGGGCACAGTGATATTTAATGCATTTGGGGCCCACGTTCCCAGACTCGCGGGACCCTGTCTGGCGGTCACAGATGCGACAGATACACCCAATGCAGTGAATCTTTACGTTACAGCCTACGGCAAGCGGACGTCAGCTCCACCGCATACCGATAAACAGGATGTTTTGGTGGTCCAGACGAATGGAAAGAAAGTAAGATTTTTAATGCTGGCTGTCTCGTCCAAACTATTAAACGAAAATTCAGACTTACCTAACTCGTTTTCTTTTGCAGCACTGGAGGGTCTACGAACCCACACTCCCTTCCGCGAAACCGAATGCGGACGTCTTTGCCCGTGGGAAGGGGACTGATGGCCTTCCCCTTCATGTCTTGGAATCTATGGAAGGCAATTTGTTACTAGAAACCGATTTGAATCCTGGCGATGTTCTATTTGTACCAGCGGGATTTCCTCACACTACTGGAACGGCCCACATGGACGAAGGAGCCGAGAACGAAGACATCGAGAGAGATATGACCAGTGTTCATCTGACGTTTAATATTGATACTCATGTATGGGAGCTCGACTATCTTAACGCTCGGAGGTTGGCTCTACGAAGGGCTAACGTGGTTGACAATGCACTAGGACAATCCCGCGACGAGGACAATGTTTATATCGGAAAGGTAAACGAGTTGCCAACCGAACTCCATAAGGGACTATTAGATGCACTCCCACTCGGATTTCTAGGTCCTGGATCGAATGAAGACACTGCTTCGGTGGACGCTGTCACAGTCCGACTCAAAGAACTCTCTCAAGCCGTTGATCCTGAGACCTTCCAGGCCGTCGAGGATTCCGTCTGGAAGGAGACTGTCGAGGAATTAAAGACCAAGGGCAATGAACTGCTTGAAACTCACCGTGACATGTACCTAGCGGCTCTCGAAGAGGGACGCCTGCGAAAATCCGAGGATGCTATGACAGCACACCTAGGAAACAAACGCCGGGCGATGTCCCCCGATCGAATGCAACGTTTATCTCTGTTCCGGGTCCAGAAATATTACGACCAAATCAATGCAATCAAGGCAGCCCTCCTCCAGTGGTCATACGAAGGAACATCCAGTGCCAATTCATCCAATTCGTCGGGGCCTACGCTGCCAGAAAACTGGGCATTTGTCTTACCGGTGAAGGTTGGAGATCAGGTCGAGGCCGACCTCGGAGGAGCATTTTTTCCGGCGACTGTCACGAGGGTTTTGCCGGGAGGGAATGGATACGATGTACAGTTTTTTGACGGCGATAAGGAAACTGCAATGGATCGATCATTGTTAAAGCTTATGGTTCCACCAGATTTGTCGGAAGGGGATGACGATGACGTTGATACCTCCAATATGACACCAAAGCAATTGAAGCGATGGAAGAAGGCTCAGAAAAAGAAGAAGAAGAAATAATGTGGGATCCAAATGAGGTGGTACACTTGGGTAATGAAATAGGGAAGATAGGAATGGGACGAACGATGCTCACAAACGTTCAAACAATCTGGTTGAATCATATTTTGATGCATGCTATCGGACAAAAATTTGCTACCAAAAACCTTAAGAACTGATAGCTCGTGTGGATTATATGCTATCCACAGCTTTGATTATTTTGTGATAGCTCATAGTCGGGAAAAATGTCAAGTTCTGAAACACCATGTGCTACACTAGTGTCCGAATCCAATCATTCCCACCAACTATCCCAGAGAACAATGAGAGCTAGAACAAAACGTACAAAGCAATTGCTAATAAAACAACAGTAATATCGTGTGTTTGCGTTTGTGCACTAACCTATTCATGCACAATAGTAGAAAACATAGCGTGAGAGGTATTTTTGTGTGTGCACAGGGTTGGTTTCAATCATAAACTCGAATTGCGTGACAGAGCCGGCAGGCTCGTCTTTTGCAAAAAACAAATACTAACGAAATTCTAAACAATCAACACCTTCCTGTATTCAACTTAAAAATTTGCTTAACCGCAGGAATGTTTCGAAAGCAAATAGACCACTGTATCGACATTATTTCACTCGGCTAGACCTGACGTCAACAAGTTTCAAATATTCACATCGATCATCTTTGTAACACTAAGCTGAAACGCGGACCCGCTTAATCGTAATTTTTGAATGAATCGCAACAACTTTCGGCACATGATACTTGACTTGTAATGGCAGCGGCAAAAATATGACTACTCCTCACTATATTTCCGGCGGCATCGACCAGGATGAAGATTTCAACTCAGAGTTGTCGGATATCCTCCAGAGGCACCGTCAAATGATGCGAGAACTTAGGAAGAAACATCGCGTTTCGGCCTCTCTCATGCGTAAGGTGCGCCGGGGTGATATCCACGAGCATCAGCTTCAACACTACGCTTACCTGCCGTTTTTGAATGACAGTTCTACAATCGCATCAGCGTCGGTCTCACTCGCCCTCGACCAAATATCCATCGCAACCCCCAACTGGTCGATGCTGCTTCCAAGTCCTACAAACGTGAAACCTGGAACGGTATCAATAATATCGCCATCTTTTCCAAGGACGATTGAGGAATCATCAGTATTAACAGAGAATGAATGCTCTTGGAAACAAGAAAGTGCTCGAACAGGAAACGGCTATGATGACGAGGATTTTTCCAGACTTTTCAATAGAAATTTCGAACCACATCCCAATAACTCAAGAGGACGGGACAAACAAGCAGGGTCAATTGATTCGGGTGAACAAAAAGAAGCGGATAATGATCAAGACGAGTTCTTTGATTCTCTCTGTGTAGAGGCAGACGAAGAAGAAGCATTTGTCGACTCGATTTCTAACCCCGAAACGAATTTAGAGAAAAAGGATTGGGTTGGTACCAGGGTTCGGCGTCAACCTTCGTTAATGAGGGATGATTTGAGTTCACCAGCAACTCCTTCGGTAGGAAAATCATTGATACTAGAATGTCCGAAGACCAAATCTGTGGTGACCCCTCTCAAGAGAAAGAAGAAAAAGAAACTCCCGATAGCTCGTAAGATGACGAAGATGAAATCAAAAATAGAGAAGAAGACTCGCAAAATCACACGGAAGATGAAGACGAATATAAAGAAGAAGACTCTTAAAGTAACTCGGAAGATTTTAAAGATGAAGACAAAAATCGGAAACTTGTCTGTTTTATCTGTAACAGAAAGTGGGGATTACAAGAAGGAAAAATCTGTTGCCCGTGTCCCTGATACTCAGTTTTCAAAACCTGATACAAGACAAGACATGTGTCAGCATGACAATGGTCTGCCCTCTCTTGCTGAAGATGTTGACGACGCGAGCGATATATTTTTCGACGCATGTGTGCATCCTAAAACAATTGATGAAGAAGAAAATATATCTGAGAATAGTAGTCCATCTAGGAGAGAGGATAACGAGCACAAGATTGGTGATGAAGTCGAGAATTTGTCACCTGCGCAATATTTACAGCAAGCTGTAGGAAACGATGAGTTTCAAGATAGCATAGAAAATATTGATGAAGAAGAAAATATATCTGAGAATAGTAGTCCATCTGTGAGAGAGGATAAGCAACACAAGATTGGTGATGCAGTTGAGAATTTATCACCTGCGCAATATTTACAGCAAGCTGTAGGAGATGATGAGTTTCAAGATAGCATAGAAAATATTGATGAAGAAGAAAATATATCTGAGAATAGTAGTCCATCTGTGAGAGAAGATAAGCAACACAAGATTGGTGATGCAGTTGAGAATTTATCACCTGTGCAATCTTCACAGCAAGCTGTAGAAATCGATGAGTTTCGAGATAGCATAGAAAATATTTCTATTATTGACATAATTGAAGAGGATAAAAGCGAATGTAACGTGAATTTGCCGGAGGAAAAAGGTGAATCCGATCTATTAGAATCAGAAGTGGAGGTCGTTCAAGACAAAAAAGTCATTGCGAATGATTTGAAAGAATTCGATCCGACAAAAAGTGTCACCCGCGCAGATAACTCCCAAACAAATTCCGATAAAATTATGAACGAAGATCATTCCTTTTTGCGAATAGATCCATGTTCTTGTCTTGATACGATCGAAGATTCAAATCGCGAAAGATCGAAATCAAATGAGTTGTTTAAGACGATGATCGAAACCAGCCAAGACTTGATTCAGATCCCCCAAAGCGCAAAAACGATCGTCCAACATCAATTGAGCTCGGAATCTTGTACGGGGCCTGAACAGATCGATAGCTTTGTGGAAGTTCCTTCTCCAATAAAAAACGAAATCAAAGAAATAGACAACATGCTAGATGATTTCATGCGGTCGATGGCAAATGATTGTCCTGATGATAATAACACAGACGACAGCTACGATCTTGATCTTTCTGAAACCGATATTTGTGTTCCTCTACCAGCAACAGATATCGAGACATCTCAGGGAACACTCGAAGCCTCCCATAAGATAATTGTGTCCAATACCAAACCTTCAAGTAACCAGAACCAAGTAATTACCGAGGATCCATTTGTGAACCAAGACACAGACGATAACTCCAATATTGAACAAGGCTTTTTTGATTGCTCAGAAAAATTGCCAAGTGATAATGGGATTGCTAAGAAATCATTTCGAGAATTCGATCGAACTCTTTTGACATCAGATTTAATCAATGCGCCTAGCTTTTCTTCTGATCAGTCTTCAATTCCAACCCCTCTGCGACTTGGTGATAGCCAGTCGGATTTCACTATACCATCCAAAGCTCTTTCACATCAACAACAAGACTATTGGTCTAAGAATAATTTTCAAAGCGGACACGACGCTAAGCTGCTGTCTAAAAGAAACCAATCATCGATTGACGGTGAAGCATTCCAGTCAGCGATTAAGTCCGATTTCGTTCTTTCATCGTTTGTACCACTCAATGAATCGAAAAGCAGGATAACGTCTCCAGAGCTCAATCAGAAAGTAAGTGATAACTCAGAAATATTTTCACGAACCGCTTTTGAACCAGATTCAACAAGACCTATCGATCCCGTCGCTTTCGCATTGTCTCGTGGTTTGTCAGACAAGCACACAAAGTGCGGCAATGATAGCGCACTTGAGGAAACGGTATCTAAATTTTTGATAGAGAACGAGACAGACTTTATCAATAACAGTGTTCGAAAGAATGGAAACGGTATTGAACTTACGAAGGACCTCACTGCTGATAACGATCCAACCGGATTGAAAACAGGGGAGTGTAGCAAATCATTTGAATCGGAGAATGATGAACATGGCCTGCCTCTTTTTGATCAAAGTTCGGTATCAACTATGAGTGTTTCCTGCTCGAATCCTCCGAAGATTCCGTTCTCTAGGACAAGAGAGCGACTCGCTGTGGGAAGTCCCAGCCAACAACGAAGAGAACGATTACGAACACCGAGCTCACCACACCGGGTTGAGACCAGTCGTTCTGCATTGTTTCACCACAGGGGAGATGGAACACCATCCACACGTAATGGCAAAGTGAGTTGGTATACTTCTCCTGGACGAGCTAAGAGGCCTTCTACACCATCTCGAGTCCACGACAGTAATCATATCTGTTCGAATAACGTCGAAGTATCGTCTTCGCACAATGGTGCAATCAAGAATGGACTAGCCTACATAGATTCACGCAAGAAAGAGATGAAGGAATCTCCTGCTCGCAGCGAAATCACCCAGAGTACTATGATTTCCTACGCGTCACCAAATCGATCTATGGGCTCAAGGATGAAATCACCCCTTCGTGGATTCTATTCGTTATCGAGTCCACCGAAGTCTCCTGCAGTATCACTATTTTCGAGAATGCCCCGTAGGGCACGATCAACCATACGACGAATGCAAAAACCTACAAACCGCAAAATTATCGATAAAAATGATGATAACCTTTCTGTCGATACAGTGCGTGTCTGTACGAACAAGTTTGCTTACAAGATACATCCCAAGAGCGGTCCTTGCGACCGCTGCTGGGCCTTGGCAAG
>Ga0115013_10000607_pt1 | contig 21500 bp, 13 predicted proteins | sample SouAtlMetagenome_2_FD_88686 | JGI IMG/M metagenome (GOLD analysis project Ga0115013, IMG submission 88686) | Marine eukaryotic phytoplankton communities from Atlantic Ocean - South Atlantic ANT15 Metagenome | ecosystem: Environmental > Aquatic > Marine > Oceanic | place: South Atlantic Ocean...
ACGGATTCGTCGGCAATCTCCCGGGTGCGAAAATCGAGCCGTAGTTGGGCGGCCAGCTTGTTGCGAAAATGGTCGTCAAAGGAGTGGAGGGTGGAATACTTGTCTAAAGTCTCGAGGGTGTCCCTGTAGTGCCCGGTGGTTTCGTCTTTCTTGATGATCAACAATGTGATGGAACCAATGATCCAGGCCTGCAAGACGAGATTGCTCAGTGTGTACATAATGGTCCAGAGCTGCTCGGCCGCATTAGTGGGAACGAAATCTCCGTACCCTACTGTGGCAAAGGTCACTACCGACCAGTACAAACTCGCAATGTAGCTTTCGTATTCGTTCATGGAATGAAACTCCTCCCCGAGAAAGTTTTTGGGTGAAGTCTGGGAATCGTCCCGCAGCACCGATTGCTTAGCCACAAAGTAGAGCAGACAGGCCGCCAGATGGGTCCAGACGAGAGCTGCCGCGAAATTCCGAATCAATGTCAGGTGAAAGAGCGAAATGGAAGTATCGAGCTGTAGGGCCTCGAAGTACTCCCACACCTTGTAGACCCTTAGCAGCCTCACCAGGCGTAGGAGCGAGAAAGTATTGGTGAGGCGCGTCTCTTTTCCCAGATTCCCGGTGCTCCAGAGCGCAAGAAACTCCAGGGGCAGGACGGAAACGAGATCGATCCCAAACCGATTGGCCCAATATTGTTTGGCGATTTCGGGCTTGGCCACCACGAGTTCGTCGTCCTTGGAATTGTTGTAATAGCCCAGATGAAAATTGACCCCAATATCGGCCACAAAGATGCCGGTTAGACACCACTCGATGAAGGCGTACTTTCCCGTAAAGGGGTGCGTCAACTGGCCTGCCGACGAAAAGGCAATGACGTACGTCTCAAAAAAGACAGTGGCCACCGCTGCCAAGACGTTGATAGTCCACCAGGCCCGATACGGCCTGCTGCCGGGATGAATCATTAAGAAGGAGTGGCTCGAATCTTTGGGCGTTCCGCAATCGATGAGGGGCTCGTTCGACCATAGAGTATTTGCCCGCAGTGCCGATCCCATGGCGGTTCGATGGGATTCCAGCACATACTTTAGATTGTCATGGAGTTTCGGTGTTGACGGCAGCAGCAACAGAGGAGCGGCTTCCAACGACTCGAGACGATCCTCTTCGTCACCGCCATCGGTTGTTGTCACGGATGTGTCAAAGGAGCGCGTGACGTCGAATGTGAGGTAGTGTTTTGCAGGTTTCTGTACTAAAACCATGGTGAAGCGTCACCCATCAACCGAATGGATCTTGTCAAGGATCTATCTATCTATCTCTTCCTCTTTTCCCATGCCGAATTGTTTCGGTTTCACGATTGCATTCGGTGTATTTGTGCCACAAAAAACGGCCGGTCAAGAAACCAGAGCATTTGTTTGCCACTGAGAGGCTTCGAAACTGGCGCCACACCAAACATGGCATCGATTTCCTAGCTACGATAGCGATAAGTGATTATTATTTGTTCTCCTCGATTTGTTCTATTTCCGAGATTTTGGGCGGAAGGAAAATTCGAAAAGGGCGGTCAGACAGACAAAAATTGCGTATCTCGCTCCATCCGGGATTGCATTTTGCCGCCACGATCAACTGACTCATATCCAAGTTTGCTAGCAGCAAGAAGGAAGATATTGTTGATAATCATTCGATATACCGCTCACATGACCCGGAACTTATCAAGTTGCATTGCATTTACGCAAGTCAATTACTCGTAGATCTTACCACCAATCATGCTCGTGGCATATCTTCGCACCATTGTTTCCACTGCCGGACACGCTTCTTGCGTAGTCGTTTTGTTTGGATCGAACCTCGTAATCAGCGCCATCGATGGGACGGCTCGATTAATTGTGGGGACGATTTCGGCCTGCACTGGCGCCAAAATCGAACAGGATTACCGGATTCCTCATGCAGAGCGGGTGAGAACCTTTCAAGACAAACCTGAGGGCCTTGTCGTCTATCGACCCAATACGGGAGCGGCAGAGGGAGGAAAATCGGGACCGAATCAGGTCATGGACGAGAAAGAAACACTGAAGAAGACCATGGCATACGCCAAGGAAAAATATCCCGAATTTGACGAAAAAATCCTTGGAAACGAAGAAAAGCTCAAGGAATTAGCCACCAAATTAATCTGCAACGAGTTGGGCGGCGATGATCCCAGCCTCCTGGCGGAAGACTTTCAGTTCCTCTTTCCGGTGGTTGGTCCGCTGACCAAGGCGCAATTTCTCGAGGCATTTACCAATTTTAAGGTGAGAGAGGCCTTCCCCACAGCGTCAGCTAATTTTTATAACTTCAAGATTGATCCACTCGAGCCCAACCGCATCTGGATGCTTAGTCGAGGAGCTTACGAGCACCTTGGAACCTTATGCTTTGGACCATCTAAGTTTCCTCCGACCGGCAAGCGCCTATGTTTACCACCTCAGTGTTTCTCCATGAGCTTTGATGCAGACGGTAAGTGCTACAAGCTCACTGGTGGCTACAACGTCGATCGCTCCGTCGGGGACACCAAGGGCTTGGGCGGGATGTTTGGAATCGTTACCGGTCTGGGATTGTTTAAATTACCCTTTCCAGAGGGCCGTCCATGGAAGCGATCGTTGTTGTGGGAGGCCTTTACGCTGCGGGTCCCCCAGATAATTGACGACTGGAAGGCCCTCAAAACACCATCTCCAACCAAATCCCTGAAAATATCTGGAGAGAAAGCATAAAGTCAGTATGCGTGGTCTTGGCGATCCAGCGCTCGTGTAAAGTGTCCTCGATAAAAACTGCATGCATTCTCGATTCGTTGTTCTCTGAAGAAATTTCTACATCGTCTCGCAGTCTTGTAGCAAGAGATACTATTATTTATTATTGTAGAATCAGGTTTGAATTGGACGAGATGTTTTGGTGTAATCCCATTGCTATCATCTACGTTGGAAGAAATCAAAAGATTTTAGTAATACCTTTTATGTATTTTTAACTACTTGGTATCAAATAGATTCCTAAACTTCGACTTACAAACTATACGAAATTTTTGAAAAATGTTTTCATTTTCAACCAATTGGTTGTGTTTGTCTGCCCTTTTTCGGCCGATACAACGCCACTGTCGTCCTCATCGCTATCGAAAACTTTCTTGTACGAACCATAGGCAGAATTGTTATAATCACTCTCTTCGTCTGAGCTGAATGTACCAATAGACATCTTTTCTGCAGATTTCTTCTTTGTTCTCTGTCTTCCGCTGTTTGAAATATTCGCACTATCATCGTCGGGTCTACTGCGTTTTTTCTTCTCGGTAGGACGGCCAGTAACTCTATAAACTCGCATCTTGCCATTCATTGAAAATTTACTGTTGTTGCTGGCAACACTTTTGTCTACTTTGTCTCCTTTTCGAGGAATTTTGTGGGCTTTTGCTAATTCTTTTTTCCTTTTCATCCGCATCACGATTGCCTCGTCGTCGCTAGAATCAAAGTCTTCGTCATCAAAGTTCATGGGTTTCGGCTCTTCTTTGCTGCTGTGGGAAGAGCCCATATCCTTCTCATTCGATTTTCCCGGTCCTTCGAGGGAATGGGTAGATGGATTGAGGACAGAGCTATCCAATGTATCGTCATCGTCGCGAAAATCAGATATCGAAAAAGAGGTTGATGAGTAAGTACTACCTGATTCGTTGTTACGATTCTGCTTTCTGCTCGCGACCTTGCTTTTGGGTTTCACTAAAGTAGGAACATCAACCGACTTTGTTGCAACCGATTTCCGCTTTCTTTTCTTCGAGACGATTGGTGCCTGAGGTTGCGTCGTTTGGGTTGCCTGTCGCTGGCGAGATGACCTCTCTCCTCGCTTGCTTCCACGACCCTCTGCTTCCATGTCTCGGAATCTGACTGAGGATGATTCCACATTATCCTTTGCGTTTGTTGATGCCCATCGGATTCCGACGTTTAATTTTTCAGGATCGATGAGATCTGTGATGGACAGAGACGTAATTGAAAACGAGGGAGACGACGACATTTCATCTCGCTTTTCTTTCAATTTGGAAAAGACCACAGGATCATCAAGCGTTGCCATGTGATCAGTCTTCCCCTGTTTCACCCAGAGGTGAATTATTTCGGACCGTGCTTCTTTTTTTGGCATGTCGTTATCCTTGTTTCTCCTTTTTCTTTTACAAGTAATTCTTTTGTGTCAAGCTGTGGGAGTCAAAAGAAAATACTTCCAAATATTCAAAATACCTTTTTGCCGTTTGCTGAAAAAAGTGGATCAAAGAAGGCTACGTACCATCAAGACGTACTGTTTATGACTGGCCAACGCGATGATTTGAAAATTTCAGAGGCGAGTCACGCGAATTAGTCACTAGTAATTCGGGAATCATTCGGAAATCAAAAATTCTCACTCGAAAGACAGCTTCAAGCTGCCATCAAAAGTTCTTCACCTCTTGACAAAATTATCGTCCCTTGCATCTCGTCGATAAACACGACAAGAGGCATGGGTTGGTTTCATGTCTTCTTTGTCTTATTCTTCTTCACAATGTCCACTCGTGCCACAACAGCTTCAACAAAACCAGCCGCAGTTCGCACCGATACAAGCAGAACGAATGATACCAATGATCACAACTGGAACAAGAGCAAGGAAATCCCGTCTTCCTTTGATGCTCCCTTTGGAAGCTATCCGAATTTCTTGAAAATTACAAGTAAAGAACGCGAGTCTTTTTCTCCCGTAGTGATATTTCCAGAAGATATAGACATTGTCGTGAAAGATCACCGACGATCCAGCGGGGAATTGGCCTCCTCCGAAGACATTCAAGAGAAACGAATCCAAAAAACGAACAATGTGGGGAGTGCGTTCATGCTGACTCGGAGGCCACCCAAGACTGCTCTCAAAGATTATCAGGCCTGGTTAGACTGTTGGGGAATTGGAAAGTACGACGAAAATCGAGACGGTGGCATGTACAAATCAGACCTTTTTGACGACCTCGACAACACGATCGATGGATATGGAGGACGAAGGACCGTTCATCTTGGTATGGACCTAGGAGGGCCAGCTGGAACGCCTGTCTACGCCTTTTGTGATGGAATCGTACACTCGGTAGGTTACAATCCCGGGCTCGGGGACTACGGCTATGTGATTGTTGTGGAACACTTTTGGGGAGAAGGCGGTGATGGCAATGATAGAGACCACCAAAAAAGATGCTGGGCATTGTACGGTCATCTGGATGAGACCACATTGACCAGGACAAAGCAAGGTCAAACATCCAATGTAAAACCGGGGGACTCAGTCCGAAAGGGAGAGCTGCTGGGGCGCATGGGTGACATTAGCGAGAACGGGGGTTGGATCAAATCGCACCTGCATTTCCAGTTGTCCATGAAACCACCAGACCAGCCCCACGACATGCCAGGGGCCTCGTCTGTTGCGGATCGGGTGGAGGCTCTCCAACAATACATCGATCCACGATATGTGCTTGGACCAATGTATTGAATTTCTAATACAAATAAAAACACAAGCTAGCCCACGATAGGACTAGAAGATGGATACTCAAAGAACCAGGAGTTTGAATATGAAGATTTCAGGTCTCGATATTATTATGATGCGCAAAACATCTGTACCTCTGATGCAGATAAGTGTAATATACATATTCCTGGCTTAATGATAAACTACATTTTTCTATTACTACAGAAAACCAGCATGGTACAAGACAGATGCTCCGTAAATTGAAGTCGTAGACATCAAATCCAAACTTACTTTGCGATTTCGAAATTACTGAAATATCCAAACAAAGAGCAGGCAGATTCCAATCGTTATTGTCCAAGTATGCTTCAAAGTATTAGCAGAAGCTCGCCGACTGTAGTGATCGTGCCAGGAACCAGATCCCGATGAGCCAGTGTTGGGTGGTCCCAAAGGCATAAGCGGATCTGTAGATCCTCCAGGAGTCCAATATAAGCCTGCTGCGAACAAATCATCGAATCCACCTCGTCCACCCGACATCCTTTCTAATTCATCGATGCATGGGTCCTCGTCGTTTACCAAAGTAATCTCGATACCAAATTGAATTCCTGCCTTCATATCAATGTTAAGAATAACAGGGGTTTCTAGAAAATTGACCTCCACGGCTCCTTGTGCTTTTTTGGTGTGCAATTGGTACCTAACGCACATCGCGACCTGCACAAAAGTTCTGTCAGAGCTTTCTCTATAATAGTCAGACTCCCTCAGCATGGGAGCAAAATCTGGGTTGTCTCTTTTCCATTTGCCATCTACCTTGACAATTTGAGTCCCACTTCCGTCGCCAGTCTCGTAAGCATCCGATGCGGTTATTTCAAACAGATCCGACGACGATTGCTTATCCATAGAATACTCCATCTCGGGATTTTCCCCATCTTGCTCGCAGTTCTTCTTCCAGACCTCTACTCGAACCATTTCTTTTGAAATTGCATCGCTGACGGTATATTCCATATTGAAATCAAACCCTCCTCCAGGGCTATCGATGGTAGAGTAAACAACCTTTGGACGTTTCATGTTCCAGAAATCAGCGAGTGAAACAGAAACAGCCTTGCGCTGATGTGGCAACTCAGGTTCCAAAATTACATTGTCAGTTTCCGTCACCGTCTTTTGTCGCAGTTCCCGATCTCGATTAACTTTCCTTCCTATCCCAAATTGAAGTGAGCCAACCCCGTAACAAGTCACTGTCGATGGATTACCGGGTGATCTCCAATAAAAAGCAGATACCAGTAAGGTATCAACTGCGCACACAGTGACTTTGGGATGACCCTCCAAACGGTTGGTATTGCACGACATTTCCGATAATCCATATGAGACATCTGTTGATCCGTCTTTTACGGCAACCTGTGAAAAAGTGAGCTTTTCCATGTCTTTAAAGTTGGTGGGTTCTATAGCAACAAGTTTCGGGGCGATGGCTTCGCTCATGGTGCCCTCAAAGAACATTTTATCAATGGTTCGCATTGATACCTGATACATCACGGCGTCATCGGGTCTTATGCACACCCGAATAACAGAACCCTGCGTAAATACGATTTTTTCTTTCTCCATCTGTTGTGACTCTGACAGAGTTTGTTCGTATGTCTCACTTTCCGTCGAGCTCGAAGTTTTCTCTGATATTAACCATTCCTTAGTATCTCCCGTATCAGCGTCACACACTTCGTAGAGCTGTTCCATTAATCCCGTTCTCTCTTCGCGAAGAGGACGGTATTGTCCATCGCATAAATATGCCTTGAGCTTAAAAGAAACCCGGGCGATTGCTTCGATCTTTTCTTTCGGGTCGACGGCCACGCTTTTAATCTTAAAGTCAGCTTCCAGGATAACATTCACGGTCACAAGTGTTTCGAGGAAATTCACCTCAATACCATCTGTCTCTAGCGAAAATCGAACGCAAAAAGAAATCTGACTCTTTTCTTCGTCCCAGAGTGTCGGATATTCCTTCAGCAGTGCTGCCACATTCATTGCAGGCGTTCCCAAAGTAATATCCAAGTCCGTCATCACCGTTGGTGCTGTGGACGTAGCCGCCGATTCTGGAAATGAAATAGTATCAGAGGTTCCCTTGAGCAGCTCTACTGGTGGATCACCATCGTTGTATTTACACCCCTTGTCGTACAAACTGGCGTCTACATTGCTGTGGGTAGCCACGTCTCTCGACACAGGAAAGACAAAATTAAAATCAAATCCAGATGTGCCAGTGTCATCGAAAGAAAATGATACGGGGACGTCAGGAAGGGCCCATCGATCTCCAAGGCCTATTGCATTCGCATAGTGAAATTTCTTTATGACTATTATCGACACAAGCAACGGAAGAAGAATTTTTCTACCTCGGTGGAAAAAATCTGATATTTGTCTTCGAAAACGACTCATTTCATGCTGTATTATTAATTTTCGAGGGTTTAGGGGTCATTCCTTTGGGATTTCTTTCGATTGCGGATCATTATCATTGTCGATGGGTTTTCGCTTCTATCGACAAGTTGTGAAGCATGATGGCAGAATGAATCGATTATTTCCTCATCAAAATCAATTCGAAATTTTCATGAAAAATCTTCTGTGATGAGCGCAAAAATACTGAAGCAACGTTAAGTATTTCAAATTATCGAGAACCTCCCATTGGTCGCAGTTTTTATCGACGACTCGTACGATTTGAATCATCGGATCAAACTGATGTAAAATTGTGGTCAACCCGTTGTACCTTATTCGCAAAGATTGAGGATGGTACAAGCGACCTCGGAAAGGCCATTCTATCCAATCTTCACGAATATCATGTAATGGATAATTCAAAATATGAGGAGGGCTGGAAACTACTGTTTGGGAGATCTTCACTAGCATCACAAGTCGTTCATACTAGACCCACCTATAATGCATCATATCGTATATAGGTTGCAATAGGATTATAGAATGAAAAAATCTTTATAAACAATACTATTATTCACTTATTCGTTGAGTAATTTGTTGATTATATCTTCCTCGACATCCTCATGGTTATCCTCCACCATCTCGTTTTCCCCGAAACCACCCTCTTCCTCGTTGGCATTACTATTTCCCTCATCTGCCCCTTCGTCATCAAATTTGCTATCACCAATGTTATCGCTAGCATCGCCAATGTCTGCACGACTGTGATCATTGGCTGATTCTTCTTCTTCTTCGTTGTCGCTCTTTTCTTCCTCCTTAGTATCCATTGGTATCTTTCCCAATTCGTCATCGCTATCGTCTCTATTAGACTGATCGTTGACATTGGACTCCGACTCGACATCCCCTTTCTCTTCCGTTACTTCCAGCTCTGAGTTTTGCACTGGTTTTGGCGCTGGTTTTGGTTTCGCTGCCGGTTTTGGCGTAGCTTTCGTCTTAGTAGGACTCTTGGGGGTCTTCTTTTTTGCCTTTATTGGAATGTCTTTCGGAAGAGACCACTTGATGTACCGACCGGCCCCCGACGTCCTTTCATAACCGGACTTCAGTAGAGCCTTGGTGATGGCTGCCTGGTAGGATCTTGGTTCCATATTGGTTAGCATCTGCTTCACCCAACCGCCATACATTTTGGAATCTGAGATCCAGTCCATAATGTCGCTTCGTGAGACACCCCCATCTTCAGTGACCTTTCGTTGAATCGCGGCTGACGCGCCAGCATATCGAACTGCGTGGAGACAAATGGTTGCGCCAATAATTTGGTTCTTTCGGTCCCAGAGGCCTTTTGAGACGGCATCGTCCATCCTTTCGAGGAGATTCCTGACGGGGAGACCCTCGATATCGGCTTGACTGAGAGAAGCAGTGGGTGCGGAGGAATTCCCAGATTTTTTAGGCTTCTTGCTGGCCGTAGATGCAGCCGTCGGAGTAGGGCGTTTCTTGCTGACAGTGGGCTTTTTGACTATCTTGGACGTCTTCGGAGCTTTCACTTTGGCGGCTGCCCTTTTTTCTTCCGCGGTGAGGGGTACAAGTACTTCGTGATGTCTTGGTTCCGCATCGGTGGGAACCAAAAAATAAAAACAGTAGTTGTTAAAACGAATGGCAGATCCCGACACTATAACCATAGCCTCTCCCCGCCCGACATAAGTCTGATCCACGAGTATGCGATTCTTTCCGAGGCATTCAATGACGAAAAATCCATTTGGAGGCAGGCCATCCTCGCTTGTTTCGCCCTGATATAAGTGGTTGGGTCTGACTTGTTTTTTCTTTTCTATATAATCGTGTTCCTTGGCAATCTCTTCAACGTCCTTGTAGACCAGTTTTCCTGCCGTATCATCCCACTCACAGTGCCCACCCTCTCTATCGCGGTAATAGATAGTAAAATGCTTCCGCGAGAGAACCTTTTTCTTTGATATTCCATAAAAATGGGGATCAGAGCTGTCGGCGTCATGACAGCGCCCAAACAATGCGGGGAGTCTCTGAATGTTAATTGTCATTCGCTCGCGCCTAACAAGATCGGGAATCTGTTCTACCCCATCCAGGATTGCAAGGGCTTTGACCGTACGTTCTCCGCCGAGATCACCAACATCATTGTATTGTTTTGGAAGGCTTGGGGGCGATTCCTTGGGAGCCGGTGCTTCCGATGGGGCGTTGGTGATGGTGCCAAGCGATGGCGTGAAAGATGCACTATCGTCACTGATAAATGACATTGTAGAGCAAGAACTTACAATCAAGTGGGGCTACGATTAGGACCAAGTCCTTCCTTGCAATCTTAAGATTGTTTTGTCTTCTGTTTTTCAAGTGCGCTTGTGACAAACTTTTTTCCCTCTTTTCTTTCGATCCCCCTTTGTGTGGTCCCTAAAATTTAGGAATTCATCTTTCACCTTCCGTGCGATTGGTGTCGTAGGACCTCAACGGCTAAAAATAAGAGAGCTCATTTTTTTTATACTCTTACACGACCGACTTCACAATTTGACGGAGGCTCTCACAAAGGAACGGCATTTTCTGTGAAGATCATTCTTTTAAAACACTATATCAACATCAATCATTGGTTCCCAGTGTATGCATATTGCTCATACATGCAAACTACAGCAGTGCTCATACATGCAAACTACAGCAGAGTGATAATCGATTACAACACTATCGCACAGTCGCTTTGTTCTTTGGAATGCCACCCAATGCTTGATATTGCCATAACTTTAGTCGTCGAAAACTACCACCACCGAAGAGAAGGAATTTGAAACGAGTTGGTGACGAATTCCCTTGGTCCCAAAGAAGTCTGGTTGAAACAGCCTTTCGGTTAGTGGGAAGCAGACGGTCTGCTCCGTATCTCTTCTCGCACACTGCATCTTGTAACAAATCAGCGATGGATTCAGTGGCGGGTAAAAGCCGAAGGTTGCGTGCACCTGTTTTGTTCTTATGTCTTATACCAGCTCTATACTTGTGTTTTGAATTCTGGAGCACAAGCATCAGGATTGACATTATTGACAAGGGAAACGAAACAGTAATTGCCAAGAATCTAGTCCCCACGATCGAATTCGAACTTGTCCCAATCAACCACAACTCCACATACGTACAATCTGATGTCTCCAAAATAGTACATGTGCCGGCAGAAGCTCGTATTGAAGTTCATCTCAAGGAAAAGTCGGTTCGAAGATGTCAAAATCCGGTATTTAAGGGTCGGATATCGGGATGGTCACTAACGATGATTGATTTTGATCGTGCCGAAATGGAATGCAACAATAATGATACTGTAATTGTAGGAACCTATGAGCGTTCTAACATGCCAATATCGGGAACCTATTTTCTTGAAATTCTTGTCTTATTGTGCGAAAGATATGATGAAAAGGAGTTTCTGCATCTCAATCTAGCTACGGTCTGCATCGAGAATACACGGAATGCCAATCACAGGATCACGGCATTCGACGGATCCGCCTCGATTCAAATTCAAACAGAGAACTATTTTCGCGATGTGGTCAACAGATTACGTCTATCATCGAGAAGCAACGATAACATTCCCTCAGGCACTATAAGAAACAAGGGCGTATGGGTTTTCAACAGTCTTATCGACATGGATGGTACACAATTATCGCCTAAAAATACGACACAATCGGAATTCAACGCTACTATCGAGACACCAAATATACCCTCTCCGAAGCCATTATTTACGAAATACCAATCGACAAATAAAAAATTGTGTGAGCGAAAAAGACAAAACCAACGTCAATGCAGTGTGGAGCACAAACGCTTTGAAGTCTACACCTTCCGCTGGAGCCCAGGCTTGTACGAAGGATTGAATGAGCCTGGCCTATCGTTGCTTGAGTTGCCTACAAACGAGAAGAATACCAACAAAAACAATGAGACCCATATTTGCTTCGTGGGGGAGAGCCATTCACGTTATCTTCGACAACATTGTCATTTACTTTTGGAACAACATCAAGAAAAAGTAGGAGATGTTATAAATGTAACATTAACGCATGGTGAAGAACGAACTAGCACTTCGTCAACGAAATATCTAACTTGTTCGGCTGTTAAAGTAAGGTATCCCAATGATCTGTCCCAAAAAGTCCCCAAGATTTTAGAATTAGGGTGCACACACGCAGTCGTGGGATTCTTTCAGCATTTTTTTGGTGGTGGAGACGAAGACAGTCGAATCGCATCAAACCGGACTTTTGCCTTCTGGAAGACCGAGATGTCCCAGGTTGTTGAAATTCTCCAAAACGTAGCCAAAAATCCAAACAACAAGCTCCGCAATGTCGTAGTGCGGTCGGTCCACAACAATGGTCTCAAGCGTAATATAGAAGTGTGTCCATCGGTTGATCTTCGGCATCCTACGAATGCCGACTTGGCAACCATGATTCTAAAGGAAATTGTACAGGAAACCAACCAACAAGAGGACGCAGCAGAGTCACCCAATATTGTTTCGTTTCTGGACACGAACTTTCTCATTGGTCCAGTCTGGGATTCAGGATCTGACTGGAACCACTACACAGGGCAGGAGGGATTGGAAGAGGCCAAGTATATCCTATCCTACCTTTTTAGTTAGATTAAATCTATCAAATGCAACAAACAGAATTTAACTTTTTTCCAAAAACATTTTCTAAATCGAGATCGTTTACTGATTATTTGGGCATCACAAAGGCATTTGGACATCCAGACGAAGAAAAGAGAGTCGGATTTTCGTCCGATTTGATGATATACGTGAGCTTATTCACCTCTTCGCTTGTCAGTTGCCAATCGAAGACGCTTGCACGAAGTTTCAGACCCATGTCACATTCTGCATCGCCTTTGCAAATGCCCTTGCCCAATCCGTAATTGAGCGAGGGACGGACACTCACAGCACAACCCGAATCGATCACCCATCTCAGAGCAACCTCTTCCGGCGTTCTACTTCCACCGTGATTGCGCTGGTTGTATACGTTCTTGGAAGCATCGCCGATCGATTTGAAGAGATACTTTTCCAAGAATTCACCAGGGTTTGGCCCAGGTTCTCCAAAAGGACCATAGGCAAATACCTTTATCTTTTTGCGGTCGCAATATTCTCTCAGTTTGTATCCTACTCCTGTGGCGGACATCCCGACGTGGTTGTAGTAATAATTGACTGCGGGTCTGATCTTTGCCTTTCGCAACAAGCACCGCAACGATCCCTCGCAGTAATTGACAACACCAATAGATCTCGTCTTACCACTTGCTACTGCTTCTTCCAAGACCTCCCACTGAGCCCTCATGACGTCGCAATCGGGGCTGTCCCGCAGCATGAGCATGTCGACGCGATCGACGTTCAGGGCCTTTAGATCCTCATCGATCTGGTCACGGACCATCTGGGCAGCATCGGCCGGACTAGTTCCCGGAGGAGGCTTTCGGATCTTGGTATTGAGGAACAACTTGTCACGGATGGCCTTGCCACCATTTTGCTTCATAAATTCGGCCACACCGTCACGTTGTGCACCGGGATGGAAATCGATGTGTGTAAAGCCGTACTTGTATGCCAGCGCACAGGCCTTGGCAGAATCCTCCTTGGGCATTCCTGCCGTGTTTAGGGCCATTTGTGGCATGGTAAAACCAGCACCGGCATTTGGGAGCTCAAAGTCGGGAAACGGTTTGGCCGTGGCTGCTTCTGCTGCCGATGCGGTCGGTATGCGGAACAGATTGTTGTTGCTGCTGCTGCTGTCGTCATTGCCAACGTACAAGAAGGGCAAGGAGGATACGATCCCACTAGCTCCAAGGAGGAGCTTTCGGCGATCGAGGGTAGCTCCCAAGTCACTGTTGCTGTCATCGGATGGAGTCATCATTTTCCTCGTCTCTCCGACGCGGTGCTTTTGCTGAGAAAGTTTGGCATTGAACGCGCCAGATGTTGGCATGAGAAACACCAACGCAGCGACGCAGGAAATTAGAGTCGCCCTTCGTCGTTGCGAATCGCAATTACTGATTCCACTCATGGTTTCAACGTCTTCGGGATGCAAGATTCTGCTTTGTGCAAGCAATGATTGTAAATTATAGCTGTCTTTCTTGTTGCAGTCTGCAATTTCTTCATGAGAATCGTCGGAATCAAAATATCTTTAACACGCACGTACGTACTTTCAACAATGCAATCTGGTCTCGTCTTCAAAAAGAAAATGGAAAAAGCAAGCAAATTGCACGCGACAGAAATTTGTCTTTCTGATTGGTTAAACGAAAAACTAATCCAGTACTGCCAAGAGAAGATCAACCCTTGCGAAAAATTGGGTTCTCATCTCCCTCCTCCTTTTCCAGAGAGCATTATTTATTTGATCCACAAGCTCCCGCTTTGATACCAGCTATTACAAACACAGCAACTGTCACAAGCTATCCATGGAGCCTATGGAGCATCAGGACAACACTTACCCAAAACGCGACTACGAAATCCAAGAAAGTCACGAAACCCACAACAGCTGCGATCTCCCTGACGACACCATGGCCAATAGTTTCGAAACGGCAGTGTCGTCCCGCGACCCCGACTTGTCGTTTTGCGTGCTGTGGTCGCCCCTCCATCCAATCACAGCATTGATTCCGTTCATTGGACACCTAGGAATATCAGATAGCCGGGGAAGAGCCCACGACTTTCGTGGTCCCTACTACGTGGAAACCGATGGATCGAGTCCCATCCCGGTCATGGCCTTTGGTCCACCCACCCGCTATCTCAAAATGGATATTGGGGAGTTGCCTGGTGGAGCGAACCAGTGGGACGAAGCTATCGACGAGGCCGATGGGATCTATCGGCAGCGAATGCACAACATCTGTTGCGATAATTGCCACAGCCACGTTGCCCGGGCACTCAACATTTTGGAGTTTCAGGGACGGCACGACTGGAATATGGTCAAGCTTTGCTTTTTGGTCTTTTTTAAGGGATCTTTTGTAAACTATAAGGGAGCGATTCTCCTACAATTCCTACCCTTTTTGGTCCTGTTGCTGATATTCTTGCTAGCAACGGGAAAACTCTTCTGAGTGATTTAACATGCATCTAATTGGCAGGCTGGCAGGCACTAGAACGGAGCAGTGTAAAGAGAAGCAATGATACCGAGACGAAAACGATTTCCTATCCGAAACACCATCAAACGTTTTTTGGCATCACAAAATACTCCAAGTTGCTCTATTGTTTAAAAGGAACTCTGGTCCGCCTTCAATTGTAGCCCGGTAGGAGCTATTTTTGTGTTGCTGAGGAGGAGCTCTGCTAGCGACAGGAGCGTCGTCTTGCCCAATTGGGGCGGGCGTGTAAAGATCATGTTTGTGTTGTTGTTAGCACACGCCGTCACAAACTTGCTGTTGTCTCTGAAAAATCTTGTTGTCGACATCGTACACGTCGGTTCCCAACTCTTGATACTGGGGGAATTTGCGCTTCTTTTGCAGCAAAGATATCGTGGTTATTTCTATATGTAATAGTCTATAGTTGGTTGAATAATTGGCCTTAATCCCATGGTGTACCTTTTTTGTGACAGATAGACTAGAACCGCAACAACGGAGGGAGTATTAGTTGTTACAGGTTTTTGTTGTTCGTAAATAGACTTGAATCGAATCAATCGATGGAGTTGGTTTTCAACTAGAGTTATTTTCATGCACGCGCGGGTTTCGTACAACGGTTTCGCGAGGATTGGCGATTTCTTCGTAAAAAATCAGATAATGAAAAAATGAATGGGTCGGGCTGGCTCGCACTGGCTTGAAGTCTTGTGTTTAATTCGTTCACTTTTTTACCGGACAAAGAATCCTTCACAGAGCTCCGGCAACGAACAACGACGCTTTAAATCAAGAATATTGATATACCAACAAAAATTGGGATTAACTCGGCTTGTTTGCAGCGCTACAGCGATAATAATTTTATCGGCAACCGGCCTAGTCGATTGCTCATCACACCAAACGTATTTCGTGATATCAAATCTCAGAAGTTTAAATCTAAAATAACGATGATTGGTAGACGGGGGGGATTGTTTTTGGCTTCTGCTGCGGTTTGTGCGGTTCTGCTTTCGACAACAACTATCGAACAAGTTGAAGCACGCATCGTAAACACATTGGATGCCTCACTGCCTAAAGGTCAAAACGCAGTACAATCCGCCGATGTAACCAGTTATCATTCCAAACTGATCGATTCCAGACGTTTAGAAGAACAACAGGAACAGAATGGAGGAGAAGAACAAGAGGAAGAAAAAGAGCAGGAGCAAGAACAACAGTACCAAGAAGCCCAAGAAGAAGAAGAGGTACAAGAGGAGCAAGAACAACAACAGGAGGAACAATACGAGGAGAATAATGAGGTGGAACAGTATGAAAATGATGATGGATCCGGTTTCTATGACAATGTTCAGGACGCTATGTACGAAACGCAAGACAAGGCCCAAAACTTAATGGATCGGTTTGACGAGGACATTTCCAATATGTGGAGCACAAGCCCTGCAGAATGGGATGATGAGTACTGGAAGGTTTTCGGGGTCGTGGGTGGAGCTTTTACCCTTCTTTTGTCTTGTATTCTATATCTTTTTTGTGTATGCTGCCGAGGAGACCAGGATCAAATCATTTCACCTAAAAGCAAAACTTTGAAGAAGCAAAATCATCGTGGTCTACTCTTTGATCCAAAGAAAACTTCGGACAACGATACTGTGGGATCTAGTAACAAAGGTGACGTCGAAAGACCGTTCGTTCTTCTCGATGACGTTGAGAAAGATGATGCGAAATCAAAATTAACCGATGCTGATGGTCTTCTTAGTCCAATGACCGCCGGGAATACCGTCATGACCAAAGGTTTTGACCAGTCCCTTAAAGAAGGACATACTGCGTCAATGAGTGTTGATGATGGTGAAACTTTAGCAACATATGACACTAGAAAAACATTTGACACCAGAGTACCAAAAAAAGAATCAGGAGGTATCATCAACGAGACTGTTGATGTATGGAAAGAATTTCTAGGACTCAAAAAGTCAAAGTACAATAAGAAAATGAAACCATCCAAAGCAAGTGCGGACGAGGATGATGACATCAACTTGACTGACGACGAAAGAGCAGTTCGAAGAAGAGGAAGATCGCTTACGAAGGCACCAGCTCCTACCAATCTAATGAAAACTGGAACATATACTCAAAAATCTGGAACATATACTCGACCAAAAGTGGATAGTAATTTGGGAATCGATAGCAATAGCACAGACGATGCCTTTGAATATTCATTAACCCCTCACCAAGCTCTTATGGCTGCCGATAGCGATCAAAAACCCGATTCCCCACGTAGAACTGCTCTGATCAAGACCAAGAACTTGCTAAAGAGTTTCGGTAGTAGTAATCATGGTAGTAGGAGCGGTCGCAAACGAGGGGACTCCAAGGAAGAATCGCTATTGACTGGTGGAGACGCAGTTTAGTCATCACATATCACCTTGACTCCTTTTTTTCACCAACATGGGGAGCACACAAATGCTTATTTCTTTTAATGTTCTAATAGTATAAACTTTATAACTTCGTTTTGAAGACCAATGCATTGATTTTTATTCACCAAAAGCTCATGAAAAGATCAAGACTATGCATCACTTACGAAATAACCTCAAATCGAATGAATGAACACTGAGCTTATTAATTTCTTTTTGAAGGTGTTTGAAATAATTACAAAAGCGCGAGCGAAGTGGGATTGATGTTATAGCTGCGCACGTACGTTATCGTACGTTATCGTACGTGCCAGGATGGCTGATGACCTACCGTTTTTTTGAATCATGATGATGTTGTGTTTTCTTTCAATTTTTATGACCTCGTCAGTCGCCATTTTTTCTCATTTGCTTCGAAGACCCGCATAAACTATCGATGCACAGATTGTAAAATGGGCTGTTCATCGTCACCAAGGCACAATCATATTCGAACACTTTTGATAGTGTCGACGACGGCTATGATCATGATGACGTGGACAACGATGTTGCGTTCTATCCCTTCCTCTTCTGCCTTTTCGATGGCATCTCGTGCAAGTTTTGTTTCGATCTCTAGGGGAAGAACAGCACAGCATGGAGTTTCACTTTTTGCTAGCACTATGCAGTCGTACTCGGAAACAACTGAAAAGCGAATAAAAGGCCTAGACCCCTGCAAAGAATTTTCGAAACTGGCAATCAAAATGAAGAAACCACCAGAAGAACTGAGAACGATTCTGGCTCAGCGTCTTTCCACTGCCACATCCATGACGGACAAGGAAGAATACATGGATTGGTTATTATCAGGATCCCCCGATGATGGCATGGTCGCAAAGAAAAAGAAAAAACCTAAGACTGTTGTTGTTTCGAATTCATCGAAAAAGGATGGCCAGAAACCATCTAGCGCCAAAGTGTCGCCATCACCAGCTGGAAAACAAAAGCAAACCTTCCATTCTGACGTTCGATTTGATGATGACACTAAGATAAATCTTCATTGGAATTCAAGAAAGGCAGTAGCAGCAATGGGGCTAACTTACATGACAGAGATCCAATCGAAGACGTTCGAGGCGGCTTCGGCCGGAAATGATGTTCTAGGAAGAGCCCGAACGGGGACGGGAAAGACTGTCGCATTTTTGCTTCCAGCTATTGAGCGATTGATTCGGGATGGAACACTTGACGATCCCAATACCATTGGAATGATTGTAGTATCTCCAACTAGGGAACTAGCATCACAAATTGGTGAACAAGCTAAGCAACCATTGAAGTTCCACCAGGGAACCTCGGTCCAAGTCATGTTTGGTGGAACAAATGTCAAGACGGACATCAATCGACTGTCCTCTCGGAAAGGGCTACCGACTGTTTTAGTAGCCACACCAGGACGTCTCCTCGATCATCTCAAAACAACAGAAGTCTTAATTGGCAGCAGTAAGCCAACCCCTCTGAAGCACATTATTGCAAGGACCAACCTGGCGGTACTTGATGAAACTGATCGCCTTCTAGACATGGGCTTTCGTCGAGACATTGGTAAAATATTAGGTTACCTTCCTTCATCACAGAAACGACAAACCTTGTTGTTTTCGGCAACAATGCCTCCAGAATTAAAAGGTATAATGAAACAAAATATGAAGCCGGATTATGTTGAGGTGGACTGTGTGCAAGACGGTGATGCAGCAACGCACACGAATGACCGTGTTACTCAGAGCCACATAATTGTTCCTTCGGATGGAGCTGATGCAATTAGCTCTGTCGTAGAGACCGTCCGCTATGCTGTCGAAACACACATAAATCAAGACGATGACTCTTCCCGTTTTAACATTCCTCCGAAAATAGTAGTGTTCTTTCCTACCGCGCGTCTCGTCCAATTCTATGCCGAGATCTTTCAAGAGATTACTAAAGGTGTTCTTCTCACCTCCAACACTGGCGGGGAGAATCAAATTCAAATTCCTTCGTGGGAGTTGCATTCGAAAAAATCTCAGGGCTATAGAAACCGCGTAAGCGAAGAATTTCGCAAAGCCTCTGTGGGGGTCTTGTTCACTAGTGACGTTTCCGCGAGAGGAGTTGATTATCCTAATGTCTCACATGTTATCCAGTTTGGGATGCCCGAAAGTCGGGAGCAATATATTCATCGGTTGGGACGAACTGGTCGGGGTGGTTCCAAGGGAAAAGGCTGGTTGGTTCTACGAGACTGGGAATCTGCCTTCCTCCGGGAGCTCGATGGAGTAGATATCCCACAAAACGAAGAACTCGTTGCTCGAATTGTTGACGATGATATTGCCGAGGACTCGGAGGCTGTCGTTTTAGAGACACGGCGTCGTGTCCGTGGTGGAGATGGGGTCTTATCCAAAAGCGGAAGTGCCGCATACCAAGCCTTCCTGGGATATTACAAGGGCCAGATGAAACGCATGCGAATGAGCAAGCCAGAAATTCTTGTGGGAATTGCCAACGATTTTGCATTGTCTTCTGGTTTTCATGATCCTCCTAAGCTTCAGAAATCAACTGTTTCAAAGATGGGCTTGAAAAATATCCCTGGATTGAATATTGGCACTGTGGACTTTGGTGGTGGCCGTGGTGGTGGTCGAGGAGGTGGCCGGGGTGGAGGGCGAGGTCGAGGACGGGGTGGTGGCCGAGGTGGCGGTCGCAGACGATAGATAGACGATGACAAGTAAATCATAGAGCTATGTATGTTAAAAAAATAACCATTCACAATTACTTTTCACACATATAATTTTCCATTTTGCACAAAAGCACATATATTTGCACGTTACTTCGTCACAGTAGACATGGGAGATATTGTTACTCGTCTGGACCCAACTCTCGGGAACTGTAGTCCGCAGCTTCTTTTTCGGCGTTGGCTGATGCGATGGCCTTGGCAGCTATATCTTCGTCCCCTGCGGAATCCTCATCGCCACCATACAATACTTCATAACTCTCCTGCAAGGATCTTTTGTGCGCAATGTCGGGTGTTGGGATCATCAACATGATAATAATATCGATACCCTTCAGAATGGTTGCCACAAAAATGCAAATCAAACCATTTCCCGGTCTCCATTTGAACATTACCTCAAGCATTGATTCGCCTTCGTAGGAAAATCCAGGAATAATCGTTTGAATTGATTCTATCAGACCATCAGATACCGGGACTTCCGACACTTGACCTTCGGCGTAAAATTTTTTGAAGCAAAGATCGGCATAGCCTCTGTATGCGTAAAGACTGGAGATAGCGCTTGCCAAATTTAGAATAGATCCAAAGAATTTTTGGCAATTGAGGTCATAGTTTGGATACATGCGGAGAATATCTGTGAAAATATTGGGCAGTGTCAGCACGGTTGCCATGATGACGGCCGTGATCAACCCACTAGATGCTTCGGCGCAGGAATCACAGTCGTCTGGGTCCATGTAAGTCGGCAATCCCTCATCAACATAGTCACAAAAAGAATCGAACTCGATCACTTGATCGCCCTCTACATAGCCATCGTTGATAACAGCCTGGCCCTGAAAGTTGCGAATCGCTACCCCTCTTAGCCCAATCCAGATTCTTGACGTTGGCAAATCCACACTTGGAATGTAGGCAAACCCTTTCGAAAATCCTCCAGCCACAATGTGATTGAATTTCAATGAGATGGAAAGACAGGCGAACAAACTCAGAAGAAAGCTGAGAACGTTGGCGGCGACACCAAATAATAGCAGTTCTCTTCTCTTCTGGTAGTTGAAGTTTTTGGAGCCAATCCTCCCAAAGGCTTCACAAAACTTGTTTTGTTCCAAGATTGCTGCGAGATGATACACCGGAGCTGGGATGTAACAAACAAAACACGGAGGTTTTCTGTCGATATCATCGCCCTCTCCATCAGGAACTGGATGCGATCGACCCGTTCCATTCGTTCGATGTAGAATGTACGCCTTCGGCCGGGGGGTACTGTAAATATCGGCTTCGTCAGCACCTGTTTTCTCTGTCTCTTGTCGCTTTGTCATTCTCGTTTCTTTTAGTGTTATTCAGTCTGGTATATCTCTTCTGGTAGCTGCTTTGAATGGCGAAACTATGGTGTCAGTGTCTGAGGAAGATAAAAAGCACAAGAACTTACTTGAGAGCTTTTGTCTCCTTCCTAATTAAATTTTTCGGAGATTTTGTTCGATCATTTATGCTTCTGGATATTGTAATTTACGACTAACTGGACTCCATTTCAAAACCGCCACGAACGTCTTGATGGAAATAAAAATTGCAGATGTATTTTGTTGGCGTGTTTGAGTTGCTGATGAAAA
>Ga0115013_10000609_pt1 | contig 21475 bp, 16 predicted proteins | sample SouAtlMetagenome_2_FD_88686 | JGI IMG/M metagenome (GOLD analysis project Ga0115013, IMG submission 88686) | Marine eukaryotic phytoplankton communities from Atlantic Ocean - South Atlantic ANT15 Metagenome | ecosystem: Environmental > Aquatic > Marine > Oceanic | place: South Atlantic Ocean...
ATGCTGTTAGGTTAGCTAGAGATCCTTCCTCGAAAAGGTCGATATCGTAAGCGATGTAACAGAAGTAAACATCAGGAGCACTTGGTACAGGGTCTACACGGTATGCCTTAGCACGGTATAGATCACATGCAGTTAGTAGATCTGTCCATACAACAGTCCATGTTGCAGTTGAAGACTCACCAGCAAGTGCTGCTGCTGCTTCTACAGGGTCTACACCTGGTTGTGGAGTACAACGGAATAGAGCTAGAAGATCTGTTTCCTTGATTACGTAATCAGGATCCCAGTAACCCATTTTTGCGTAAGGAATTACACCTGATTCGTAACGTTCACTTTTAATTCGAGTACGTGATTCTACAGCTTGTGACATGAAAACCTCCTGGTTTAAAGTTATGCTAAATTGATTGCTGGGTTTTATATTTGTGGAAGCTCAGTGGCACACAAATATAATAAGCAAAATAAAATACTTATTATTCCTTTTTCTTACACAATAAGATATCACTATCATGATATAAAACGTTACAGACATTATTTATATAATACATAAGAATATATAATCTTTATTGTAAAGATGAATTATTACAATAGTATTAAAACGTATTGATAGTCATTTAAAATCGCATATTGTTAAGAAAAAAAATTAATTAAAGAAATTAAAATCTTGTTTTAATTACAAATGTTATTATTAGGATAATGCTTCGTTTTGTTAATAATGTTGATTTTTTTATACTATCGCTTCTATATATGATATTTACAATTAATAATTGTTTTACCTATTTTTATTACTTATACTTTGAGTAAATTATTAACAAACATTTTAAGTGATTGCCAGGATCCAGATTTGAACTGGAGACACGAGGATTTTCAATCCACTGCTCTACCAACTGAGCTATCCCGGCTTCTCTTATTTAGAGTATAAGTTACTTAGTCACTTTTGACAAGTCCAAAAAATTAACAGGATTTATGAAATATAACTTCACAACACGATTTGTTAAAAAATTAGCAAATTTACAACTTGCTATAACCTTATTATTTACAATTGGTTTAACAATAGCAATTGGTACCATTATAGAACAAGATCAATCCCTCGCATTTTATAAAGAAAATTACCCAACCAATAGACCCTTATTCGGATTCTTAACTTGGAAAACCGTCACTTTTTTAAATTTTGATCATTTATATACTGCTTGGTGGTTTTTATTAATTCTTTTCTTGTTTGCGGGATCATTAATTTCTTGTACTTTTACAACACAGTTACCATCAATTAAAACATTTAAAATTTGGAAATTTTATAATCGACCACCACAGTTTAAAAACTTAATTGTAAATTCAAAAGTTCAATCAGAAGTTTCCAATGCATTTGTTTATAACTGTAACAATAAAAAGTATCATTATTTTCGGCAAGGTAAAAAAGGTTATGCTTATTCTGGACTATTAGGCCGATTAGGTCCAATAGTTGTCCATGCTAGTATTGTAATTTTATTACTTGGCTCAACTTTAGGTTCTTTTGGAGGTTATGCAGCGCAAGAACTTATTCCACGTGGGGAAATATCGCATATTCAAAATGTAACAAAATTTGGTGATTTAAGTTATTTACCACAAAATATTTCTTGTCGGATAAACGATTTTTGGATTACTTATACAAAAGAATTAAAAACTGATCAGTTTTATTCCGATCTCTCGTTATTAGATTCCAATGGAAAAGAGTTGACAAGAAAAACAATTTTTGTCAATGAACCATTAATATTTAAAGATATTGTATTGTATCAAACAGATTGGGATATTATTGGCTTAAAATTACGTCTTCCTGATCAGGAAATTTTTCAAATACCGCTAAAAAAAATAACAAAAGGAGGTCGTAAATTTTGGTTAGGCTCTTTAACTTTAGGACAAGATTCGACTAGTAAACTTACTGTCTTAGTAAATGATTTAAAAGGTCAAATTTTAATCTATGATGCAAAAGGTATTTTCCTAGATGAAGTTACTATTGGTGAGTCCGTTAATCTTAATACAGATTTGAATATTCAATTGCTTGAATATATTACAAGTACTGGTCTTCAAATTAAATCTGATCCAGGCATTTCAACTGTATACTTTTCTTTTTTATTATTAATGACAAGTATTTATGTTAGCTTTTTTACGTATTCACAAATTTGGTCAATCGAAGAATCCAATTTACTTACCGTTGGTGGAAAATCTAATCGAGCTGTTTTATTTTTCCAGGAGGAATTTCGAAAAATTTTGAAACGTACAACTGTTACATAAACAAAGATATTTTTAGACTAAGCGGATATAATAGTATTTAAAATTTAGTTTGTTGATAATAAAAAATTTAATAGTTCTTTCATGAAACGCTGGTTTATATATTTTCTTACCTTTTTAACTTTTGTCAATACGCCAAATGTAGCATCTGCAGACGTTAGTGGATTAACGCCTTGTAAAGATTCTGCTGTTTTCAAAAAAAGATTAGATGGAAGTGTTAAAAAGTTAACTGCACGTTTAGAAAACTATGAAGAGGGTACACCTGCATATCTGGCCCTTGAAGCACAAATTGACAAAACAAAAGTACGTTTTGATAAGTACGGTAAACAGGGTTTATTATGTGGAGCTGATGGTCTACCACATCTAATTGCAGATGGAAGACCAAGCCATGCTGGCGAATTTGTTGTTCCAGGTATTCTATTTCTTTATATTGCAGGTTATATCGGCTGGGCAGGCCGTAGCTATTTACAATTTGCGAAAAAAACAGATAAGCCAAATGAAAACGAGATTATTATTAATGTTCCAGTAGCGATTGGTATGATGTCGGCAAGTTTCCTTTGGCCTTTAGCTGCTTGGAAAGAACTAGTTTCTGGCGAATTACTTGTACCAAGTAATGAAGTAACAGTTTCACCGCGTTAAACTACTTAATCCCTATTATTATTAATTTTTATGGATCAAAATCTACTGAAATATTTGTCTACAGCTCCAGTTCTTGCAACATTATGGCTGAGTTTTACAGCAGGATTTATAATTGAAATCCAACGTTATATGCCTGATACACTTTCTTTTTCACCTTATTAGGCTAAGATAATAAAATTTAAAGTTACTTTATACAAAGATGTATTTGTGTAAAGTAACTTTAATAAATATCGTATTAGTAATAAAATAGGTAAAACGGTAGTTTATAAAAAAATTATTATGGTTAATCTTGAGAGGAGAAACTTAAGTACCACCAAAATTCGTATTGTTAATTTGTTTACTCGAGTTTCTTATAAATTAAATTTTAGTAATAAAAAGAACAATCAATTATTGTTAAGTCTTGACCTATTGAAAGATAAAACAAAAATTGATTTATTATTTATTGTCACTAAAAATATTGAAAAAACTTATACAGACTTATTTCAAAAATCTAATCCATTTGCTTTAATGGAAAAGAATGGCGAAGCAATCTTCATTCATTTATTAGAAGAAACATGTGAAGAATTTTTAATGAAACAATACGGTTGTAAAATTCAAATTAATTACACTGCTTTAAGGACTTCTTTATATACAAAAAATGTACTCCAGGATCTTGGAATAATTTTTAAACTTCCTTTTTATGCACTTCTAAACTCCAAATCCCAACAATTTCGAATAATATATTCTCCAATTTATACCTCCGCATCAGAAAGTTTTATTGAAGCTCTAATTGATAATTTAATTATTGAATTAGGTAACTGTATTACTTACTTTAATATCGTAACTTTTTCCTCGCTATATTCTTTTCGTCAAACTTTTTATCGTTCAAAATTTTTATCGTTACGAAATTTTGAACGTTATAAAAACAATTTAGTCTGGCAATTAAATATAAAAAATTATTTACAAAGACCATCTGATATTTATAATAATCGTTATCGAATTTACATATTAAGAACTACGGGTATTTATGACCGAGTAATATATGCTAATCGTTCAAATCAGTTAACTGCACTCAATAAGTTACCATTATTGACGGTTACAACAATAGAAATTCGGGACTTTTTAGTTAGCCGTTTAGACGAAACAATTTATCGTCTTAGTAATGGTTTGCGTTTTACATTAACTTCAGTATTAGGTAGAGTAATTGGATTAATTTGGCGCGGAATAATTGAGGGTTTAAAAAATTAAGACTATTCAATAAAGAGACGAATTTTTTTTTTAACTTAAGTTAAATCAAGTTCAGGAATCTAAGGAAAAATTATTTATACAATACAAAATTAATTCTAACGAAAACAAATATCTTCTCGCTTATTATAGGTATAAGAAAAAGAAGGAAGCATACACTTAGAATATGTTAAAATAACATAAAGTTAAATTTTTCGAATAAAGTAAACTTTTATGAGCACTTTTATTGGCTACATTTTACTAATGACGCTAATGTTTAGTTTAGCGGCTGGTCTTTACTTTGGTTTAAAGACAATTAGGTTAATTTAACCTATAAAATTATTTCTACAGGTATATTATCTGTAGAAATATTTATTTAATTAATTTTTTAGTAATCATGAATTATGTAGACGAAAATTCGATCCTTACTTCTTATTTTAACGGTTCTAGACGCTTAAGTAATTTTTTTTGGGCTATAACAGTTAGTCTAGGAGGCTTTGGATTCTTTCTTACTGGTTTATCCAGTTTTTTTAAAGTTAATTTATTACTTTTCTCGGATTCAAGTGAAATTGCTTTTATTCCACAAGGAATTGTTCTCTTATTTTACGGTACAGTAGGATCTATTCTTGGAATATTTTTACTATTAACAATAATATGGAATGTCGGCTCTGGGTATAATGAATATGATAAAAAATTGCAAGCAGTCACTCTTTATCGTAAAGGCTTTCCGGGTAAAAATCGTGAATTATCATTTAATTTTTCTTTTGATGACATAAGATCAATTAAAATGCGAATTAAAGAAGGTATTAATCCAAAACGTCAACTCTTACTTTGTTTATTAGATAGTCGAGAAATACCATTAACCGGAATTGAACAACCAATGTCTCTAAATGTTATCGAAGAAGAAGCAATAACTATTGCTAAATTTTTAAATGTTTCTCTTGAAACTGAATAAAGAATTTATTTAAAGGGCGAACGACGGGAATCGAACCCGCGAATGCTGGAATCACAACCCAGTGCCTTAACCACTTGGCTACGCTCGCCTACTAATTTATAGTATACTACATATATATTCTATAACGTTTAAATACTTAGTTTTTTTATATCAAAGCAAGATAAAATAGTGGATACTTCTAAAAAAAGTATATTAATTGTTGACTCTGAAACAAGCGTAACGCATGTTTTATCAACGCGCCTATTATATCTAGGTTACAAAGTTTTTCTATCAACAAATGGAACAGAAGCTTTTGATATTCTTAATAAAGAAGATATTGACTTGGTTATTCTTGATATCTTATTACCAAAATTAGACGGTTATGAAGTTTGTCGTCAAATACGCAAAAATTCATATATTCCTATAATTATCTTAACTGCCTTCGATAATATTGCTAATAAGATAATGAGTTTAGAACTAGGAGCTGACGATTTTGTTACCAAACCTTTTTCGTTAAAAGAAATAGAAATTAGAATTTATTCCACTTTACGTCGTTCAGATCTCCAAAAATTTAAAAAACGACCCACAGGACAAGAAATTTTTTACTTTGGAAAGTTAATTATCAATTTAACTAAACAAAAAGTAACAAAAAATAATAAACAACTTCTACTAACCGAAATTGAATTTAGTCTCCTACAACTACTAATTCAAAACGCAGGGCATAAACTCTCCAGAGTAACTATCTTAGATAACGTTTGGGGTTATAGACCAGAACGAGACATAGATACTCGAGTAGTTGATGTTCATATACACCGACTCCGCTCAAAGTTGGAAGACAATCCTAAAAACCCTGACTTTATACTAACTGCTCGAGGCGTAGGATATATGTTTCAAACTTTAAATGAATAAATTTATTCTAGTTTTATTTATCCTTAAATTTTAAATAAAAGTTCGCGTTCTTAATATTTATACAAGACTATCATACTGCCTTTTAAATTTGGAAAAGTTAAATAAAGTATCGCGATATGTTTACTTTAAACAAAAAAATATACAAATACCTTTTACCCAATCTTTTAGAAACTCAACGTATAAGTTTTTGTTGGTTCTTAGAATTTGGATTTCTTGAAGAATTAGAAAAACTTTCGGCCATAAGAGATTATCTTGATGTATTGGAACTAAACCTATCTGCGAAGCATTATAAAATAAGGCAACCAAAATATTCTTTAGCAGAAGCTAAACGTAGAGATACTAACTATAGTGTCAAAATATATACGCTAGCACAATTAAGTTATCTAACAAATATAAAAGAGACTTCAGAAAATGAAGTACTTCTTTGTGATATTCCTTTGATGACAAATGAAGGTACATTTCTAGTAAATGGTATTGAACGTATTATTATTAATCAAATTGTTCGAAGTCCAGGAATTTATTACAAAACGGGAACAGATAAACAAAATTTTCGTTTTTTTACAGCAAGTCTTATTTCAAATCGTGGGACATGGGTAAAATTTGAAATCGATAAAGATGATTTAATTTATGTAAAAGTTGATAAAGCAAAAAAAATCTCCGCGTATATATTTTTGCGAGCTATTGGATTAACTGATCTGGAGATATTTAATCAACTTGAACATCCTGAGTATTTTACGAAAACTTTTAAAGAATATGAAAAAATATCTTTAGAAGATACATTTTTAGAAGTTTATAGTAAGTTAAGGCCAGGTGAACCAGCTACTGTTAAAGGTGGACAACAAATTTTATATTCTCGTTTTTTTGATCCAAAACGTTATGATCTTGGTCATGTCGGCCGTTACAAGATTAATAAGCGTTTAAGTCTAGATATTGAAAAAAATATACACATCTTAACATCTAAAGATGTTTTATCCATTGTTAATGAATTAATTAATTTCCGTATTACACCAGCTACTGAAGATGATATCGATCATTTAGGTAATAGACGTGTAAGGTCCGTTGGAGAACTGCTACAAAATCAAATACGAATAGGCATAAATAGACTTGAGCGCATAGCTCAAGAGAGAATGAGTATATGTGAACAAAAATATTTGCGTGTTAATGTTTTAGTTAATCCAAAACCCTTAGTTTCTTCTATTCGAGAATTTTTTGGCTCCAATCCTTTATCTCAATTTATGGATCAAACAAATCCATTAGCAGAATTAACACATAAACGTCGTTTATCTGTTTTAGGACCTGGGGGAATCACAAGAGATCGAGCAGGGTTTGCAGTTCGTGATATTCACCCTAGCCAGTATGGTCGAATTTGTCCAATCGAAACACCAGAAGGGCCAAATGCAGGCCTTATTGGTTCACTTTCAACTTATGGTCGTGTAAACTCATACGGTTTTATTGAAACACCCTTTTATAAGGTTCTTAATGGAAAAGTTTTAAATGGGAACTTTCCAATTTATTTAGATGCCACAACAGAAGATAACTATAGTCTTGCTGCTGGAGATTTAGAACTTGATGAAGAAGGTCTTATTTGTAACAATGTGGTTCCCGTTCGTTATCGTCAAAATTTAGTTAGTTTGCCTGCAACAGAAGTTGACTATATTGCTATATCACCGATTCAAGTTGTATCATTAGCGGCTGCTCTTATTCCATTTTTAGAGCATGATGATGCTAACCGAGCTTTAATGGGTTCGAATATGCAACGTCAATCCGTTCCATTACTATATCCTGAAGCGCCATTAGTAGGAACAGGTTTAGAGGGTCAAACCGCTCGAGATTCTGGCATGATTTTACTGAGTATAAGTTCTGGAAAAGTGACTCAAATAACGGATGGCCAAATTGTTGTTACTGATATTAATAATACAGTATTTACTTACAATTTAATAAAGTATCAGCGGTCAAATCAGGATACTTGTATCAACCAAAAACCAATAGTTTCAATAAACGAAAAAGTAGTCATAGGTCAAATTCTTGCTGATGGTGCTTCAACAGAGAACGGAGAATTGTCCGTGGGACAAAATATTCTAATTGCTTACATGCCATGGGAAGGGTATAACTATGAAGATGCTTTTGTTATTAGTGAACGTTTATTATATGAAGATTTATATACATCCTTGCATATTGAAAAATTTGAAATTGATATTAGACAAACAAAGCTTGGTATGGAAGAAGTTACTCGTGATTTACCAAATGCAAGTGAGCATTCTATACGAAATTTAGATAAAAATGGGATAATTAAAATTGGTACTTGGGTCGAATCAGGAGATACATTAGTAGGTAAATTAACACCAAAAGGTGAATCTGATTATCCACCAGAAGGTAAACTTTTAAGGGCTATTTTTGGAGAAAAATCACGAGATGTTAGAAATACGTCTCTAAAAGTTCCACATGGTACTTCAGGAAGAGTTCTTGACGTCAAAATTTTCTCTCGAAGCAAACGTGATGATTTACCACCAGGAACAGATGAAATTTTAAAAGTTTATATAGCTCAGACCCGTAGAATTCAAATCGGTGATAAGATGGCAGGTCGTCATGGTAATAAAGGTATTATTTCAAAAATATTACCAAGACAGGATATGCCTTTTATGCCCGATGGAGTACCTATTGACATGATGTTAAATCCATTAGGAGTACCTTCAAGAATGAATGTAGGGCAACTTTTTGAATGTCTTCTTGGATTAGCAGCAGATAATTTAGATGTCCGATTTAAAATCGTACCGTTTGACGAAATGTATGGAGCAGAAGCTTCTCGAGCTTTAGTTAACAAAAAGTTAAAAAAGGCGGCAACAGAAAAAGATTGGATTTTTTCACATAAACATCCTGGCAAAATAATTCTTAGAGATGGTCGAACAGGTAAAAACTTTGATAACCCTGTAACTGTTGGGCGTGCTTATATGCTAAAACTAATTCATTTAGTTGATGATAAAATTCATGCACGTTCAACAGGACCATATTCGTTAGTAACACAACAACCATTAGGGGGAAGAGCACAACAAGGTGGACAACGTCTTGGTGAAATGGAAGTTTGGGCTCTTGAAGCGTTTGGTGCAGCATATACATTACAAGAGTTACTAACTATTAAATCGGATGACATGAAGGGTCGAAATGAAACTTTAAATGCTATTGTGAAAGGTCTTCCAATTCCTCGACCAGGTATGCCAGAATCATTTAAAGTATTAATGCGTGAATTACAAGCTTTGTGTCTTGATGTCGCAACTTATAAACTAGATATTCAAGAAAATACAAGTTTAAAAGAGTATGAAATTAATTTAATGAGTGAAATTATTGAAAATACAGATAACATAAACGATTTGAGTACTGTGGCAAGAATAAATTCACAAGAATAGATTTCAGAAATTTCTTCAAATGAAAATTTGTAACTTAGAATTTTTGCATTAAAGTTCAAGTTAGCATACTTTATCGAATCATAAATCTTTTTTAATATCATACTTTTATGTTGCAAACAGAAAGATCGTTTGATTATGTAAAAATAAACTTAGCATCTCCTTCAAGAATTAGAAATTGGGGAGAAAGAATTTTGCCAAATGGACAAAGTATTGGTGAAGTTACAAAACCAGAAACTATTAACTACCGAACGTTAAAACCTGAAATGGGGGGGCTATTTTGTGAACGAATTTTTGGTCCTGTAAATGATTGGGAATGCCACTGCGGTAAATATAAAAGGGTACGTTATAAAGGTATTATTTGTGAACGCTGCGGCGTTGAAGTTATAGAATCAAATGTTCGTCGTCATCGCATGGGATTTGTTGAACTTGCCTCGCCTGTAACACATGTTTGGTATGTAAAAGGAAGACCAAGTAAAATCGCATTAATTTTAAATATTTCTCTAAAAGAATTAGAGCAGGTTGTTTATTTTAATTCCCATATTGTAATAAATCCAGGAAATAGTGGTGAACTTTACCAAAAACAACTTCTTGTAGAAACGGATTGGCAAGTTTTTGAAGCTACTAAAAGTGATACAGATAATGTTGAAATTGCTATTGGTGCTGAAGCTATCAAAACACTTCTTAAAGGCATAAATTTAAATACTGAATCAAAAGAATTAAGGCGTCTAATCCCATCAGCTAAAGATCCTGAACGTGAAAAATTAATAAAACGTTTGAGAATAATTGACCAATTTATTGCCTCAGGTTCGGAACCTTCATGGATGGTTTTAGACAATATTCCTGTTTTACCTCCAGATTTACGTCCAATGGTTCAATTAGATGGCGGAAGATTCGCTACATCAGACCTTAATGATTTATATCGACGAGTAATAAATCGGAATAATCGTCTCGCCCGATTACAGGAAATTCTTGCCCCTGAATTAATTATCCGAAATGAAAAACGTATGCTGCAAGAAGCAGTAGATGCACTTATAGATAATGGTAAACGTGGACGAGCTGTTTTTGGTTTAAATAATCGCCCATTAAAATCGTTATCAGATATTATTGAAGGTAAACAAGGTCGATTTCGTCAAAATTTATTAGGTAAACGAGTTGATTATTCTGGTCGATCAGTAATTATTGTTGGACCCGAATTAAAACTAAATCAATGTGGATTGCCAAGAGAGATGGCGATCGAATTATTTCAGCCCTTTGTTATTCATCGATTAATTTATGAGGGTTTAGTTAATAATATTAAAGCTGCGAAAACTATTATTCATAATAATGAAACATTAGCTTGGGAAATTCTTGGTCAAGTAATGTCGGGACACCCTATTTTACTAAATCGTGCCCCTACGTTACATAGATTGGGTATTCAGTCATTTGAACCTATACTAGTGGAAGGTCGCGCAATTAAACTCCATCCTTTAGTATGTCCGGCTTTTAATGCCGATTTTGATGGTGACCAGATGGCTGTACATATTCCTCTTTGTTTAGAAGCACAAACAGAAGCTCGCATGTTAATGCTTGCTCCAAATAATTTTTTATCTCCTGCAACAGGTGATCCTATTCTGACACCAAGCCAAGATATGGTATTAGGTTGTTATTACTTAACAGCAAATAACCCAACCCAACAAACAGCAAAAGAACAATATTTTTCGGGCTTTGATGATGTAATAAGTGCCTATCAGCAATCATTATTAACACTCCATACTTTTGTTTGGGTCAGATACAATCATACCCATGAGAATGAATTAATTTTACTCTCTGACCCAAATCAAAGAAAAACGTTTAATGACCGATACATTTATTTATCTAGTGAATTACAGATAAAAACAGATTTAGAAGGAAATATTTTAACTAAATATATAAGAACAACTCCAGGCCGTATTCTTTTAAATCAATCTTTTGAATAAAAAAACGTAATGAGTGCAAATTTACAGAAAGAATTCCTTTTTACTAACGAGGTTGTTAATAAAAAGAAATTACAAGGTTTAATGGAACATGCATTTCACAATTATGGTGTAATTAAATCTTCGATGATTTCGGATAAAGTTAAAAATTTAACTTTTCATTATGCTACTATATCAGGAATTTCATTAAGTGTTGAAGATCTTCGCGTGCCTTTCCAAAAGCGATCCCTAATTGGGATCACAACAGATGAAGTAGATCTTACAGAACAAAATTATAGTAATGGTAATATTACAACAGTTGAGCGTTTTCAAAAAGTTATTGATATATGGAACAATGCTAATAATTATTTAAAGGAAGAAGTACTGACGTATTTCCGTGAAAGTGACCCGTTGAATCCCCTTTATATAATGGCTTTTTCAGGGGCACGAGGGAATATTTCACAAGTAAGACAATTAGTCGGAATGCGGGGTCTTATGGCTGATCCACAAGGTCAAATTATTGATTTACCAATTAAAAGTAATTTCCGCGAAGGCTTAAAAGTAACCGAGTATATTATCTCTTCTTACGGGGCACGGAAAGGTCTCGTTGATACTGCTCTTCGAACAGCAGATTCGGGTTATTTGACGAGACGTTTAGTGGACGTTGCCCAAGATATCATCGTACGTGAAGAAGATTGTTTGACTAATGAAGGTTTATCAATTGATGACCTCTTCAAGAAGTATAAAACGGAATCATCTTTTAAAGATCGTCTCGTTGGAAGACTTTTAGCTAAGCCTTTTAACAATGTATTAGAAAATAAAACATACCCACGAAATACAGAAATAGGAATTAGCTTAATTGAAAAAATTGCTAACTTTGATACTGCTGATTTAGAAGTAAGATCACCTTTAACGTGTGCAGCTCTTAGATCTGTTTGCCGTAATTGTTATGGTTGGCATTTATCATATTCAACGCTTGTTGATTTAGGTGAAGCTGTTGGTATTTTAGCTGCCCAATCAATTGGTGAACCAGGTACACAGTTAACGATGCGTACTTTTCACACGGGTGGAGTTTTTTCAGGAGATTTAACACAACAAATTCGTGCGCCTTTTGCAGGTACTTTAAAGTATCAATTAAAAAAACAAGCGAGTATGGTGAGAACCCTTCACGGAGAAAAGGGTTTTGAGTTAATGGAAGATATTGAGTTAATTATCGAAACCAAAGATCAAACATTGTGTTCCTTAGCTATACCAAGTAATGCTTTACTTCTTGTTAGTAATTTGCAAAAAGTTTATAGAAACCAAGTAATTGCAGAAATAAAAAAGGATGCTAACTTAGTTTTAGAAGAGGATCGTAAAAATATTTATACAGAAGTATCAGGTGAAGTCTTTTTACAAAATATAACTGTTAAAGAAAATATTGATAGTGGTGGCGCTATTAAAAAAATAAGTAAAAGTTCTGGTCTATTATGGATTTTAGCGGGGGATCGTTACCCGTTACAAGGATTTTCTAATTTAGCTGTTAAAGTAGGACAGAAATTTGCAACAAATGAAACATTAGCGAGTCAAAAAATTTATAATAATTATTCCGGTTTAATTAACTTTGACAGTGTACCTTATAATGGCGAAATAAAAGTAATAAATTCATCCATGGTATTGGAAAATGGAATTGTTACTAAATCAAATTTTTTAAGACTTGTTACGCCAAATGGGATAAAAGAATTCAATTTATGTGTAAAAAATAAGGAATTATTAAAGCATGGCCAAAAAATTGCTAGTTTAACAGAGGAATCTTATCGAACACAAACTGGCGGTATTATTTTTTATTCAAAAGCCCAAAATGCGAATAAAAAGAAAAGAGTTACAAAAAAACTGTTTACTGGTTCTTTATATTGGGTTCCTGAAGAGACTCATCAACTAAGTTTTATTGGGGCAGAAAATTTAAAAATTAAAGAAGGAAGTTTTGTAAAACAGGGTACACAAATTTTACCGGATATTTATTCGAGCTTAGAAGGTTTTGCGCACGTTAATGAAATAACATCCGAACTGATTATAAAACCTGGGGAATTATATAAAATTGATGATCTACAAATTAAAGATTTTAATAACTTAAATCGTTTTATTGAACCTGGAGAAAGAATTAGCGTAAACAATCATACAGAGATTTTAATTCAAAAACTTTCTTACTTAGAATTTTTGACCTTTAATGGAAATGAATATATTCTTTTAAGGCCTGTAACAACGTACAAAGTTCCACAAGATAAAGGATTTTTACTTAAACATAGATTCTTTCCAAATGAGTCTTTTAGAGGAATTTCTTTTATAACTGTTAAAAGAATATTTTATAAAGATGGAGAAAGAATTAAAAGTAACAAAGAAGGAGTAGACTTACTGCAAACTTTTCTTGTCTTAGATATTAAAAATAAATATAATGCCTTACAACCTCAGCTTGAATATAGTCAACTTGCTGATGAAAAAGATAATTTATCATCCTCTGAATTTAAATTAAAAGTAAACCTCTATGAACGAATTAAAACAAATGAAACTAATTTTAAAAATCTGAAATCTGAGGATAATGTTTTTTTAAAATATTTACTGCAAAATCATCAATACGTAATAAAAAATACAGCGATAGCAAAAGTAGAAATTCTTACACAGTTTGCTGGAACATTGGTAGCAATTAACAAAGAAAATAATGTTTTTGACATTTTGATTCTTAAGGATACATTAATCAAAAAATGTAATTATAATCCGAGTATCGAAAAACTTTATGTTAAGAAAGGTGATCTTGTTCGAATTGGGACATATTTAACTTCTATGAAAAGATCTAAATACTCGGGTCAAATATATAAAGTTGACGATGGTTTAATATATATTAGAGTTGGTAGACCTTACTTAATTTCTGAAGGTACTGTTTTAAACGTTAATACAAAATCTTTAGTTGAAAAATTAGATCTTTTAGCTACGTTAGTTTACGATAAACTAAAAACTGTTGATATTGTTCAAGGTTTACCCAAGGTTGAAGAGATTTTAGAAGCTCGAAAGATTAAAAATGGTTGCATTTTAGCTCCACATGAGGGTAAAGCTATTTTTACAAATACAAAAATAGACATAACAAAACCAACTGGTGAAATAGTTAGTATTGATATTGAGCCACAAACTAAACCAAATTTTAGTAATGGTAAATTTGTTAATTTTTTAGAACCTTTGACAGATGGTCCAATTAGTCCGCATGATAAACTTGAAACCCTGTTTAACTATTATCAATTGACCAATCCAGAGCACACAGCTTGTAAAAAAAGTTTAAAATATCTTCAACTTTTTTTAGTTAATGAAGTACAGAGAACTTATCGCTCACAAGGAGTTCAAATTGCGGATAAACATTTGGAAATTATTGTAAAACAAATGACTTCAAAAGTCCGTGTTTATTATGGTGGTGATACAACCTTATTACCAGGTGAAATACTTGATATTAATCAAGCTGAAATGATTACACAATCAACTATTTCTGTTGGTGAAGAACCGCCATTATATAAACCTATGCTTCTAGGTTTAACAAAAGCCTCATTAAATAGTGATAGTTTTATTTCTGCAGCAAGTTTTCAAGAAACAACACGAGTTCTTACAGAAGCTGCAATTGAAGGGAAAAAAGATTGGCTAAATGGTTTAAAAGAAAATGTTATTATTGGTCGATTAATTCCGGCTGGTACTGGATTTAATTGTTTTGATAATTTAAAAAAAGTTGGGAAAGATCCATCTTTAAGTTTATTGCTTAAACCATTTTCTCAAGATCAAGTAAAAGCTGCTATTTTAACATCACGAACAAAGTAACTATTAAGTCAAATTTTGATTTTTAGGGTTTTATATAGTACTTTAAATATTTAAGAACATAAATAAGGAGGTTATAATTTTATGGCTCGATATAGAGGAGCAAAACTAAGAATTACTAGACGTTTAGGTGACCTTCCAGGGTTAACAAGTAAGACTAGTAAATTGACAAAACGACCTGGACAACACGGAGCAAATCAGAAAAAATTGACACAATATGCAATTCGATTAGAAGAGAAGCAAAAACTTCGTTTTAATTATGGCATAAGTGAAAAGCAATTAATGAACTATATTCGCCAGGCGAAAAAAATTAAAGGTGCAACTGGTAATATTCTTTTACAGCTTTTAGAAATGCGTTTAGATAACGTAATTTTTCGTTTAGGAATGGCACCAACGATAGCTGCTGCAAGACAAATTGTAACTCATAAACATATTGTAGTAAATGGATCATGTGTTTCAATACCAAGTTATCAATGCGCACCTGGCGATAATATAGCTATCAAAGATTCAGCTGCATCAAAGCAATTAGTTACAAAAAATTTAGAATTACCAGCTTTATCCAATATTCCACAAAATTTAGAATTTGATAAAAAAGGATTATCTGCAAAAGTTTTAGGGGTAATCGACCGTGAATGGATTGCTTTAAAATTAAACGAACTATTTGTAATCGAGTATTACTCACGTAAAATTTAAACAACTCATTTCTTTTGTATTTTTAAACAAAAGTTTTATACAATATAATTTTTTTTTAAGTTACTTAGCGCAGATAAATTACATCAAAAGATACATATGACATTAATTACATTAGGAGAACTATTAGATGCTGGGGTCCACTTTGGACATCAATCAAGCAGATGGAATCCAAAAATGTTTCCATACATTTATACAGAACAAAACGGAATTCATGTAATTGATCTTGTTCAAACAGCTAGATTATTAACACATGCACACAATTATGTTCAAAAAGCTGCTAAAGAAGGAAAAAGTTTCCTTTTTATTGGAACAAAAAGACAAGCAGCAGCGATTATCGCAGAAGAGGCTCAAAAATGTGGTGGGCATTATGTAAATAATCGTTGGTTAGGTGGTATTTTAACTAACTGGGCAACGGTCCAAAATCGTGTAAGTTATCTTAAAGAATTGAATAAGCGTGAAGCTGATGGTGAACTTGACCGTTTACCAAAAAAAGAAGCAGCGCTATTAAGGCGCGAACAAGATAAACTGCAGCAAAATTTAGGTGGCTTAACAGAAATGAGTCAAGTTCCTGATATCGCTATTGTTGTAGATCCAAAAAGAGAAAGCACTGCAATTGCTGAATGTCAAAAATTAGGTATTACAATAATATCAATTTTAGATACTAATTGTGATCCAAATATGGTCGATATACCAATTCCTGCAAATGATGATGCTGTTCGTTCGATTAAATTAATAATTTCAACATTATCAGATGCAATTATTTTAGGACGACAATCAACTTTCTAATAAACGAAATAGAAATGAGATTGAAAAAAATTGTACCCACTTCAGGTAGCTAGGTATAATATTCTTTAGGAAACCATAAAATTTGCACTATTCACATTCACGTCGAATTATATATTTGTCTATGTTTTTTTCGTTAGCTGAAGTTGAAGTAGGTACACACTTAATTTGGAACTTTGCAGGTTTATCAGTACATGGACAGGTATTATTAGTTACATGGCTAGTTATTGCTATTATTCTAGGAATATCAATTGTCGGTACTCAAAACATGCAACAAACCCCAACTGGTTTACAAAACTTTGTTGAGGCTGTTTTCGAATATGTTGCTGGTATTGCTAAAGACCAATTAGGAGAGCACGAGTATCGTCCATGGGTTCCATATGTTGGAACGCTTTTCTTATTTATCTTTGTAGCAAATTGGCTAGGTGCACTAGTACCTTGGAAACTTATTAAATTACCAGAGGGTGAACTAGCAGCACCAACAAACGATATTAATACTACCGTTGCCTTATCTTTATTAACTTCAATAAGTTATTTCTACGGTGGCTTTAAAGCAAAAGGTTTAGGATTTTTTGCGCGTTACATCTCGCCAACACCGATCTTTTTGCCAATTAATATTTTAGAGGACTTTACAAAACCTCTTTCGCTAAGTTTCCGTTTATTCGGTAACATTCTGGCGGATGAAATCGTTGTTTCAGTTCTTTGTTTATTAGTACCTCTATTTGTACCTCTTCCTGTAATGGCACTAGGTATTTTTGCCAGTTCAGTACAGGCTTTAGTATTTTCAACTCTTTCAGCGGCATATATTGCTGAATGTGTAGAATAATCTACAACAAGTTAAAAATCTAATTACAATAACGTAGTTCTTTTTACTACGAAGAAATTTGTTTATTTCATATACGTTGATATTAATAATTAAATAATCTCCTATGAATCCTATCATCTCAGGTGCTTCAGTTGTTGCTGCAGGTTTAGCTATTGGTCTAGCTGCTATTGGTCCTGGTATTGGTCAAGGTACTGCAGCTGCTCAAGCTGTTGAAGGTCTTGCTCGTCAGCCAGAAGCAGAAGGTAAAATCCGTGGTACTCTTCTTCTTTCTCTTGCGTTCATGGAGTCTCTAACAATTTATGGTCTAGTAGTTGCTCTTTGTCTACTATTTGCTAACCCATTTGTTGGCTAATTATTTTTTTGATTTAGGATGCGCTTAGTAGTATTACTAAGCGCACTTTTTCAAACTCTCAGTTTTAATTGAGCCTACATATAAAATAAAAATGAATTCTTTTTTTATGTCAACAATACATATGTTAGCTGTGACTGAAGGGGCTGGAGGACTTTTTGATTTTAACGCAACATTACCGTTAATGGCTATACAGTTTATCTTATTAACTGTAGTTTTAACGTTTGTATTCTACAAGCCTGTTGCAAAAGTCTTAGATGATCGTGAGATGTTTATTAACACTAATCTAACCAGCGCTTCCGAAAAGTTATTAACGGCTGACGATCTTTATAAGCAATACGAAGAGCAGTTAAAGACTGCTAGAGTTAATGCACAATCAGTAATCGCGCAATCTGAAAAAGAAGCGAAAGATGCTGTTGCTGAAGAAATTGGACAAGCTCGTGCTGACGCTGCACGTCTAATTGATCAAACTAATAAAGAATTAGAGGCGCAAAAATCTCTTGCGATTCAGAAACTAGAAACGCAAGTTGATGAAATTAGCCAACTTATCAAAGAGAAACTCTTAGGTAAAGAAGTTGTTCTTTAATATAGTTTTCCTTTAAAATTTTTTTTCAAAAAATGAATCTAGTAAGTCAAACTTTAAATAGTTTCTCTACGCAAATTGCTGAAGGTGGGGTATCATTAAACACAGATATTTTTGAAGCAAACTTAATTAATTTATTAATTTTAGGTGGTGCACTCTTTTATCTTTTAGGTGGTGCTTTATCGGATAGCCTTTCTGAGCGTAAAGAGAAAATTCTTGGAGCAATTCAGGAATCCGAGGAAAGACTCCAAGAAGCGTCGGCACGATTAACAGAGAGTGAAACTCAGTTAGCCCAAGCTCAAATGGTTATTGAAACTATTGGTAAAGATGCAACAGTTACTGCTCAACAAGTAAAAAGTGCAATCTTAACTGATGGAAAGACAGAAATCGAACGTCTAACAGCGGCGGCCAAATCTCAAATTGGTACCATTGAATCTAGAGTTCGTAAACAAATTTCTGACTATGTTGTTACTCTAGCCTTACAGCGAATTACAACTCAATTAGAAGGTAAATTGAATTCTGGTTTACAACAAAAAATCATTGATAGAAACATTTCTAAATTAGCTGAGTAACAAATTATGTCAATTGTATTAAGTAAAGTTGCGGAGCCATATGCTGAGGCACTTCTCGATTTAGCTATATCAAATGACTCTTTAAAAGAAACAACAAACGATATTAATATCGTTTCACAATTCTTAGCAAATTCGAATGATTTAAAGAAATTTTTAGGAAATCCTTTAATTACTCGAACTGCGAAAAAAACTGTTGTTAAAGATATTCTTGGCGAGCAAATCGGTAGCAGTACGTTAAAATTCTTACTACTACTAGTTGATCGTAATCGTATCCAAGTTCTTGAAAGTATTGCTCAAAAGTTCCTTGAGCTATCATACAAGCAAGAGTCGATTGAAATAGCAAAAATCACGTCATCTATTCAGCTATCTGCTCAACAGCAAAAAGAAATAGCAGAAAAATTAAAAGTCATTACTGGTGCTAAGCAAATTAAACTTGCACTAAAAGTAGATCCACAGTTAATTGGTGGTTTTACTATTGAAATTGGCTCTAAAATGATCGACACAAGTATTCGTGGCCAATTAAAACAGATTAGTAGTCTGCTAGGCGCATAATTACTTTTATTCGAAGTTAAACGACCCCTTAATTAAAAAGAAATCTAGACGGAAATATGATTAACATTAGACCTGACGAGATTAGTAACATTATTCGTCAACAAATTGAAAGCTACGATCAAGAAGTTCAAATCGATAACGTAGGTACAGTTCTTCAAATTGGAGATGGTATTGCTCGTGTTTATGGACTTGAGCAAGTTATGGCCGGTGAACTTCTTGAGTTCGATGATAAGACTATTGGTATTGCACTAAACTTAGAAAACGATAACGTTGGTGCGGTTCTAATGGGTAGTGGACTAGATATCTTAGAAGGAAGTTCTGTTCGTTCTACAGGTAAAATTGCCCAAGTACCCGTTGGTGATGCTTTCTTAGGTCGTGTAGTAGATTCATTAGCTAGACCACTTGATGGTAAAGGTGATATTGCTAGTACTGAAAACCGATTAGTTGAGTCTATGGCTCCTGGTATTATTACTCGTAAGTCAGTTTGTGAACCTGTGCAAACAGGTATTACAGCAATTGATGCAATGATCCCAATTGGACGTGGTCAACGAGAGCTTATCATTGGTGACCGTCAAACAGGTAAATCATCTGTAGCAATTGATACAATCTTAAACCAAAAAGGTGAAGATGTTGTTTGTGTTTATGTAGCAATCGGTCAAAAAGCTTCTTCAGTAGCTACTGTTGTTACATCGATTGAAGAAAGAGGTGCTTCTGAGTACACAATCATCGTTGCTGCAAACGCTGATGATCCTGCAACTCTACAGTATATTGCTCCATATACTGGTGCAGCACTAGCTGAGTACTTTATGTACAACGGAAAAGCAACACTAGTTATCTATGATGATTTAACAAAGCAAGCGTCTGCATACCGTCAAATGTCACTACTTCTTCGTCGTCCACCAGGACGTGAAGCATACCCAGGTGATGTTTTCTACCTTCACTCACGTTTATTAGAGCGTGCAGCGAAACTAAGTGATAGTTTAGGTGGTGGAAGTATGACTGCTCTTCCAATTATTGAGACTCAGGCTGGTGATGTTGCAGCATATATTCCAACAAACGTTATTAGTATTACGGATGGTCAAATTTTCCTATCTGGTGATCTATTTAACGCTGGTATCCGTCCTGCAATTAACGTAGGTATCTCAGTATCGCGAGTAGGTTCTGCGGCTCAAATTAAGGCAATGAAGCAAGTAGCAGGTAAGCTTAAGCTAGAATTAGCACAATTTGCTGAGCTAGAAGCTTTCTCACAATTCGCTTCGGATCTAGACCAAGCTACACAAAACGAACTAGCACGTGGTCAAAGACTAAGAGAAATGTTAAAGCAAGCTCAAAACGCTCCAATCCCTGTAGAAGAGCAAGTAGCTGTTATCTATACAGGTATTAACGGTTTCCTTGATGATGTTCCAGTAGCTGATGTAAAAGAATTTATTCTTAAGTTACGTTCTTTCATTAAGAGCTCAGTTCCAACACTTTTCACAACTATTAAGAGTGAGAAGAAGCTTTCTCCTGAAAGTGAAGAAATGTTAAAGAAAGCAATTGCTGATGCAAAAGCAATGTAATTAAAATTTTTACATTTCATTACTAAACTAAAGGTATCCTTTCTTTTCTTATATATAAAGAAAAAAAAGGATACCTTTTTAATTTGTTATTTTAGACAGCTACGTTTTTTTACAAATTCCAAAGCTGATTTTATTATAAAATAATAAGTTTTAGTTATCATATATAAAACATCAAATATGTTATTTCTTTTTTAAATTCCAATAATTCTTAATTAAAATTAAAAAAGTTACTTTATTTGCAGTAAAATATATATAGGAAGATTTATATTCGTTTAAAGTCTAGTTTTAAGGTTTGTTATTTATAATTATTATTTTAGATTTTGTTTATATTATAAAAAACGATTTAAAGATTTCGTATTTGTAAGTCTCATAAAAGGAGAGTAAAAATGAAAATTAGCTCGAAAGAATTAGAGGCGACTAAAGTTAAAGTTGTAGTGGATACAAATCCTGTTGC
>Ga0115013_10000611_pt1 | contig 21463 bp, 19 predicted proteins | sample SouAtlMetagenome_2_FD_88686 | JGI IMG/M metagenome (GOLD analysis project Ga0115013, IMG submission 88686) | Marine eukaryotic phytoplankton communities from Atlantic Ocean - South Atlantic ANT15 Metagenome | ecosystem: Environmental > Aquatic > Marine > Oceanic | place: South Atlantic Ocean...
CAAACTTTGTCCATTAATTTTAATTACAGATTGCCCAATTTGGTTTATGATTTCAACTTGATCAATATTTGAATCACCTTCAATATATAGTTTATCTGCAACTGGATTTGGATAGACTTTAAAGGTTTTAATCACCTCTTCTTCTAATCCAAGCGGATCATCTGGACCAGTTGTAAAACTTTGCACTGCTGATAATGTTGACCCTGCTACATTATTTGCTTCAATCGCCCAATAATATGTAGTGTTAGGTTGCCAGCCTTGATCCGTTGTAGTACCCCATGTTATGTCTACAGTTGGCTGAACTCCAGCAACGGCCTCAGTTACTTCAGCAGTGGTACCAAACCACCAATCGTAGGTTGTTGCTGCATCACCAGTTGTAGCTGGTGTAAAATTAAAATCAATCATTTTTGAACCATTTGTCGATAAAATAATTTCAACATCAACTGCTTCGTCTACAGGGATCATATCTGTTACACTGTCTGGAGCATCTCCAAGAGGTTGTTGTACTACAACATTGTCAATTTTCATTCCCCATGCTTGATTTGTAATTTCACTAAATCTAAATCTAACTTGTGCATTTGTTACTCCTGCAAGTTCTTCAGAAACATCGACAAGTGCTTCACCGTAATCCCAATAATATCCATTGGCATCTGGTGCTAAAGTAGTTTCTGAAAATTCAGCAGCAGTAACCCAACTTACTCCATCATAAACCTCAACAAAGGCTGAGCCATTATAACCAGCAGCTGAAACAGTTATGAAGTAGCCAAATGACAATTTAATTTCAGTTAGATTACTACAATCAAATACAGGACTAGTTAGCGATGCATCAGCCATTTCAACAGATCCATAAGCATTACTATCAAAAAGAGCATTATTTCCAGATCCACCGGCATAATCCGCCATATAATTATTATCTGCAGTAAATAGCCACAAAAAATCCTGATTATCAGTAAATGTCCATAATTCAGTTTGACTTGTTCCTGTAGATTCATTTGTCCATCCCGAAGGAAGTGACAAATCAGTATCAAAAGACTCATTTAAAACTTCTTGTGAATTAACTATTAAAGTGGAAGTAATAAATGATAAAATTATTAGAGTAATTTTTTTCATATTTATTAAATTTTAAAGCAATTTAAGTAGAAATGAAATGGAAACAAAATTTTTTATAAATTGCACAATAATAAAAAATTTATCATGTCAAATTCCCAATTTATCTTTCCTAAAACGCTTAAAATGCTATCCATTTTCTTAATAATACTTCATTTTGGTTGTAGTGGAGGAGATGATAGTAATTCTGATTCAACCCCTTCATCAGACCCTGAAATTATTGTAAATGATAATTTAATTTCTTTTGGTCAAGTTTACATTAATACAAGTTCAGAATCACAGTCACTGGGTGTAATTGGAAACAACCTTACAGAGCCTGTAAATATTTCAGTATCCGGTCCCTATAAAATTTCCTTGGACGACATAGATTTTGTAAATAATGTTCAACTCCAACCTTCACCACAATCACAAATATTTATTAAATTTTTCCCCACCGAAACAGGGCTTAACGTTGGTAACCTAACATTCCAAAGCACTGATTTTGACGAAATTACAGAAGTTACTTTAACTGGTACTGGAATTACAGTTATTCATTCTTATTCAACATTTAATCAACAAGCTCTTGGTTTTGGCGGCGGATTCAATCAATCTGCTAGTCAAGTTTTCAACTTACACGAAGATTTATCAAATATCAGTCAAATAAAGATGTTTTTGCAAATTGATTGTCCTACCACTGGTTGTGATGATTGGGATCGTTTTGCAAATGTTAAAGTTAAAGATCCTGTCTCTGGAAGTTGGTTTGAGATAGGACGTTATATTACTCCTTATTGGGTTGGCACCCAACAATTAGATCGTGGGTTAGAGTTTGATGTTACAGATTTTAAATCTCTTCTTACAGGTACTGTTGAACTTCGTATTTATATTGAAAATTGGACAGCTAAAGCTGATATTGTTACAATTGATTTTGATTTTATTGAGGGAACGCCTGATTATCAATATTATGCAATTTCTGAAGTTTTAGGTTATCATGTTAATTCAATTGATGGTGTCCCATACGGAGTTAGTCATAATTTTGATTTAGATAAAACAATTCAGATGCCATCAAATGTTGAATCCGGGCAATTTAGAACCATAATTTCAGGTTGGGGGCATGCCACTCCTAATGATATTGGAGGAAGACCCTGTGCTGAATGGTGTTTTAGAACACATAATATTAAAATAAATGGATCAAGTTCTTTTCAGCATTATATGGGGCCCATTGGATGCGCATCAAACCCAATAAATAATCAGAATCCAGGAAATTGGCAACCTGATAGAGCAGGTTGGTGCCCTGGAATGGTTGTCCCAGTTAGACTTGATAACATAGACTTAAATTCGTCAGGATCGTCTTTTAATTTTGAGTATGATTTTGAAGATTGGGTTAGCGATGAATTAGGTGGTAATGCTTACTATGCAACATCAGTCTATGTTGTTGTGAAAAGTTCAACACCAATTACAAACCCCGTGGTTACAGATTAGTTTTTATTGATATAGTACAATTAGTCTTGCTTTATAGCCCGTAGTTAAAAGCCATTGTCCTGATCCAATTATTATACTGTTTTCGTCATAAACTTTTAATTCTGCTGTATTTGGACTTGCAGTACCTTCATTTAAAGCAAAAAATTCAATTGTATTTAGGCCTTCCTTCAACTTTATATCTATAGTATATCCAGAGTTTCGTAAGGCGATGTTTGGATGTATAACAACATTATTTAATACTAGCTTTATTCGATCCCCATCTTCGTATTCATGATCTCTGCAGACAATTCTTATGAATTTTGATTTGGTTTTAATATCACCCAAGTAAAAATCTTTACTATATTTTGAGGAGTTTTTTTGATTTTCACTAAACTGCTGTTTCACATCCCATGTAGGATCCACAACGTCTTTCTTGATTTCAATTCCTTGTTCTTTTTTGGCAAAACCATCTATTGGGGGAATTCCCATAGAAATTTTAACATTTTTATTTGTAAGTCCTTTTACAGGTGATAACTTAATTAAACTAGGGGAATTATCATTCTTTTTTGCTAGTTCCTCAGCTTTGATAGTTAAACTTTCTTGAGCAGTTTCAATCTGAGAATTAGCAATCGATACTGAAAAAATTAAAATATATAATGATTTAAATTTATACATCGATTTAAGCTAGATTTATTAAGTAAATATATAAAGATTAAGCAAAAAATATACCATATTTAATTAATGTTATCTTATAATAAAAACAATTAAATATTTATATTTAAATATTGATTTCCCATTCTAGAACTATTTATCAATTTTTTGAAATTGATTTACATTATTTAATGAATAACATAAGCTCAAAGATTATTAGCGATTTAAAGGAAATTACTGGGGGTAATTATTTATTAACCCGGGAATGGAATAAAAAGGCCTATAGTAAAGGTTGGCGATATGGTGAGGGAGAAGCTTTGGCTGTAGTAATACCGTCAAACTTAATACAACTATGGGAAATACTTGAAATTTGCATATTGCATGATGTAATTGTCATTATGCAAGCTGCGAATACTGGTTTAACAGGTGGTTCAACTCCAAACGGAAATGATTATGATAGACCAATTATTATTATAAATACAATACGCATTAATGATATTCATTTAATAAATAATGGTCTTCAGGTAATTGCATTTGCTGGTAGTACTTTATTTGACTTAGAGAACAAACTTACTCCGTTAAATAGAGACCCTCACTCAGTTATTGGATCAACTTCAATCGGTGCTTCAATCGTAGGAGGAGTTTGTAATAATTCTGGAGGGTCTTTAGTTAAAAGAGGACCTGCATATACCGAGATGGCATTATATGCTAGAATCAACAAAGAGGGTGAATTAGTATTAATTAATGATTTAGGACTAAATCTTGGTTCTACAGCCAAAGAAATATTAAATAATCTGCAATTAAAAAAATATAATTCTAACGATTTTATAAAATCAAATAAAAAAGCTTCAGATGATATGTATGAAGATATTGTTAGAGATATTAATTCAAATACTCCATCGCGCTTTAATTCTGATCCTAGGCTATTAAATGGAGTTTCTGGTTCTGCGGGTAAAGTTGTTGTATTTGCTGTTAGACTTGATACATTTAAAAAACCTAGATTAAATAAAGTATTTTATCTAGGTACTAATGATCCAGATACTTTTTGGAAAATAAGAAGGGAAATACTCTCAGAATTTAAATCTCTTCCAACTTCAGGTGATTATTTACATAGGGATTGTTATGATGCTGCAAAAAAATACAGTAAGGATACTTTTATAATTTTAGACAAACTTGGAACAAAATTCTTACCTACATTATTTAAGTTAAAAAGGAGAGTTGATCGAATATCTAATAAATTATTTTTTTTGCCTGAAAATCTTTCAGATATAATGATGCAGTTTTTATCGAAATTATGGATAAATCATCTACCTAAGAAAATGGAAACTTTTAGAAATTTGTATGAGCACCATTGGATAGTAGAAATGTCTGATGAAGGAATTTCTGAGGCAAGAAGTTATTTTAATGATTTCTTTAGTGACAATGAAGGCGCTTATTTTGAATGTAGCTCCCTTGAAGCAAAAAAAGCAATTTTACACAGATTTACTGCTGCAAGTGCCTTTGGTAGATATACGATATTATCTAAATCCCAAATAGGAGGTACTTTGTCAATGGACGTTGCATTTCCACGAAATGAGAAAAAATGGTTTGAAAACTTGCCAGCTAAAATTAGTAACAAGTTTATAATGAAATTATATTATGGTCATTTGTTTTGTCATGTCATGCATCAAAATTATGTTGTAAAAAAAGGGGTTGATATTGATAAATTAAAGTCAGAATTGTTACAATATTATGATTCACGAGGGGCTGAATATCCCGCAGAACATAATGTAGGTCATGAATATCAAGCAAAGCCATCTCTAATAAAATTTTATAATGAATTAGATCCTACAAATATGTTTAATCCAGGAATTGGTAAAACATCCAAACTTAAACATTGGAAATTAGATAATTGATGTGAGTTGATTATATAATTCTTTTTATTAAAGCTTTAAGAATTTTGTAGACTATTTTTTCTAATTTTGAAAAAAAAGTGATGCAAAAGGATTTAAGTAGTTATAGAAAGTCATATGACAAATTAGATTTGTTAGAGGATAATCTTCCAAAATCTCCTTATACATTATTTGACCTTTGGTTTAGGGATACTGATAAATTGCTTCCAGAAAACGAAACAAATGCAATGACATTATCAACTTTAGGACAAGATGGATATCCTAAAGGAAGAATTGTTCTTTTAAAAAAATATTCTGATCAGGGCTTTATTTTTTTTACTAATTACAATAGCGATAAGGGTAAAGCAATTTCAAATCACCCACATGTTAGCTTATCTTTTTTTTGGGAGGGGTTAGAACGTCAAGTAATTATAAAGGGGAATATTGATAAAACATCTGACAAAATTAGTAATGATTACTTTAAATCACGTCCAAGAGGAAGTCAACTTGGTGCTCATGCATCAAATCAAAGTGCAGTTGTAGAAAATCGTCTTAAGTTAGATGCGAAAATAGAATACTTTCAACAAAAATTTATAAATAAATCAATTCCCAGACCAGAATTTTGGGGTGGATATATTGTTAAACCAATTGAAATTGAATTTTGGCAAGGACGATCAAACAGACTTCATGATCGCATTAGATATAAGCTTAATAAGAATAGGATTTGGACTACAGAACGTTTATCCCCTTAATAATATTTTTCCATATATTAGCTTAATTTAGATATTAAAATTTATCCAAAGCTATACAATATGAAAAAATTATTTTTTGCTCTCATGCTTTTATTTAGTTTCCCTGAGGTATTTTCTCAGAACTATTTGTACTCTACAGTAGACAAACTCTCAGTTAGAAGAAGTCCCGATTTAAAATCGAAAAGAATAACATCTCTTGACGAAGGTGAAAGAGTTACCGATTTAGGTCAATCATCTAGAAATATTGTTAGTGTCAAACTTCGTGGTGTACAAACTAAAGGACCTTTTGACCTTATTAGAACCCGTAAAGGAGTTGAGGGCTGGGTATATAGCCCTGCATTGAGCACTAGACCTGTTTATGTTGAAAATTATGTAACAATTGTGGCTTTTTCTAAATATGGAAGAATTGATAGTAGGGTAAAAAGTGTTATTCGTGATTATAATGACATGTATATTGATCCAATATTCAGCAAAGCTGATAATTATGGATACAAATTTATAACAAGAAATTTTAAAGAAGTAAGTATAGAAAATGCATATGGCAATATTATCGGTGTAGAAAATATTTCAGCATTAGTTGATAAGTACAAAGATGGAGTAGTCATTTTACGAAAAGGAAAAAAACAACATCATATCGACATTGTACCTCAGCGAGTTGGTGATAAATGGCACTCTTGGCACTTAACATGCTCAATCGATAATATAGTTCAGGCAATGCAAACGGATGAATGCTACAGCGAATGGTAGTTAAAAACAATTACTTGAAATTCCATTAACATAATCATCAATCATATTTAACTCTTCTGCCAAATCAGATCCTAGAAAACCATTAATATCCTCATAGGAAATTTTGTCATTATATTCCTTTAAATAAATTTTTGCCTTAGGGATATAACTCCAATGCCAAGCTTCGTTTTGATAACCAGTTGTTCTGTCATCAATATCAAAATCAGTATAAACTTGACAAAATCCAAATTCAATCGCATTTTTACTTAACCATTCGTATTCTTTTTTCCCAATACCACTTTCAAAATAAGTTGGCTCTAAACTATTAATGTCTATATCTGTTCCCCAATGGTGGCGAGAAGTAGTTGGCATTGAGCTATATTTCAAAATTTTTGTGGCATTTTCAACAGGGGAGTAACCAGCTTGACGATTACTATTAAATTTTCTTTCCCATATCGACTTTTGTGAATAATAATTCCTTGCTCCTGAAACAACAATTAAATTAATACCATCTTGTTTTGCAGCCTCATGCATTCTTATGAATGCACTAGCAGTTTCTCTTTCTAAATACATTGTTGATTTACTATGGTATTTATTATCAAATTTAATATAAGCCGAATTTTTTCCAAAATTTGTTTTGCCTATCAATAAAGATTTAGAAATCTCAATATCGCCGTAATCAATATTTTTAATATTTACAGGTTCATTTATTGATGTATTTATTTTTTCAATTACATTTTTACTATTTGATATTTTAATTTTATGAATTGAAATATCATCTTGAAAAAGTACTTCAATAATATTATCTTGTGAAAAGAAATGCTTGTATGAAACTATTGTGCTGTCATTTTTGTCTAAAATAATTTGATATTTTTGTCCAGTTTGAATATTGTTTAAATCATTACTAAACTCAGGGTTATTAGCAATTTGGATTACATCTGGGTATTTAATCCCCTTGTATGGTAGTAAGATACTAGATAATGTTTCCCCAAGTTTAATGGTCAAATCAATTGGGTAAATCTCGTTATTTAACTTTTTTTGTTTTGATTGTTCATTTTTATGATCGTATTCATTTATTTTAATATCGGGAGATTTTAATTTTTTACTTCTATTACAGTTATAGTTTACAACTAAAACAGAAATTAAAAAAATTAAATTAATATAATTTTTAGTTATTTTAACCATGAATCTTACTATTATTACTTAAATTTCTAATTATTTCTGATTCAAATTTTAATAGTTCAGACCATTTTGAATCGACTTCTTTTCGATCTCCATATTTCCTAGCTAAATTTAAAAACATTGTATAATGATGAGCCTCACTTATCATTAATTTTTTATAAAACTTTGCTAGTTTTTTATCTTTTAACTTTTCAGATAATAACCTAAAACGTTCACAACTTCTTGCCTCAATTAGTGCAGCATAAAGAAGCCTATGTATTAATTGTGTTGTACGGCTTCCGCCTTTAGGAAAAAACTTTAGCAGCTGAACTACATATTCGTCTTTTCGGTCTCTACCAAGGGTCATACCGCGTTCAATTATAATATCGTGAACCATCTTGAAATGGCTCATTTCTTCTTCAACTAGTGCAATCATTTGTGTAACTAACAAAGTGTTTTCTGGAAAGCTAACAATTAGAGAAATGGCGGTACTGGCAGCTTTTTGTTCACAAAATGCATGATCACTTAGTATCTCGTCGATATTCATTTCAGCTACATTAACCCAGCGTGGATCGGATGGTAATTTAAGTCCTAACATACATTATAATTCTAAGTTAAAACTTTTTTTTAGGGCTTCTAGCGAAGGATTTTTCTCTTTTAATTTTTGAAATTTTTCCTCATTTGTATAGACGAATTTTTTTTCAATTATTTCATTTACTGTTATATCTAAATCTATAGCGTAATTATTCAAGGAAATTCTTAAATATTTTAATAATTCTGTTTTTTCTCTCTCAACTTCAATTTTGTTTGTGGAATTAGGAAATTCAATACCAATAATATAATTTTCTTTTAATTTAGGCTCATCAATTTTTAAAATTGCTGCAAGATTATGACGACCTTGTTCTTCAATTTTTTTAACATAATTGTCCCAGTGCTTTAATAATTCTTCATGTTTAAATGAATTTTTTGGTAAATCCTCAGATTTTACAGCAACTTCCATTTGCTTAATTTTGTGATCTTTTTTTCTCTGAATACTTTTAAGAGATAATCCTGATGATTGTCGTTTTAATGTAGGTGTATTTAAAATTTCAACTTTATCAATATTGATGTTGTCTGAGATTAAATCAATTGATTCATCTTTTTTAGAATTATTTTTTAATAAATTTTGATTTTCAACAACGGGTAGTTCTTCTTTTTTAAAAATATTTTGTACTTGTGATGATTCACTTTTAAAATTTGATGCAGGAATTATAAATTTATTAGTCTTTTTTTTTTCTCCATCAAGATTGATAGAAGCTAATTTCATAAGACAGATTTCGACTAGTAAACGTTTATTTTTACTATCTCGGAATTTTAAATCACAGTCATTAGTTAGTGTTATAGCTTCAGTTAAAAATTCTGTACTTATTTTTTTTGACTGCGTCTTGTATTTATCCATGACTTCTGAGCTGTAATCAAGTAGATTAATAGTTTCAATGTTTTTTGAAACAAAAAGATCTCTAAAATGAGATGCTAGTCCATTTATAAAATGTTGTCCTTCAAATCCTTTACTGATAATATTGTTATACATTAAGAATAGGGCAGGGATGTCATTTTTAATAATAAGATTTGTTGATTCAAAGTATGTTTCAAAATCAAGAACACTTAAATTTTCTGATACAGCTTTTCGTGTCAAATTATCCCCACAGAAACTTACAACACGATCAAAAATTGAAAGTGCATCGCGCATAGCACCATCTGATTTTTGTGCTATTATATTTAAAGCATCTTCATCTGCTTTAACTCCTTGTTCTTTAGCAATTAATTTGAGGTAATTTTTTGTATCTGAAACAGTAATTCTTTTAAAATCATATATTTGACAACGTGATAGTATTGTTGGAATTATTTTATGTTTCTCTGTAGTTGCTAAAATAAATATACAATGTGTAGGAGGCTCTTCCAATGTTTTTAAAAAAGCATTAAAAGCATTGGTTGATAACATATGAACTTCATCAATAATGTAAACTTTATATTTTCCTACTTGGGGGGGTATCCTTACCTGATCGGTAAGGCTTCTAATATCGTCAACTGAATTATTCGATGCAGCATCAAGTTCAAATATATTAAAAGAATAATCTTCATCAGATTTACCATTATCCTTACTGTTAATCATTTTTGCTAAAATTCTGGCGCAAGTTGTTTTTCCAACTCCTCTTGGTCCAGTAAATAACAATGCTTGAGCCAAATGGTTTTCTTTTATTGCTTTTTCTAAAGTTGCTGTAATGGTTGATTGACCTACAACATCTTTAAATGTTTGTGGTCTATATTTAAGTGCTGATACAACAAAATTTTCCATTAAAACAAATTTAAAGATAAATTACTTATTGATTTGTAGCAGTATTATAAATATTTATGAGTTATCAACAATTTACGTAATTTTGTCTAAAAGCAGATCGCCTTATCGCTGTTCGTAAAACGAAGAGAGGAAAGTCCGAACACCATAGTGTATCATAGTGGTTAACAGCCACCAACTGTAAGGTTAGGAAAAGTGCAACAGAAAGTATATACAGGTTAAGCTGTAGTGAAATCAGGTAAACTCTATGAGGTGCAATGCCAAGTATATCAACTCTTGAGTGCTACACGTACAATGTTGAAGGGTAGGCAGCTAAAGTTTACTGGTAACAGTAAATGTAGATAAATGATAAGGGCTCTTAGAGTACAGAATTCGGCTTATAGATCTGCTTTTTTTTATTTAAAAAAACTAAAATAATTTCCACCATATTTTTTTAACTCAGTGAAATTTTCAAGTTTTTTTAAAGATTTATACTTGGAATGCTCTATTATGCAAGTACCATAATCATTAATTAGTTTGTTTTTAAATACAGCATTAATTATGAGCTCGAGTTTGTTTTGATCAATATCATATGGTGGATCAGCAAATATTACATCAAAAGAGTTTGTTGTTTTTTCTAAAAACTTAAAAACATCGCTAAAAACTGTTTGAATAGGCATGGACAGTTCTTTTGCTGTTTGTCTAATAAATTTACAGCAATTTCTATCGCTGTCAACAGAGATTATATTATTTGCTCCTCTAGAACAAAATTCATAGCTCATATTTCCTGTACCAGCAAACAAATCAAGAAAATAAATTTGATCAAAATTATATTGATTAGAAAGAATATTGAATAATGCTTCTTTAGCCATATCAGTTGTAGGTCTAACAGGTAGCTTTTTGGGTGCTTTGATTCGTCTCCCTTTGTGTTTACCAGATATAATTCTCAATTGAAACTATTTAATATTATAAAGTTTTCAGTATTTTTTTTCTTGTAGTAATTCATTTTATCAAAAGCAAGAATAGATATATTTCTTATATACTTAAATGCAATTAAATACAATTCATCGGTAGAATTAATAGAGCCAAAGAATTCACATTTTAATTTCTCAGGATTTAAATCTAACTGTTCTATTGTGAATAGGATAAAGTATATAAAATCTTCTTTAGTTTTGTACTGAAAACGGTTGTAAAATAGTAAAGAATTCGATTTTACGATAATAATATCAATTATTGATGATTCAACATTTACATATAAAGTTGTGTCTTTAATATTTTTTTTAAGGTGTAAGATTTTTTCTATTAAAATTGTAGAACTATGTTTATATTCAAAACTTCCAAATCTATCAAATATGAAATTATTAATATTGACAAATGGCACATATACTAACATTATATCCTGATTTGAAATAGAATCGTACGTTACAAAATCACTTTTAAATATTTTAGCATTATATTTTATATAGTCTGTTAAATTAGCTTCTTCGAACAGAGCTGATGGAACTAGAGTCTGCAGTTCATTATCATGAATTAATTGAATTTTTGTAAAATCTTGATTTAGATTTTTATTCAACTCAAACTGTTTAATTATTTTGTCTAATAAAACTTTAGGAGTTATTTTATCTTTAAAAGTTTGATAAGAATAATCTTCAATATTTTTTGAAAAAAGATCTAAAACCAAAAAAGAAAGTCCATTCAATCCTATTTGAATGGACAATACTAAATTTTTTTCTGATATTTTATTGTTCGCTCGAATAATTTTTAGGCCAATTTCCATTAGTATTTACCTCCTCCATTGAGCCAACCTTTAGCGTTGGTCCATTAACTTCTTCAACTGACTTGATCTCTTTTTCTTTTTTAACGAGGTTTTTATCTTGGTCATGTAGTAGTATACCTTTATCTACTGAAACTTCAAAAACAGGAATATTCACTCCGTTCTGTGGAATATAACCTGTTTCTAATTTAAATACCTGATTCTCTTTGCCAACTGGAACATTCATCATAGTTTTAAATCTTGTATCAACCCCAAAAAGCGAGTCAATTACGCTAACAAATCCTAATGTATCTATTATAACAATGTCTTTAGTTGTATCAACACCATATCGTTTTGTTAATACCTTATCAATGACTGTTGAATCTCTGCGTTGAGTAATGGTAAATTTTTCAGTTTCAATGAATTTCACTAGTGAGTCCCAATTATTTTGGAAGTTACCATTTACTGCTCTGTGAGCAAGTTGCGAATTACGAATATCTTTCAAATTTTCAATTACAATCTTGTAGCGTTTTTCTTTTTCTTTGTTGAATTTAATTTCACCATAGATAGACATAAATGTCATGTAGAAAAGAGTAATAATTAAACTCCATAATCCTAAAAGAATCATACCCTTGTATTTTTTTGGATCATATTTATCTACTAGCCAAACGATAGCTAATGATAAAATAATAACAGTTATAATAAAGAAGATTGCCATAGTACGTGTTTATAATCAAATCAGATAAGACAAATCTACAATTTTTTTTTATTCAATAAAGTTAAACCTGCTAAAAATCATTCTTATATTTGAATACAATATTTTATGTAGACTTTACATATGACTTCATTAGAATTTTATCATTTAATCAAATCAAGTTTCCCCTTTTTGCCTACATCAAAACAGGATTTAGTATTAGAAAAGTTGTCAGATTTTATATTTGATATATCAAAAGATAACATTTTTATACTTAAGGGTTATGCAGGAACAGGAAAGACAACAATTATAGGCTCATTGGTTAAAAATCTTTGGAAAATAAAAAAAAGCTCTGTTTTGTTAGCTCCTACAGGTCGTGCAGCTAAAGTAATCAGTAATTATTCATCAAGTGATGCATTCACAATTCATAAGAAAATATATGCATCAAGAATTGATAAAAGTGGTAAAGTATCATTTGTAATAAGCCAAAATAAGCATAAAAATACCATATTCATAGTTGACGAAGCATCAATGATATCTGATAGTTCTGTGCAATCTAATATTTTTGGTTCGGGATCATTACTAAATGATTTAATTAAATATGTTTATTCAGGTTTACAATGTAAATTGTTACTAATTGGTGATACTGCTCAACTGCCACCTGTGCATTTAGATTTAAGTCCAGCATTAAATTGTGATGTATTAGAATTAAATTTTAATAAAAAAGTTAATGAATTAGAACTAGATGAAGTTGTGAGGCAAAGTCAAAACTCAGGTATTTTGTTTAATGCTACCATGTTACGCGAAGCAATTGCATATAAATCTTACGGTTCATTTAAATTTAAAATTAATGAATTTATAGATATAGTAAGGCTCATAGACGGTCACGAAATCTTAGATGCTATAAATGACTCATATTCAGTCCAGGGAAATGAGGAAACTACTTTTATTGTAAGGTCAAATAAGCGTGCAAATTTATATAATCAACAAATTCGCTCCAGAGTATTATTTAATGATTATGAAATAACTACAGGGGACTATTTAATGATAGTCAAAAATAATTACTTTTGGTTAAAACCATCAACTGAAGCAGGTTTTATAGCAAACGGCGATATTATTGAAATATTGGAAATTTACAATATTAAAGATCTTTACGAATACAGGTTTGCAGAAGTAAAAATCCGTTTAGTTGATTATCCAAAAATGAAACCATTTGATACGGTAATAATGCTTGATACTATATCACTTGAAAGTCCATCACTTCCATATGCGGAATCGAATAAATTATATCAACGAGTATTAATGGATTACGAACATGAAAAATCTGGTTACAAAAAGTTTTTAGCCGTTAAGAAAAATAAATACTTAAATGCTTTGCAAGTAAAGTTTGCTTATGCAATAACATGTCATAAATCACAAGGGGGTCAATGGAATAATGTTTTTATTGAAAAACCATATTTACCTAATGGCCTAGATTTAGATTATTTAAGATGGCTATATACTGCAGTTACAAGGGCTAAGGAAAAACTTTTTTTGATTGGGTTTAATGATGATTGTTTCGAGATGTAAACTATTGGCTGTTATTTAATTAAATGATTAAAAAAAAACTTATTTTTAAAAATTAAAAATAGAAATAAATGAAAGTCATAGCAATGATACCTGCTAGATATGATGCAAGTCGATTTCCTGGGAAATTGATGCAGGATCTTGCAGGGAAGTCAGTAATTATGCGTACCTATCAGGCTACATTAGATACCTCTCTTTTTAGTAAAGTCTATGTGGTAACCGATAATGATATTATTTTTAATGAAATTAAAAACAACGGAGGAGATGTTATTATGAGTAAGAATAGTCATGAATCAGGTAGTGACCGAATTGCAGAAGCTGCTTTAAGCATTGATTGTGATATAATTGTGAATGTACAAGGAGATGAACCTTTTACAGAAAAAGAGAGTTTAAAAAGCTTAATTAATATTTTTAACTGTGATTCTGATAATAATATTGACTTAGCATCTTTAATGGTTAAAATTGATAACGAAGACGACATTAATAATCCAAATTGTGTTAAAGTAATTACCGATATCAATAATTTTGCTCTTTATTTTTCTAGAAGCAGAATTCCATATCAACGTTCAATTACTGATCAGCCAAATTATTACAAACACAAAGGCATATATGCTTTCAGAAAATCGACTCTACTTGAATTTACAAATTTACTAATGCTAGATCTTGAAAAATCTGAAAAAATAGAATGTTTACGCTTTTTGGAACATGGAAAAAAGATAAAGATGGTGGAATCAAACGTTGAAGGGGTTGAAATAGATACTCCAAATGATTTGGTTAAAGCAAACAAGCTATGGAACCAGTAATAATTTTTTTCATAAAAACAACTAAATGAATTTTAAGAATTTCCCATTAGTCTCTAAGGTAGTTTTTGGCAGAGGAAGCCTGGGTCAATTATCTGAAATTTTGGAGCCTAAGCGTAAAAACGAAAAGGCTCCATTTATTTATTTAATAGATGATGTATTTGAGAAAAATCATAATATTCTTTCAAATATATCACTTTCATATGATGATTATATAATATTTATTTCGTCTGAGTTTGAACCAAAAACATCTCAAGTTGATGATTTAGTTGAAAATATTATATTAAAAACAAAATCTCTTCCATCAGGAATCATTGGCATTGGTGGTGGTACTTTGATGGATTTATCAAAGGCTGTTTCACTAATGTTGACAAACAATGGTTCAAGCGAAGATTATCAAGGCTGGGATTTGATTAAAAATCCAGCAGTTTATCATGTCGGCATACCAACAATTTCTGGCACTGGCGCAGAAGTATCAAGAACTACTGTTTTAAATGGCTCAAAAATGAAATTAGGAATAAATAGTGATTTCACTCCTTTTGATCAGGTTATTCTAGATCCTGAGCTGACTAATGGTGTGTCAAAAGATCAATGGTTTTACACTGGAATGGATTGTTTTATTCACTGTGTTGAATCATTAAACGGAAATTTTATCAATACATTCAGTAAGAGTTATGGTGAAATGGCTTATGAGTTATGTAAGGACGTTTTCATTAATGATATGACTGTTTCTGAGATGCAAAATAAGTTAATGATGGCTTCCTGGCACGGAGGAATGAGCATTGCCTTTTCACAAGTTGGTATTGTCCATGCATTAAGCTACGGATTATCGTATGTTCTTGGAATCAAGCATGGTTTGGGTAATTGTATAGTTTTTAATCAACTCGATAAGTTCTATTTTGACGATATTAGACTTTTCAGGAAAATGATGAAAAAACATGATATAATTTTACCTGTAGAAATTTGTAAAAACATATCACAAGAACAGCTAGATGAAATGATTGATATTTCATTTAAACTTGATCTCCTTTGGGAAAATGCAATAGGGGATAACTGGAGAAATTTAATAACACGTGATTATGTCAAATCCCTATATAAAAAAATGTAATGTTTAACGCTATTTCAAAAATTATTTATCACAATATATTGGGTTGGAAAATTAGTGGATTTAAAGATTTTCATAGCATAAAAAAGGTAGTTATTATAGCCGTTCCACATACTAGCTGGCATGACTTTTACATTGGAGTTTTACTTCGATCGGTTATAAATATTAAAGCTAATTTCATTGGAAAAAAATCATTATTTAATCCATTTACAGGTTGGCTTTTTAAATCACTTGGCGGTCTTCCTGTCACAAGAAAGCAAAATGAAAAACAAGTTGATGCTATTGTTCGACTTTTTTTAGAAAAAGATGAATTTAGAATTGCCTTGGCTCCTGAGGGCACTAGAAAAAAAGTTGATAATTGGAAAACTGGTTTTTATTATATTGCCAAAAAGGCAAATGTACCTATAGTGATGTTTACTCTTGACTTTAAAAATAAGATGAATAAGTTTTCAGAACCATTTTATCCAACTGGAGATATTGATTCGGATTTTAAATATATGTATTCTTTCTTCAAGGGAGTTAAAGGAAAAATTCCTAAATACTCCTAGAACTCTTTCATTGAGTGATAAACATTTTGTACATCACCGTCCTCTTCAATTTTTTCTAATAGTTTTTCTACTTCCTCAACTTGTTCTTTGCTAAGCACTTTTGTACTTTGAGCTATTCGTTCAAATCCACATGATAAAATTTCAATATTTCGTGATTCTAGTTCTAACTGTATTGATCCAAAACATTCAAAAGGTGCGTATATTAAAATTCCATCATTATCACTGAAAACTTCTTCTACTCCAAAATCAATAAACTCTAATTCAATTTCTTCAGGATCCAAATCAGTACCATTAATTCTAAAATTGCATATATGGTCAAACATAAAAGCGACCGATCCTGATTTTCCAAGATTTCCACCACATTTATTAAAATAACTTCTAATATTTGCAACTGTTCTAGTGTTATTGTCTGTAGCAGTTTCTACGATTACAGCAATACCATAAGGGCCATATCCCTCAAAAAGAACTTCTTTATATTCTTCTTGGTTTTTATCACTTGCTCTCTTAATTGCCCTTTCAATATTATCTTTGGGCATATTTACAGACTTTGCATTTTGAATGACTGCCCTTAATTTAGAGTTGTTTTCTGGATCTGCTCCTCCATCTTTAACTGCCATTACAATATCTTTTCCAATCCTAGTGAATGCTTTACTCATTGCAGCCCATCGCTTCATTTTTCTGGCTTTTCGGAATTCAAATGCTCTACCCATAAGTTTTATTTAATGTTTTAACAAAAATATTAATGTTAATTATAATGTCAAAAGAATATAAGATTTACTGAAGTTTAATAACCTCTTTTAATACATCATTACTTACGAATTGTAGATATTTTGGTAAGGAATTAAATTTTGGAAGAACAGCTAAATATCGTTCTTCGTTAGTTGTGTAGACGAACTTATATTTAGGTTTTTTAACTCCTAAACATTTGATCAAGTCTTTCATAAAGTATTCATGATGAACTAAATCTGAGCTACCACAATGAAAAATTCCGCTTTTATTTCTATTAATAATGTAATGTAATTGACGAGTCAATTTTTCTACCGAGCATACATTCATGATTAAATTTGGAAATAGTTCAATAGGTTCATTTATTCTTGCTAATTCAATTATTTCATTAATTCGGTTTGATTTTAAACCAAATACCATTGGTAATCTAATTATAGTCCAGCTTTTTTTAGGTAATTTTTGTAATAAATACTCAATTTTTATTTTAAAAAGACCATATATACTGTTACTTAATCTAGTATCATTTTCGTAGCTTGGATATTTACTATATGCGTCAAATACATTAGCTGAGGATAAAAATATAATTTTTGTCTGAGGGTTTAATTTTAAATACTCTGTAGCATGTCTATGCGCAATTATTTGTGTCTCAAATAAACCTTTTAGCGCAGAGATTATGATTGTTGGGTTAACTTTTTTTAATATTTCAACAATATCGTCTTCCTTGTGGTCGTATTCAAAAAAACTTTTACTATTAAGAAACTTCTTAGTTGGTAATCTATATGTACCATATGTATTAAAATATTGTGATAATTCTTTGTAAATGGAATGTCCTAAAAAACCACTTGCTCCTAAAATAAGAATACGAGTTTTTTTTTCTTTCATTTATTGCTAAATTATTACAAAAGGGGTTTTTACAATTTTTGCTGCAATTACTTTATTTCTAATTTTTATTCCCACTTGTGAATTAATCATACTTTTATCAGAATCAATATAACCCATTCCAATACCTTTAGATAGAGTAGGAGACATAGTTCCAGAAGTAATATTACCAATGACAACATTTTCATCATTAATTATTTCATATCCTTTTCTTGGAATACCTCTTTCTAATAGCTCAATTCCAACTAATTTTTTTTTGGTTCCTTCAAGTTTTTGCCTTTTTAAGTTTTTTGAGTTAATAAAATCCTTAGAAAATTTAGTTATCCAGCCTAAACCAGCTTCAATTGGAGATGTTTCTTCATCAATATCGTTTCCGTATAGACAATATCCCATTTCTAATCTCAAAGTATCTCTAGCAGCTAATCCTACAGGCTTTATATTATAATTTTTACCAGCCTCAAAAACTTTATTCCAAATATTAATTGCTTGATTATTTTTACAATAAATTTCGAATCCTCCGCTGCCAGTGTAACCTGTGGCTGAAATTATTACATTTTCCATATCAGCAAATTTTCCAATTTTAAAGTTGTAAAACTCAATTGATTCTAGATTAATATTTGTTAATGATTGCATTGCTATGGTAGCTTTTGGACCTTGAATTGCTAATAAACTGTATTCATCACTAATGTTTTTGATTGTTGCTCCAAAGCTGTTATTACTATTGATCCAATTCCAGTCTTTTTCAATATTACTGGCATTTACAACTAAAAGATAAGATTGCTCTTTCAGTCTATATATAATCAAATCGTCAACAATACCTCCAGTAGAATTTGTCATACAACTATATTGTGCTTGACCAATTCTAAGTTTAGCGGCATCATTTGTACACAGTAATTGGATAAGATTTAAAGACTTATTGCCCTCAATTATAAACTCTCCCATGTGCGAAACATCAAATACTCCAATAGATTCTCTTACATTGGTATGTTCTACATTAATTCCTTCGTATTGTATAGGCATTTCATATCCAGCAAATGGAGCCATTTTTGCTCCTAATGATTTGTGTAATTCAAAAAGTGCAGTCTTTTTCATTGGATAATATTTTATAGACAAATTTAATCAAATTTAGTATCTATATTCGCAATAAATTTTCCTTAAACTCATTGTAGTTTTTAACTTCTGTAGATACTTCACTTTTATTAATAATCGATTGAATTTGATTAGGTAACTTAATTTTCTTTTTTATTATTGGTTCAATGGTGTCTAAAAATTTCGCTGGATGGGCAGTTTCTAAAAATACAGTGTGTACATTAGGATTTGTTTTTAAATATTCAACACAAGCTAAATAGCCTAATGCTCCATGCGGGTCTGCTATATAACCAGTATTTTTGAATATTTTTAATATGGCTTTTCTTGTAGCTAGATCTGAAAAGCTAAATACAGACAAATTTGATTTTAATTCATCATAGTTGTCATTATATATTTTTTTAATTCTTATGAAGTTGCTTGGACATCCGACATCCATTGCATTACTAATTGTTTGAATTGATGAAACAGGGTCATATATTTTAGTACTTAAATATCTTTCGACTACATTATTGATGTTATTCGCAGCGATAAACTTTTTAAAAGGAAACCCGAGTTTTTGTGCAATCATTCCTGCACAAATATTCCCAAAGTTTCCACTTGGTACTGAAAAGACAATTTGCTTGTTAATTTTTTTAAGATCTCTGTAAGCAAACATAAAATAAAACATTTGGGGTAGCCATCTGGCAATATTTATTGAATTTGCTGAAGTCAATTCTTTTTTTGAAGTTATTTCTTTATCTAAAAATGCCTTTTTAACCATTTCTTGACAATCATCAAAAGTACCATTTAATTCTATTGCTGTAATATTTTTTCCAAGTGTCGTTAATTGTTTTTTTTGTACACTGCTTACTCTATTTTTTGGATATAAAATTACAACGTCCACTCCATCTAAATTGTAAAATCCATTAGCTACTGCACCACCTGTATCTCCAGATGTTGCAACTAGAACTGTAACATTATTTTTTTTATTTCTGTTAAAGTACTTAACACATCTAGCCATAAAATGTGCGCCAACGTCTTTGAATGCCATTGTTGGTCCATGAAATAACTCAATTGTTGATATTGAATTTTCAATTTTTATGAGGGGAAAGTCAAAATTTATACTCTCTTCAATTATTATTTTTAAAGCTGATTCTGAAATTTCAGATCCTACAAATTGTTTTATAGCCTGAAATGCTATTTCAGAATAAGATAATTTTTCAATTTCATCAAAAAAAGAATCATCAAGCTTTGTTATATCTTTTGGAAAATATAATCCCTTATCAGGTGCTAATCCTTTTCTGGTAGCGTTTTCAAAATTTGATTCTGGACTATTATAATTTAAGCTGTAGTATATCATTGACATGATATGATTTTTACACCCTGTGTATTGATTTTTGAAATATACGTGTGAAACTTAATTTTAGTATTTTCCATAAATTGTCTCTGCCTAGATTCTATTTCTTTAGCAGATCTGAGACCCTTGCACAAACTGAAAATTGATGGTCCAGAGCCAGAAATCGATGTTCCAAGTCCATTTGACTTTGCAGCTATCTTTCTGATATCACTAAAATATGGGATTAATTTTCTTCTGTGAGGTTCAATAATAATGTCTTTAATTGATTTTCCTAACAATTTATAGTCTGAAGTGTGTAGTGAATGTACTAAACTTCCAACATTAGACCATTGAATTACTGCATCCTTTAGAGGGATTTTTGTTGGTAGTATAGATCTTGAATCAGATGTTTTTATTTCAATTTGGGGATGGACTATAACAGTATAAAGATCAGTGGGTGAGGGCAGTTTTATAACATTCAATGGTTTAAGACTCTTTACAAGCGTAAATCCACCTAAAATACCTGGAGCAACATTATCAGCGTGTTCTACCTTACTTGCCAAAGCTTCTCCCTTCAAGGCATAATTTATTAGCTGCATTTTGTCAAAAGGACATCCAAGTAAATAATTCATTCCGTAAACACTACCTACAGCGCTAGCGCCACTACTTCCAATACCACTACCGGGCTTAATTTTCTTAATTATTTCTATTTCAAAGCCATAATCAATGTCAAGATCATTGTACATTTCAAGCGCTGATACACCTGCAACATTAGATTCGGTTCCAAGAGGTAGATTAAAACCTTTGATACTTGATATTTTAATTCCTTTTCCAGATTTTTTTCTTATGATCATTTCATCACCAATGGAATCGAGACAAAATCCAAGAGTATCAAATCCGCATCCTACATTAGAAACAGTTCCAGGTGAAAAAATCCTCACTTCATTCATCATTACGTTATTGTAATTTGAA
>Ga0115013_10000613_pt1 | contig 21412 bp, 14 predicted proteins | sample SouAtlMetagenome_2_FD_88686 | JGI IMG/M metagenome (GOLD analysis project Ga0115013, IMG submission 88686) | Marine eukaryotic phytoplankton communities from Atlantic Ocean - South Atlantic ANT15 Metagenome | ecosystem: Environmental > Aquatic > Marine > Oceanic | place: South Atlantic Ocean...
ATCATGGGGCAGAAAGAGGCGACGCACATCCGGTTTTACGATACTGAAGACGAGGATGGGGAAGAAGAAATCGTGGGATATGTGACAGAAGAGACCGATGGCGAAAAAGAAGTCGTAGAAAATGAAAATACTGGGAATTCTCAAGTTCTTTCTATATCTTCGTTTACGGGGCTGAAAACACTAAATTCAACCCAGGAACGTGCAGCGGAACAGTTTTGCTCGTCCAATGCAACCGATACAAAACTGGAATTAATTCAGGGCCCACCGGGAACCGGAAAAACAACGTTTGTAGTGTCAGTCCTGGCGCGTCTCTTGGCTCAGGCACGGGGAAATGACGCCCGACAACGACACAAACGCATCCTCGTGACAGCACCCACTAACAAGGCATTGAGCGTTATTGCAAAACGATTTCTAGAATCCTGCCCCGGTCTCTTGGATCATCACGGAATTCCCGTAATTCTAATCGGCGTCCAGGATAAGTTGCTGGAACCTGACGAAAATGGAAAGATTGACAAAGGGTTGAAGCGTATCTTTTGTTACACATGGATTGACACTCTTGCGGGTGAGTACGAACAGCTTCTGGAAGAAAATTTGCGTGAGGTATTTGGATCAAATTCTTTGATCCTCAATGATGCCTCTGAGATGGTAGGAAATAGAGGTCTCTCTCGCTGGCCGTCCAAGGTATTTCCATCGAAGAACAAAATCGATACTTTCATGGTAGATGACGACAGCGATAGCAATACTGAGAACGAAGAGGAAGAAAGTAAGAACAAACATGTCATCCATTCTGCCCAGACGAATTCAGGATCTATTTCTGTAGCTGCCAAAGCCAGGGTATTGCACGTGCGACTCGTGCGCAATCTTCCCCACTGGTCAGAGACTTCGGGTGCCGCAAACCTATCGCGGCAAATTCTCACATGCCTAGATGACGGAGAGATTTCCGACGCTTCTTCATACATGAAAGCGCTTGTAAAGATATTCAGACAGGATGCTGAGGAATCGTCCTCGTCTTTTAGTACCCAAGATGATAACGATGACGAGGATGAGCGAGGCGTACGGGTGGAAGATGCCTTACCGGAATTGTTGGCCACTGCAAGAGTCATCTTTTGTACCCTCAGCACCGCTGGGACTTCCCTTATAAAACAAACCCGTCGTATTGATGACTGGATTGTCGATGAGGCCGCAGCAGCTACAGAACCTGAGCTTATGATCCCCCTCCACCTCAATCCCTCGCGATTGCTAGTGGTGGGAGATCCCAAACAACTCCCGCCATCGGTTTCGAGTTCCCTCTCCCAGTTATGGGGACTAGGAAGGAGCCTTCAGGAGCGCCTCACGGTTGATCTTGGTAAAGCCCAAACCATGCTGGACGTTCAATATCGGATGAAGCCAGAGATTGCGAAATTTCCCTCCCAAAATTTCTACAACGGGCAACTTACCAACGGGGATAACGTCACCAAAGCAAGCTACGGGGCATTATATTCTTCCCCTTGTAGCAATCGTCGCTGTGATTTCAAGGATCTCGTGCGGACAACACCCTCATTTTGTTTCTTCCAGGTAAACGGTAAGGAGCGACAATCGCACACGGGTTCTTACTATAACACAGAGGAGGCATTGGTTCTAGTGAAACTGTTGAAATTGATTCGAGCAAATCATTCGCATCAAACAAAGAATACTGATGCCTGGTGTTCGCCCGTGAAACTCCGGGTAATCACTTTTTATAGTGCCCAGGTAGCGACTCTCCGACAGATTCTGCGAAAGGAGGGACTACAAGGAGTCCTTGTCGCCACGGTGGATTCATCCCAGGGTTGTGAGGCCGACTTGGTGGTTCTAAGTTTCGTGAGAACGACTGGGGCCGGCTTTCTGCGAGACGATCGAAGAATGAACGTAGGTCTCACCAGGGCTCGGCACAAGTTGATCTGTCTTGGGGATCTAACTAATTCCACCTGGTCGTTGGGTCATAGCACTACTTCGTCGACAACGCTCATGAACCTAATCCAAGATGTGAAAAGCAGGGGCTGTCTATCCCTGGCTTTCACTGCAACCAAGCAGGCCGCTGCTTACAGCGATGGTGCTTAACCATGCAAGAGACGACACTTCACGATCGATTGCGAGGAGGTAGGGGAAACGAGCTAATCATAGCTGCCGATCAATCTAAACACTTGTTACTAACGTAATCAGCCAGTTATTTTCGTTGATGTGTTAATGTTACAATTTATGTATCGAATACTTCTGTATAGCTTTTTCTTTCCAAATCAAGCGAAATATAGTTCTCTGTTCTGTTCATTATAGTATACAATGTTTACTTATTATTATTGGCTTCGGCCTTACAGATATTGCTTCAAAGAAAGCGCAATCATCATTACTTGTAAAATCATAGTAGTAGCAATGCTTGCGAACGATCCACTACTAGTTTTCTCGAGTTCAACATTTGAATCTACATCTTCTGATTCTGATTCAGGGGCCTCGGTAGACGTGACCTCTTCCTCCTCATAGTTGGGAAAGATGGGCGGACCTCCCGCTGCTTCTTGCGCTCTCTCGAAATCCCCGCGACAGATTTCGGCCTTGCCTACAAGTGTGAAGTAAATTTTGCCATCTCTTTCATCGTATTTCACTGCCCAGGTATCTGGTAAGGTCTGTATTGTTGTCTCCCAATAACGATGGGCCAATGAATGAAATTGACGTTTTTCTCCGTTGATAAATTTGTATGGAATATGCGTTTGCCAACTAACTACATTGCCAGCATAACTAGACATGAACACCTCAAGATACTTCCAATCATCCGGTTTCTCAGGAACTCTTGACTCGTCCCAGGCCCGCATTCCCTCATAAGGCATCGGTCCAAAAGTTTCTTTTCGTTGTGAGAAATCGAAAGGCATGTTGACTACGGGATTTCGATTCATCATGGCTCCCGGAACGATAAAAAAGTTCATTCCCTTAACATCATCTTGCTCTGTATAACAATACTCGTGATGGGGGACGATTGTCATCCATTTGTCATCGTACATCTTGCACACCATATTTTCTACTCGGTATTCGGGCGTTACTCGATAGAACTGCAGGGGATAAAAGCATAATGGTTCGATTGACGAGAATACATTTGACGAAATGTCTGTTAGTTTGCACCCCATATAAAATCTATGTTGAATCAATAGTTTTGTGCACTAGCACTTTGTTTGAACGTACCGTCATATCGTACGATGGCTGCCTATACCCGGCGGGCTTCCTTCCACAGGCCTGCCAATCTACACTCATGTGATTAAATCCCATAGTTGCCCATACATAATCAGGAAATCTCTCCCAATATCGACGTGGCTTAAGGTATGGCTTCTTGTCGGGGGCAATCTTTGGCTTCACTGGATCCATCATCGTACCAAAGTCGCATTTGCCCTTGTGTTCTTCGTCCCCAATAGGAAAGTCATCCGGGTGCTCGAACTGGTAGACGAATTCATACAGACACTGATCATTGACAGTCAAAGACCACGAACTCTTTAACTTTCTCAAATCTTGCATCCCGAGGACAGAGAGCGGATCATACTCTTCCAAGGTGAGATTTTTCTTTTTTGTCAGGTCTGGTGCCACAGTCTGTGATTGTGTGGGTACCCATAACATGGAATAGAACAAATATATCCACGAGTGTTGGTGCTTCATGATTGCCGTGTAAGTTATCGCAGTAGTTGGTAAGGGATCGTTGGAAAATCTAAAATACTATCCGCTGTCGCTGTGGCTGGAAGGTAGATTGGTTGGACAATGAATAGGTTCGACAGCGATTGATCTAATCTACCACTTGTAATCCGAACTATCGCTGCACAAAGCGGGTTTTCACGAAAGAGCTCTAAGTTCAAGCCAACGTCCATAAATATGGGAGAAAAAGTATGAGCGCATGATTGAAAAGAGTCACACAAGAACTAAAAATGACTGGCCGCTTAATTATAAGTTAAATGGTCATTACCTTTATCGTGGAATCGAGCGAATTTCTTCTCTCGGACCGTTTCACTCTTCAGCATTCAACCACGAGATCGCTTTGAAGTGTTGACCCAACAAAACTTCTTTAGACCCTGCAGATTCTGATCTTATCGTCGCTTACTAAATCACAACACAACAACAAGGACAAGGACAAAGTATTCAACAGCTATCAAAACAAAGTCACAAAGTATTTGCAGTGCCATCATGATTCGATCATTACAATGGTGGAAAGTCGTCACAACTCTGTCGTGGCTCTCTGCAGGAGCGAGAAGTTATAACAGTAATAATAAGTATGATAACATGTACAACAGCAACATGTACAAAATCTACGAAAATATCGGAGATATAGATCTACATTTCATCGGTGATAGTATGAATTTCGAAAACTACGAAGACATCGATCTAGGATTTCTTGGAACCCCAAATCTTGATCAATACGATGCAAACGTCGAGTTTAGTATTGAAGAACGAAAGGGAGAGAAAGGGAAAGATGATGAATGTATTTACACCATTCACGTAGATTTCGATATAAATAGTCACGAAACTCCGCCTGGGGACGGTGACTACAAGGGGGGCTGCATGCCTAACGGTAATCAGGGGAATGCAACCGATGGTAAGCCATGGCATGCTCGTCGTACACACTGGATACGGCTCCCCGAACGTGTTAGAGAAATCACGGGATTGGACCACATGGCGATGGAATGGGTTCCATGCGGCAGACCTCCCGCTGGATTCCGCCAGGCATTTTGGGAGATTGCATTTTACACCGTGATTCCAGAATATAGGGCTTTCATGATTTGTGATACCTTTAAAACACCATCCGTGTGCCAGTACAACCAAACTACTCACCTCGGAAGGAGAATGTTTACTATGGCGCGGCTAGCCCAAGATGTGAGTGTCGTAATGTCCAAAACCTAAAGGTTTATAGGCGTGGATTGTCAATTTTTGCTAGAAATTGTATTTTCTAACCATTACTCTGCGAAATTTTGTGTTTAAAATTCGTTATCAGCCCAAGTATTTGGCAAATCTGCCGTTGGATTTCGGACCTGATCCAGTACATCCAGTAGGTGAGTGAAAATAAATGTGCTTTGCATGTTTTACAATCGACGAGTATCAATACAGTATCTTGTGCTCTCTTCCAGAATAAAATTCTCATTCTACTCCATTACATTTATAAATATGTTGATGTGACTCTCATTGCTACACCAAGCCCACGAATACGAGGGATTATATCATTACAACCCGAGACTCATTCCCAATGTTACTGAAAACTGGACGCTGCCAGATTTCCTTATGACAACCTATGATGCAGCTACCATATCATGGCGTGCGATGATGTAAGTAGCGAAAGAAAGATGTAGCTGCGATACATCAATTGGAGGAACTACAAATAATCTTTGTGCGCCAAAAGCTGACACATTGTATCTTGATGTTTTGTCTCTTGTAGTCCTCATAGATTTTACCGAGGCAAGTACTGGTCAAGGTCTTCACAGTACCAATACTATGTATATCAGACAATGATGGGACTACCATCAAACTGGAGTACATACTTTGATAGTAAACGTATGTTTGTGGATGTAGACGGTTTTGTCTTAGAGAGCGCTAAAGGTGTATGCGGCAAGGCTTTAGATCCAGTTGTCGGAAAGAAAGAGAAAACAGATGTAAAACTTGTATTCGAAGACACCAAAACGAAACCGCCACCAGAACCTTCCGACATGAACTAGCGCTTTGAATCGATGACAATATCTGTTCTACGTTTCTAATTTATTACATAAGCTTGCTGAATGGCCATTTACTTTATACTTTGTGAGCTTGATAATTTCTAACAGAAAAAGAGCTTTCACTTCTCGAATTCATAAATACTTATTTAGTTGCGTCACTTTTCGTACTTTCTAGGAATTTTATGCCAAACAAATCCGAATGTGCAGTCGAACCACCAATACTTGAAGATCTCCTTCTCGGTGGTAGCTTTAGAGGAACGTGACTACTATCTTCGCTCAATGCGAGACTGTCCATGAGCTCTGATATGCTGTCTCTTGCTCTCCCTTTATTTTCTACCAGATTGTTCTCTTTAGAATTATTTTGTTTGTTGAGTTCATGTTTTGCCCAGGCTGGCCATTCTCGGGAGTCCAGTGGTGGTGAATCCTCAATCTTTTTTATTCGAGGAGGAGTTCTGCCAATATTGTAGGATTCGTGATCAATTTCTATATCTTTCCTCCTGAATGGAGAAATTGTCAAATTCGCTTCTTGCTTATGACTTTTCGTTCGTGCTACGTGATTGTTTGGTGACAGTTTATGGGCTGGTGAAAGAGTTTGGTGTGGTGAAGAGTATTTTTTCCATTCGTTCCCGGGAGAGAAAAGCCCCCGATAATGTGTGGACTCGTCATCATCGATACACCCATCAGAAAATTTCGAAACAAACGGATAATCGAGTAGCTCTTTCGCTGACGGTCGTTCCAAAGGATCTTGTTCAAAACATTTATTGACGAATTCTTTGAGCAAAATCCACGACGATTGTTGCCTCTTTGAAAAGGTTTCTTTTTGAGGGTGCTCCATTGGAGGTGGTCCTTTATGCCTTTTTATATGGTTGAAAAGAGAGATTGGATTTGTTAATCCCAGGTCTTTCCAAGGTGGTAATGCCGTCACCATTTGAATTACGACACATCCAATGCCCCAAACATCTGCTTTAGCGCTATACTTCTCTTCAAATACTTCTGGTGCCATAAAGTATGGCGTTCCTCTTACAGTAAGGCTCATCATCATATTCGCATCGAGATTTTTCAACTTTTTGCTTGCTCCAAAATCTGCCAATTTTACACCTCCCTCATCATTAACAAGAATGTTTGATCCCTTGATATCACGATGCATAATATCATTATCATGCAAATAGACTAGTCCTCTCAATGTCTGAGAAATGTAACTCTGGATGACCTCAATTGAAAATGGACCAAACTTACTTAAAAGGCTTGAAACACTTCCACCTGGGACCCATTCTTGGAAAATATGCAAATATCTGTTGTCCATTTGGGCGCCCAGATATCGGACAATATTGGGATGCTTTAGTGATCTCATTAGCTCAACTTCAGTTTTAATGTCTTGCATTACAGCTTTTGCAATACTAAACTTCTTAACAGCCATAAGAACACCTGTTTGTGTATTCATACCAACGTACACCTCACCGAATGAACCAACGCCAATTTTGGCTCCAAGTGCCCATTTCCCACGCTTGATCTCCCCGTCTTGTCTAAATTGATTGCGAGTTGGAGTCTTCATTTTCTTCTTCGTTGAATCTGGATTCACCAAGACTTCATCATCCGTCGATCTTATTTGTTCAATTTTGTTCCCCTCCGACGTTAAACCTGGATGAACTAGGACTACTTCATCCTTTGATCTTGTTTGTTCAACTTTTTCTTTGTTTATACTCTTTTCTTCCTGGGACACTTTTCTTTTATCACACGTTGATGAAAAACGTTGTGTTTTCGATTTCTCCGGAGTCTCACTCTCATCGTTAGTAAATGACGATTTGTCAATTTTCTGATTGCAGCCTGCTTTATTCGTCTCTGAACTTGTATTTTGAACTATTTCCTCCTTAAAAGTCTCTTTCTTCTCTTCTTGTACAATTTCTTCTTCTTCGTCGAATGTTAGAACTATAGTATCGCCGTCGTCGGTATCATTCTCAACGATGGTAGCAAATAGTATATCATCGTGATCCTCTTCATCGTCAACTATCATCGCTACTTGGGATTCTGGTGAATCGAAGTTTATAGTCCGTCGTGGCGATCCGATTTTGGCCGGAGTCTCTTCTACCTTTTCAGTTTCATCGTCACCACTTGCGTCATCATCAACCATATTACTTCCTACCGTGTTATTATCGGGAGTACAAGAAATTTGGTTGTACTTAGGACTTTTGATATCCCTCGTTTCGCTGTTTTCAGTGTTCGAAACTTGGTTTTTGTCTTCTTTTTCAATGAGGTTGCTGTTGTCACTTTTCGAGGCAGCACTACGGTCAAGAATGTCGTCATTATCGTCATTACAATCACTTTTTGCCGATGGTGAATCATTTGGGCCATTTTGATAGTAACTTTCCTCTGATACATCATCTACAATGAATTCGCTCATAGCTGCACTTTCGTCTTCTTCCTCGTCGTCGTCTGGAATGAATTCTTCATCATCTCCCGCAAACTCACACTCCGACGTAGATGCCGATTTTTCATAGCTTTCTTCATCTTCACCCTCATCTTCGTCAAAACTTGTTTCTGAATCAGAGTTCGAAGAGCACCCATTCCCTTTCGAATCGGGACTTGATAAAGTTTCAAGCCTCGTGTCGTCGTCTTCGTCGTCGGAGCTAGCAAAGCTGTCTGTGTGACTTGATTGTTCAGCAGGGTTTGTTTGCACTCGAATCTTGTCGCTGTGTTTCGATTTTTGAGTAGTCAATGGCGAGATAGCCCTCATCGCCGACCTCTTCGTGGTTATAGATCTCGGCGGAGGTGTATTTTCGTTTCCGTAGGCATTTTTGTTACCTTTATCCTTGGTCAGCTTTCTCAGTGGTGGCGAGGTCATTGTTTTCCGGTTTCCTTTCATATTAGATGTCTTTCTTTGGTGTTTTGAATTTTTATCGTTCTCCAAAGTGGCAAGCACTCCTCCAAATATCATACTGGTATTCTTGTTTGGGGACTCATTTTCATCATCGTCATCCGAGTCGGATTCGATTCTATACTGCTTTTGCTTTCGAGCAAATGATAGCTCGCTACGACTAGAGCTCCTTGTGGGCATATCGCTGTTGATCAAACTACTATTACTGTTCTATAGAATGTGATCACGTATTGTTGTGGCACCAGAATGGAGAGCCCTTCGATGTGAGGTTTGACATCGACAAACCGAGAATTTTTTGAATGTCGGTTTGCTTTTTCCAGTTAATCGATCTCGCTCGCGCGATCACCTGATAACGGTAACTGAAAATTTTTGAGTCCAATGGGTCGTTCATACTCCCTCCACCACATAACATCGAAGAATTTATGATCATCATCATTGTTTACGAGGCCCAAAAGGTGAGAGCCAAAAAAAGGAAGCACATATAGCAAGGGTAAGCACAAGTCAAAGGATGAATACATGTCATAGAACTTTCTTTCGGGTGGGTTCGAACGCAATTCTGAAGAAAAAGCACGGATATTCTGCTCTCCTCGCGACAGTCAGAAGTGAAGACGCAATCAATCCAGGATGCCGTTCTGAATTGCGGGTCAATCCTCGCCGATTGTATCATGCTACGGCGAAGCGGGAAATTCTTCCTCTCGTGGCGGCGGGTGCTGTAATATTTTTAGGACGATATTCTTGGAAGGCACTTAACCACATGGATGAGGAATGGGAAGATTATCTCTGGGAACTGAAACGGTACGAGCGTGCGCGCCTCGATGCCGCCGCTGATGCAACTGTAACGATTGGCGTAGACCTTGGAACGTTTTATCTCAAACTATCTCGCATGAACAAAAACAAACCAGAACTGATAGAAACCGCTCAAGGAGATCGCTACCGTTTCAATGGAGTTTTGCAACAAGATGGTGCCGATATAGTAATGGGACAAACAGCCCTAGAAAAATTTTACTATAAGGCCGGTGGTTTAGGAACCCAAGGAAGTGATAGCAACGAGGTAATCTTGCCTTACCTAAAACTCCAATCTAGCGACGACGGTTCAGAATTGATTCAAGATGTTTTTGTTCCAGCTGTTGGTGAGGCAATGGAGAGAATAATATCTGACGGCGATGGCTCTTCAGCAGATGAAGAGAAGAATCTTAGAACTGTGTTGACTCTACCACCGATATTCTACAGTAAGCATGGAGACGGAATCTTTCGCAAAAACTATCATGACAAATCACATCATACCATAACAGTTCCAGAACCTGTTGCTGCTATTTGGGGAGCTCAAGCCTTGAATATAATATCTACACCCAATTCAAAAGAAGAGAATGTATCCCGTTCCATCATGGTTGTTGATGTGGGAGGATTAGCCAGTACCATTTCCTTGGTTCGAGACGACAAAGTTGTTTCGTCAAATACTCTAGATGGTATCGGCGGTGAATCATTAGTCATCAGTCTGGTCGATCGTATAATCGCAGACACTGGTGATGAAACTATGGGAAAAGATCCAATGAGCCTCACCATGATACAATCCAATGCGCGCAGTAGCGTGTTAGAGATGGTGAACAAGACACAATCGAAAATCCACATCCCGTTTTTGTATATGGGTCGGAAGCCCGATGATCCGCATCTAGATACAACTATTTCACGAACGGTGTTGGAACAGGCCGTTCAGGATGGTTGGAATACGGATATAATTCCGGGATTGATGGAAAGAAATGTATTGTCATCATCTCTACCGACGCCAAAAGATACCATTTCACTTTTCACTTCCGGCATTACTAAAATACTCGAGGAAAGTGACGAGATTCCAACCAACATCGAACGAATATTATTTGTTGGAGGTGGAAGTAGGCATAGAATGTTTGAAGATGCCTTCAAAGAATCTATCACTGCTTTGATGGGGCCAGGGAATTTTCAGGACAAGGCAATTATTCCAGAATCCTCATTGAGAGCTGAACTGACTGCCCTAGGTGCATCTTCTTTGTTGCCCAATTTTGACTATGATTATGACCAAGGGCTCGAAAGAGTATGAAAGTTTTGTAGTTACGGATTAAAATAATCTGATTAAGTTAGCTCTTTCAAAAATAGTTTTCAGTTTTCATGTTAACAAAATTAGTCGGACTTCGCCGACCGCGTGTTTCAGCTCAATCTACACAGAGCTCATCGTGTCCAACGAAAACCCTTGATTCCATATCGCAGATAATCTGATAACACCTGCCGTATAGCCGCTCGATGTGTCTCCAAGATAAGGACGAAATTAATACCAGAATCATGAGAAAAGCTGCATCTCAACGTATAAGAGTCAAAATCAGTGCGACCAGGCAATGCTGTATTATTGTAGCACTATTAGTTGCTTCGCATGTCTCTGGTTACGTTCTCCCCAATCCATCATTATCAGTATCCAGGATTATAGGGATAAAGTCACCATTACGAAATATTGAAGAATCATCGCTGCTACGAATGGCGGCCGAAGACGACACATTTAGTGAAGACAACAGTGAATCCATATCATCGACGAAAGCAAAAACTGCAAAAGATTCATCGTCGAAAAGGGAAATGCTTAAATTCGCTGTACCTGCGCTCGGCATATTTCTAGCAAACCCGTTACTCTCAAATATTGATAATGCGTTTGTTGGCAAGACAGTTGGAACCGAAGGACTTGCTGCCCTGTCACCTGCAACCATATGCACCGACCAAATGCTGTATTTGTTTTCTTTCCTTTCAAGAGCTACGACTGGAATGGTTTCGAGAGCACGTGGACTCAAGACCGATCCAAAAGAACAGAATGATGCTGTTGTACAAGCTGGATCTGCACCGCTTACAGTTGCACTAATTTCAGGGTTATTGCTGTCCATTTTTTATGCGCTTTTCACACCAAATATGTTGTCCACTCTGAAAGTGACGCCGGCACTTCGAGCACCTGCTGCATCTTACATTTATTGGCGTGGTGCAATTGCTTGGGCTGCTTTGGCACAAAGCGTTTCTTTATCGATTTTACTGGCAACACGAGATTCAATTACTCCGCTTAAGATTGTTTCGCTTGCCGCCGGAGTCAATGTGCTTGGGGATTATCTACTTTGCGTGTTCCCTTTGCGTTGGGGCGTATCGGGTGCGGCCGCAGCTACCGCATTTGCTACACTTTTCAGCTCGGCTTTTATGGTGAGAGGACTGAAAAAGAAAGGAATTCTTCCCAAGATTCGTTTGCCTACTCGAAAGGAGATGTTTTCTCTTTTGGAATTCACAGGTCCCTTACTGGGGATAACAATTACACGACTTTTCGGATTCGTCAATATGCAAAGAACTGCGATGACACTTGGAGTCAAACACACAGCTGCCTATCAGTTGTGTGTAAACTTGATGATTTTCTTCCTTTTATTTGCTGAGCCTTTGAGCCAACTTAGTCAGACGCAACTCCCTGAACTTATTGACTCTGGGAATGGTGTCCAAGTAAAATCGAACTTGAAATCGGTATTGTCTTTGGGCGCGGTAACATCTTTGATCGTCGGTGGAGTTGCTGGCCTTACAACGTTTTTTGGTACTTCGTTGTTCTCATCGGATCCGATTGTTCAATCGTTGGCGAAAGGAGCAGCGCCGTCTCTTTTTCTAGCGGTCGCGGTTTCGATTTTTACAGGTAAATTCGACTCATGGAAAAGAGATGTCTAATGAATTTTTCTCAAATACTCGTCACCACTCACCTCTTTGATTGAATTCAATTTTAAAAATAATTCTTAATGCAAAGTCACCGTCGATGGAGCCATGCTTGCAAGTAAAGATTTCGGATTCATGCTCTCTCAAGGAATATTCACCATGTTAGTGCAATTATTTCTCTTAAAGACATGGTGCTCGAGTATTTCTGACATTTTTGCAACTTTTATTTTCCGTCTTGGCTCCTATGCCATCGTATCTTTGCTCCGGGCGGGATTCGGCTACGGAAAACTCGGACGTGCAATGTCGAGTGGTGGGAATGGCACTTTCTTTCAACGAAAACCTATCAATGGTGCTGCAGTAAATGGGGTGTCATCTGAATGATGGTATGGAATCTCTAGCTACTACAATCATGGGAGAAGCATACACAATGGAAGATGAAATTAAGATGTCTAGAAATTCTGATTGAAACAGTCACTAATTCACTAGTAATCAATTCGTCAGAAGAATATAATATAAATGTTTTCATCTAAATATAATATGTATGTTAGGACGACCGATGATATTCGAATCGTCAAATGAAATATTTTCTCAATCGTGAACTTTCCCAGACGATTTTCATTTCCCGCCTTGGATTGATAAGTTTGTCGGGGACGGAGTTGATTTCAAGGAGACCATGCTGCTAGCAGCATCCGATACTTCTGAATCGAGGATAATCTCCGCCGGGTAAAAGTTGGGTTCATCTTCTACTGGAATCCATTCAGGCATAGCCTTCTTCATTTGATCCTGTGTAAGACCTTGGCACAGATGAGGTTCTTCCCGAATAAAATGCTTGTGGTAGTATGCACCTTCATCCCAACCATTTCCGCCAATTTGGGCAAATCCATGATTCCTGAGGGACTGTCGGAAACTCGTAAACTTGCTCTTGAAGTAGTTGGGCATTATCTTATTCGAGAAGTACGGTCTATCATGGATCATAAATGCCTTTCCATGGGGAGCCCATGACACCACATATTGAAAACCGTGCCTGGAAGCATCGCTCAACATAACTCTGAGTCGAACCAAAAAGTTGTGCTGCTGCAGCGTGCGCGGAATCTTCGTATCAGACTTCACCCATACCAAATTTGGAAGTTTTCCTCTCACGAAATGAGGATGGCTGTACGTAGCATTTTCCAATCTGGTCTCCTTGTCTTTTTTCTGGTGACTCGCCGGTGATCTCATGAAGCCCCACCTACGAAGTTTTTGCTCGAAGGAGCTGTACGTCAAAGAGTCAAAGTACGTAGGGAAGACTGAGTTCATAAACCTTGATGGGTCGAGAATTCTAAATTTCTTTCCATCCGGTGTCCACGAAACAATATCGCGTTTTCCTTGTTTTTCAGCGTAGGTGAGTAACGCATGGAGACGACCGATAAATTGGCCGTGTTGCTTCATCCAGTCTGAAACCTAAGAATTGCAAAATCAAAAATTAGAAGATAATTGTTAGATGATGGCAGTTCTGAATTACAAACATCAAACTCGTCGATTAACTTACCGTCTTGCCGTTGATGCGCATCATCTTACAGATTGACCGTTTTCCCTTCACCAGCAAGCGATGGATAAATGCTCCTTTTTGGGTGCCGGAAGTAAAGCGGACAAAACCCCAACTGGACAAAATATTGAGAAAGCAATCCCATTCTTTTGGAACTTTTTCAAAATATTTCGGAATGACTTCTTCTACAAACCTGTCCTTGTCATGAATATTGAACGAGACACCGTCAGCCTGCCACGATACAACATTCGTCTTCAAATCCTCAATAAGCTCGGTATCATCCAACATATCGTGAAGTTTCCAAGGAAACAACAAATCAGGAATTTCCTTCTCTTTGAAGTCCTCATTTAATGTGAAAGCGTTGATGTTTGCAGCGTTCTTGTTCAGCGCCAACGCCGATGACTTCGTAACCACAGATTTCTTGCGGTTTTTCAAAACCATAGCAGCATTGGTGGGAGAGCGTTTCTGTTTCTTGTTAGGATTACGGTATGTTGTTCCTGTGGCTTTGCTTCTCTTGTTTAAAAACGCTGCTCTCTTGGCGGAAACCGTTGGGCGCGACGTGACAGTTTTGTTGGCAATCTTTCCGATTGGTCTGGCTTTAACTTGCGAGATAACAGAAGCCTTGGCAGGCAACTTGCCGACCGGTTCCTTATTCATTGGTGCCTTAGTGATGACAGGAGATTGATTCTGTGAAGCGTTCTTGATAACAGGAGAATTACTGCCAGCAACAACATTCTGCTGTTGTCTCTGCAATGCCGCGACGGCGGCCATTACTTGAGGTTGTTGTTGTTGTTGCTGTCCCATAAGAAGCTGAATTAGAGACATAGTTGCCACAGGGTTATTTCCATTTGAAACACCGTTCAGCAGTGCTTGAAGCTGAAGAGCTTGTTGCTGTAGGGCCTGCTGTTGCTGCTGCTTGGCTTGTGCTTGTTGGAGTTGCTGTCCAAGAAGTAGCTGAGCAGCATTCCCAAGAGTAATGGTGTTCGCATTAGCGACAACATTCGTCTTACTAGGCATAGGAGCAGACTGTGCTTGTACCGGTCTCGTAGGTGCCTACAAATGCAATACGGAAACCAAGTTAAATAAAAAAGAAATAAAGCATGGTTAAGAAGCTGTTGTTTGTTGCTATGTCTCCATGCATGTAAAAACTAGATATCTGGCATAATGAATACATGTCGCACTTACGGGTTTTGCTGGAGTGGGTTCCACTGCCTTCCTTCCGCACCTCATGTAACGGCAAAGGTTTGCTTGGCCCTTTTGGAAGCAATGATGAGTAAACGTTTCGACCATTCGATTTCCGTCCACTGCATCTTCAAACCCCCAATCCATAAGATCTGATCGGAACTGAGTAAACCTGCTTGCAATTCCTCCAACATAATTCTTGAAATACTTTCCCAAGATGAAAGACACGAATGCGTCTGGATCTTGTATGCGAAAGGATTTGCCATCGGCATTCCAAGAGACGATATTTGTTTGCCCAGACCGTTCGACATCATCAAGCATGCCATGAAGAATGTAAGGAAATAGATTGCTGTCAGGAGTAGGACTGCTAGTGTCAGAGCCGCTTGAGTTACTGTTAGCAATATCAACGTCGATGGGGTTATTCGCCATTGTGCCAATGTTCTTGTTGTTCATCACAGTTGCCGTTGTAGTAACAGCGATATTGCTTTGAGGTACTTCGGGGCGAAGCATGTTTTGTTGAACAGTTGCTGGATTTTGCGAAGATGAGCCCGGTAGTTGCGAAGTCAATAATCGCAATTGCTGTAAGAGATCACTCTGGTTGTTATTAATGTTGCTACTAGAGCTATTTCCGTTAGGTTGTTGTGTGCCGATGGAAACACTACCTTCTAGTTGCTTGTTTCCACTTCCGCTGTCACTGGTGCCAGCCTTCCTATGAATGGCACCATTGTTGACATTTCTTATCATCGAAGGCGGAAGCATCGCGAACGCTTGTGTCCTCCCTTCTTCTTTCGGATTATTATTTTCAGCAACTCCAGGAAGAATAGATTGTATGTTTCAAATTCTAGGATAATGTAATCTAGGTTTAGATTGCAAGACCTATGATTGTCTTACAACGAAGGCTTTCAATAGTAGCCTTCTGGATTGTTGTTGTAGTCTTGTAGGAGGAGTAGCGAGGTTGAGGTGATACGAGCGTTTTGTTCTGTAAGACGTAGTAGTTTTACCACGTCGAACTCTACGGCGTTTGTGCAGGTCTAACAATAACAAGAAGAATTTTAGTACTATTTCTTACGTACACCTCGCCTAAGGTTAGGTGAAGCATGCCAAAATTCTCCTGTTAAATACGGAAAAAGGTAGAGGCATTAAGTAAATAGAACGGGGCATTAAGTAGATTAAGAACGGCGAATAGAAGAACTGGCTTCTTATTCATTTTAGCATTTAATGAACTTTCACCTCCGGCAGTTGGATTCATTTAACGGATGACTTCCATAAATAATAAAACTGCATGCCTTTTTCAAAAAGTATTAGGGTTAGAGTTGTTGGCACAAGAGATGGACACAAATAATTTGAGAATTCAATGGGGAAAACGAATCGAAAGGCAACAGAAATGCAAAAATATCACCACCAAACCTAAACAAATGGTGCCGAAATCTAAAAATGGTGTGAATCCTTGCTGGCGTCATCTATCGCTTACTTTAGCAGCGCTCGTGGTTGCTCAATTTTTCCTCTTTATTTCCATGTTGGAGTCGAAGCCTACTCGGTCAGAAATAACAAGCTCTGTCGATAACACTATCGCTGCTGACATATCGACGCGAGTGGATCCCGGCAATCTAAATAAAGATGAGCAAAAAGCAAATAATAAACCAAATGGCGTTGCAGCTACAGTCATGCTCAAGGCTCCCAAATGGTTTCACCGGAGGTACACCGCGATGATCCTAAATGCACTTCAAAATATACCACCAACATGGTCTGTTCAAATATTCTCTAATGAAAAGTGGATTGAGAAAGATGTTCTACCACTGCATCCCGGGTTGCAGCGATTGCGATCTCATCCAAGAATAGTTTGGACACCCATGCCACAAGAGTTGACAAAGAAGAAGCCAAAAGAAGTAATGAAGAATATGTGGCTATGGGATTCCGTGATTGCCGAAAACGTTTTACTCTTCGGTGGGAATGGGGTATTTTGTTCGAATTCTAAAATAAGAATCGAATCATTTCTTGATAACGATTACGTGGGTGTACCATGGAGCAAGTTTGGTGGAACCGGTGGAGACGCATCGTCCCATAGTCTCCGAAAACGATCCGACATGATTAGGATACTCGAAAAATTTCCCCCCGAGCCCGAGATGAATTCAGTAGATAGCCATTACTTTGCCAAACACTTGATAGAAGAAGGGAATTCAAGAATGGCGAATGTTACAACAACCGTGTTGTTTGGTGGGATCACAGACGATCTAGATACGGCCCCGTTTGTAGTAGCGGGCACGCAAGCAAATCTAGAATTCGAGAGGAGGGAAGCGTTGTTGCATGTGTGTCCCGAACTCAACATCATCTTTCCTAGCCTGCACGAGCCGTCATGCTTTGGGGCACATCCAAACGGTGAAAAGTGCAAAGCATCTATTTGTGCTCTGCGAGACCCACTTCCGAAAGCAGGGTGTTAAAGCCTGATCTCAATCCCCATATTCACATTTTCTCAAGTGGCAATCTCGAACTAACATGTAGGGTGATCCCAACATTCATGCCATTGGCACTATAGTGAGTTAATCGCTCCTGTATCGGCATTGGAGTGCGAATTTGCCAATCGAATCACCACTGGGTGAATGCTTCTCGTGCAGCATCTTTTGCCACAGCGCACCCCCGCTCCCTGCCCGCCCCACCAACCTCTAATGTGTGGGTCTGATGAGCCAAATCAATTTCACACTATGACTATCACCTACCTTGTAATAAAGCTAATCAAAGTGTGTTCTAATTCAATACTTCTTTAGATTATAAGAACAAGCCATTGTCAAAGACAGGCTTCTGTTATTCTACTATTCTAGTAAGAGGGTTGACGAATTTTGACTCGTTGGATTCAACTTGGCGTTTGAGCCGTTGGAAACTGGGAAAAGATATAGCGATGTTGCTACAAGTATGCAGAAAAAAATGAGAAACAAAGTCTTTGTTGCAAACGGGTCAATTTGCTCTTCAAAGATTAACAACTACTGCCATCATCGTCGAAAACATCATTATAGCAACAAATGCGAGAAAAAATACCATGGTAAAATTTGGATTGGGAAAGTTATTGAAACATTCTTCAAGCGATAAGAACAAGGATGAATCTGGTGACGATATCAGTTGTGACGAAAACAAAGCATCGGTTGTCGACGAAAGACCCAAAACTAACGACACTGTGAAATCGTGCGACAGCATAGAGGTAGAAGAACGGAAAGAATTATTTGGCGCTAACGTATCGAATGGGGAGGGCGATCGTGAATCAAAACTTGCTAATGATTGCGAAGACGTGGAAGAAGATGAAGAAGATTTGCACAAGACACTGGCAGAATTGGAGATTCCTGATTTCGACTTGTCCACTTCGTTGGATGATGAAGACGATGTGAACATTGTAGAAACCTCGAGTGGTGAAGGAAGTGTTGACTATAAGGATCGACTCGAAAGGGAAGAAGTTTATAGTAAGAGGTATCACCCCAGCAAGTCGGAGTACAAGGAGCTCGAAGACCTAGCTGAACGTCTGGGAGTAAGCTCTACAGGTATCCGACTAACTACATGTCAAAATACAATTCATCATCTACTTTTTGGGAAACATTCAATCATCCTCAAGAAAGGTCCCATAAGTTTCAACGATCACGACTGTGAAATGTTCATCGGTACCGATGGATTTGTTGCCGTTTACGAGAATGTTAACATCTACAATCCACTCGAAAGCCGATACGATACTTGCCAACTTTGGTCGGATGTAGAATTCGTGGAAGTTGCCAACTTTGGCGCCCTCAAGATCCAAACACGATCTGGCGAATCATTCGAGATACGTTTTAGATCAAACGGAGAAGATCTAAAGAGTTGGCTAGAATCTATTGAACACGTTGCGATTCAATACACTTTGCACAATTCTTCGACGATAACTGACGTTTTTGGTTGGCAGTATGAACTAATCCGTAAGCCGGCTTACACTGCAGCCGTCATGTCAGACATGAAAGTGATGGGTAATCCATCAAACCTTAACCAACTTGATGACTACAATCAAAGCGCTCCACTACACTATGCGATTCAAAATAAAACATGCCAAACCGATATTATTGATGCATTGCTGAAATCAGGCGCTGATCCAAATCTCCCTGACGGTGAGGGCTATTCTGCAATGTATTATGCCCAACGAAATAACTTGACCGAGATTGAGGATCTTCTAAGAAGTTATGGCGGACAAAAATCAGAGATGGTCGAAATAGAACTGAAGGGAGAACTCTTTGGTGGCGTCGATGCAGCAAAGGCAAAAACGGAACAACGGCGCGAAATCGAGCAAGCTGTGAAGGATAACAAAGCTGCCGAAGCTGCAGCTAAGGCGCAGTCTGCACAATCTCAAATGAGTCAAAATATGAGTGCTATGATTGAGAGAGGTGAAAAGATAAATGCAATCGATAATAAAGCACAACAGTTGAATGAGGAGGCCAAGGCGTATGGTAGACTAGCATCCAAGCTGAAAGAGCAGGCACAAAACAAAAAATGGTATCAATTCTAAATCTAAGCACAATTGCACCGAAGCCATCATAATAGCCACAGTGCCATCCCCACAAGCTAACACAAATAACAGCAATAGAGATGTGTATAACAGCATTGCCAACTGTTTGAATACTTCTAGGAATTAGTTGTCCTGATGCGACCTCCCGCGTTTCGTCTCAAGAATGCGGGGGCATGTGTGCACTCAACCCAATTGAGGGGGAGAGAGGGAGGGGCAAGGTGGGTGTTGGGGGGCAGACGATCAATGCTTTTGCAGCGACTAGCAGCAGTAGCCGTAATAAAGTAGAACTCTCTTTTAATTCTACTTGTCTTACTTCGTTAGTTATACTTTATTACTATAGAAGTAGGCCACCGCAAGAACAACAGCAACGCCAGGCATCCAAAGCCAAGTTGCAGGGGGGGGGGGGGAGCAGCCTGCCCCCAGCGCAGCCCCAAGCTGGGAGCCCCAAGGCCGTCAGCCGGTGGCAACCTGTGATCGTTGCTGGCTGGCGTCCCCAGGCCCAAGCCTCCCCCCGCGGTACCCCGCGCCAAAGGGTCCCCAAGGCTGGTGTTGAGATGGGCGGGGAGGAACAATGGAACCGATCCCAGCAATCGTGTGAAATTTGTTCAACTTCCGTGAATCCAGGTGAATACCAGGTATAAAAGCTTAAACGGTGCTGGTGTAGTTTCATAATTGAAAATGACAATTAAGAGAATGTTTGTCCGATTGCTTAAGCTGAAAAACAAAAAACATCATTCGTACTATATTTGTTTTCAGAGTTAAGCATTTTGTTAGAGTTTTATACCACCAATCGTTTGAAAAAGAAACTTTTGGTACCACCAGTAGGAAAAAATTAAGCAGCAAAGCAAACGCAACCAGCAAATACCGTACGCGTGCTGCACACAGGGTCACTCCACCAATCTATTCAGTATACGACCACAATCGCATGTCAGTTCTGTGGCAACTCTTTTCTTTCGAACCTCCACTATTTGATGGAATAGTCGCGAGATACGCTTCCTAAGTCCCATCTTTCTTTCATAATGCTCATAGACCCCATCATCAGAATCATGCCGAAAAAATGTAGCCCACATGAAAACCACTCACCTATTGAACCCTCATTCGGTATCGGTATCGGTATCGATGGCGAAATCGACAACGGCCGCAACAACTCTAACTACGCGGACGACCTACGAAACAATCAAATCACCAGACGTGGAAGCGATGACATAATTGTTCCCAATACCACCAGAATGGATGCTGCGTATCTAGATCGCACATCATATCCTCATCCTCGCACTGCAAAATCAGAACCGGAAAATAGAAATAGGAATACCTTTGCCGAGCAAGGAAATAACTTAATGTCTATGGCTCAAAATGTCCGGAACCTAGGCTTTGCATCCAACATGAGTATGAACAACTTTAATCAGCAACAAGTGAATTCTTTGAACGCATCTTTTAATGCCGTGGGAACAATCAATAATATGAATTATCCCAGATTTCGGAATTCAATGTTTGTTCCTGATATCAATAGTTCTCTGTCGAGCGCAAGCAGATTCCCAAACCAACACCATTCTAACTTCTCCCCTGAAATCGCTCTAGGGCCACAGAATCATGATCACTCGTCCTTTCCAGGAACGGATGATAATACTGCAGCTATGCATAGAGGCAATCACAATAGTGATCAATATTTTGGGGGTCAATTTGGGTTTATGCGAGGGTCGCTTGGGGATGCAGCAACGGTGTTAAGCGGGCACACCGACAGCAGCAGCACCAACAACAATATGGAAATCAGAAGAGAAAATAAGCGCAGGGAAAACATGGGCAAAAGAAATTCAAACATACCAATCGCGAAACGAATGAGATATTATGACCAATCAGAGCATTTTTCACAGGAGCAGCAACAACCAATCCCGTCTATATCAGAGAAATGGGCAGTACCATCAGGCCGTTCCTTTCCACTTTACCATGAA
>Ga0115013_10000614_pt1 | contig 21402 bp, 19 predicted proteins | sample SouAtlMetagenome_2_FD_88686 | JGI IMG/M metagenome (GOLD analysis project Ga0115013, IMG submission 88686) | Marine eukaryotic phytoplankton communities from Atlantic Ocean - South Atlantic ANT15 Metagenome | ecosystem: Environmental > Aquatic > Marine > Oceanic | place: South Atlantic Ocean...
CACGCGCCTACCCCAGCGCGCGCCACCCCTCCACGTCCACGAGGTCCAGGCTGCCGCGCCCAAAGACGAGGCTGGGCCGCTTCGCCAGCACGCGCAGCCACGGCTTGCGCATCGGGTTGTTGCTGTAGTGCAGCCTGCGCACGAGGCGGATCGCGTGCGACCCCTTCTCGTCCGCGTACACCTCGGGCGGCACGAGGCAGAGCACGTCGTCGCCCGCGAGCTGCACCAGGTGCATGTTGAGCCTGATGCTGCCCTGCAACCGCGCGGACAGGTGCCGGTACACGACGGCGCTGTTCGCGCTCTCGAGCAGGCAGTACGCCGCCAGCGGGTCGTCGAGCAGCGCCGAGTCGTTGTTCAGGAACGCGCGCACGCACGTCGACACGAACGGCGCGACCTCGCCGCCCGCGACGACGTGCTCGCGCGCGCACATGGCGTAGCACAGCGCGACCACGAGCGACTCGGTCGCGTGCGGGTCGGCGCGCGTCAGCGTGACCAGGTTGTTGTGCATGCGCTGGCGCATGCGGTACGTCTCCGCCGACACCGGGCCGTACCAGATCTGCGCGACCCGCCACAGGCAGACCTGCCAGAGCGCCTTCTCCTGCGCCGGCGTCGGCCTGGTCATGGGCAGCGCGAGTGCGAGGCGCGGCGGCTCCGTCGTGAGCCGCTGGTGCGCCGCCGCGATCGCCGCCGTCGCCACGCCGAGCATGCCGTCCCGAACCGACTTGGCGACGAACTCGACGTTGCCGTCGGCCATCCCCCCAAAGCCCACGACGCGCGGCGCGAAGGCCGCCGCCGCGAGGGTCGCGTCGAACAGCTTCGCGTCCGCATCTCTGCACAGCGAGTGCGTGTCGACAAGTCCGAGCCACTTGACGTCTTTGCCCATTCGTGAGCACGGGGCGCGCGCTGCGCGTGTCGACACGTAAACCAACCACCCGCCGTGCTCACGACCTGGGACAGGCGCGTCGACAATGAAGACGGAGATCGAGGCGAAGCGTGTGGCGGCGGAGCTGGTGAAGGCCAGCGTGGAGGGGCGCCTGAAGCGGAAGCGCACGCTCGACTTTGAGAAGAACAAGCTGGTCCAAGACCTGGACAAGATGTGGACGGAGGCGAAGAACAACTTCAAGAAGTGTGGGTTGATGCACGGTACGGCAACGCACGCCTTTGACTACGTGCCCCACTTCCACGAGTTTGAGGCCACGAAGGAGGACGTCGAGAACGCGTTGCCCGAGCAGCTCAAGGAGATCGCCAAGCTGGACGGGTTCAACCTCCTCGTCAAGAACGCGGACACGTTTGGGTATTCCGTTGTGCTCGAGTACGTCTACCCGGTCGAAAACGTGGTGGAGGCGCGGAAGGCGAATGGCGACTGGGAGTAGCGTTTGTGTGCGTGTGTGTGTGAGTCGCGTTTTTTTTATTTAAAAGAAAGGTGGGTCACGGACTTGGAACCTTTGCGCACGACCGCAAGGTTCATGGGGATCAGGCGCTCCGGCTTCCCGTCTTTGGCGGGGACGACCACGTTCCAGCAGCCCTCCTCCTCCTCCTTGACCTCCTCTTCCTTCACCGCAAAGGGGTCAAACGCGTCCGTGGGATCGGGCTCCTTCTTGGCCTTCTTCTTGGTCGGCGCAAGGTTGCGCTTCAGCGCGCGCGTGCGCTCATCCTTCAACTCCCTGAGGAACTCGCCGTGGTAGTACGCCCAGCAAATGTGGACCAGGAACTCGGTGCGGAGGCCCGCGGCCTGGCCCATCCCCAGGGGCGATTCGTCAATCACGTACACGCCCCCAGCGCCCTCGTTGGCGCCTTTGAAGTCGTCCACCTGCGCGAGGAGCACTTCACGGACGTCGTCCTTGGAGTACGCGAGGCCCTGGGGCAGCTTGATGCGAAACTCAAACTCCGGCTTCTCCTCCGTCGCGACGTGCTTCCAGAACGCGTCCTTGTGCTTGGCCCAGGTCTCGTTGAGGAACTGCTTGAGCGCCTCCAGGTCCTCGCCGCCGTCCTTGTACGTCTCGTCAAACTTGCGCTTGGCCGAGATCTTGGCCGCCTGCTCTATTATGCTCGACATTTTCTTTTGCGCGCGCCTGGGTCGTGAGCGCGGGGAGGGGTGGGGCGGTGTCGACACGCAAGGGGTGGGTGTGGCGCACGGCTTGTCAACACTTGTTATTAATCTTTACTCCGAACGCTCCAAGACCACGAGCAGCGCGGCTACCGCGATGCCCACCACACACACAAACGAGGCCGCCAGGTGCGTCTTCTGGCGCGGCGTGAACAGGAAGATGGCGATGAACATGGGCAGCGGGACGACCGGGTCGGGGATGAGCACCGCGATGCAGGCGATCACGAGCGCGAGCGCGGGCGGCCACAGGCTGCCCCGGTGCGTGTACTCGGTGCGCGTCTCCGGCCACGGCAGCGTGCCCGACGGGTAGCTGTTGTAGCTGATGGCGACGCGCAGGTTGAGCGCCGCCGCGAAGAGCAGCCAGCCGGCGAAGAGGCCGTACCCCGGCCCCAAGAAGAGCAGCGTGCCGTACTGCGGTCCCGGCAGCGTCCACGCCTGCAGGTCGGCGCAGCCGACCACCGCGAAGACGGCGGCGATGAACAGCACCACGAAGGAGAGCCACAGGAAGAACTCCTTCGTCTTGGAGTGCGTTGAGCCGCCCATCGGCGCCTGGTCCTTCTCGTCCACGGCCGAGGGGACGGCGAAGCCCGTGGCCACGTTGTGGGTGCTCGAGCCCGTGCGAAAGAGCACCGGCCAGATCGCGCACAGGCACCAGGCGGCGGCGACGCACATGGCCGCGCGCAGGTGCGCATCCTCCCGGAAGACCTCGATCGACGACACCGCCCCCGCGAAGATCAGGTAGAGGGACGCGCAAACGAACCAGGCGAGCAGGAACGTCCACACGATCTTGAAGAGCGGCGACCCCTGGTCGGTCTTCTTGGTGTGCATGAAGGCGTCGCGCGGCCAGAACATGCCCGGCGTCCACGGCGCCTTGTACCGCTCCGCCACCTCGCGCACCGTCACGCGCTTCCCGAAGACGTCCGGCTTGCCCTCCTTCTCCCCCTGCGACGCCCACGCGAAGATGGCCAGCAGGACCACGCTCGCGAGCAGCGCAAACCCGCCGATGACCAGCAGCATGCTCGTCTTCACGTACGGCTCGGGAGGGTGCTCAATGATGATCAACTCGTGGACCGTCGCGTTCATCGCCCCGCGCGCGCACGCCTCGGCGGTCCCTCAGCGGTCCCTGCCTTAGGCGCGCGTCGGGGGGGCTTATGCAGCAGCGTCGTCCGAGAGGAGCCGCTGCATCAGCCGCAGGAACGGCGCCGCGCGCTTCTTCGCGACGCAGCGCGGCCGCTTAGCGGGCGTCGGCGCCGGCCGAGCGGTCCGCTTCGGCCGCGGGGGCGACGCGTCCGCCTCCAGGAACGCCGACGCGAGGAAGAAGAGCCCCGGCGACGCGCGCGCCGCCTGTCGCGCCGTGGCCGCCTCCACCTCCTCCAGCAGGCGCGCGAGCGGGCCCTTCGGGTCGTGCGCCTCGTCCTCGGCGCACGCCTTCGCGAACGCGCGCCACCGCTCCGAGCGCGCGAAGAAGCAGAAGGCGGACTGCACCTCGAGCGTGCGGTTCGGGTCGGCGAGGATCCGCCCCGCCAGCAGGTTCACAAAGTGCAGCTCGGGGCAGCGCACCGGCGCGGTCGCCCACTTGAGCATGTCGCACTGGGCGTTGGCCACCGCGCTCATCAGCGCGTGCGCGCCCGTCGACTCGGAGAGGTAGCGCAGGCCGAGGAAGCGCCGCAGCCCCTCGGCGACGTCAAAGAGGGCCTCAAAGGAGCGGTGCATGACCGGGTTCCCCCGGTTGTCCCACTTGAAGTACCTGAGGAAGAGCCGGTGCAGGCTCGTCACCAGGAAGCACTCGTAGTTTTGCAGGAACCACGACGGGATCGCGGCGTGGTCGCTCGTGCCGAACGCGGTGGTGGCCGCGCGATCGACGAGCCGCTCCACGTCGCGCGCGAGCGGCCGGATCGCGCCGGCCTGGGCCTCCTGGAACAGGCACTGGACAAACGCGTGCGACACCTCCGGCCACCGCGTGTTGACCAGCAGGTTGACCATGACGCTCTCGGTCTCGGCGTCGTCGCCCCAGCCGCGGATGAGCCGCGTGAACAGTTCCGAGTAGATGCCGAGGCGCTCGGCGTTGCATGGGGAGCGGTTCATCGCTTCGTGCGCGTACCCGTTTATTACAAGTTGCAAAATCACATGTAATTACCGGTACACGTAATTGAGCCGCCGGTCTAGCAGCACACCTGACCCGGGCGCTCCTTGCGGCTGCCGCACGCGCCGCAGCAGCAGTCGTCGCACGGGTCCGAGCCAACCTTGTCGTCCATCTCCTCCAGCTCCTCTTTGGTCGGCATGCGGTCTTCCTCCGCCACGAAGTCCTTGAACAGCTCGCTCACGTACACCGCGTGCCAGGGAATCTCGCACGCGGTCAGGCTCATCTTCTGGCCGCACGAGTGGCAGTGCGACGGGCGCGGGGGGCTTTGGGACCGCTTGCGCTTGTTCTTTCCCATGTGTCGACTCGTGAGCACGGGGGAGTGGTCGGAGTCGACACGCGCGCGCGCGCCCTACGACCACGAGCGGCACACGTTGCCGTTGGCGTCCACGATCTTGATGAGGCGCTGGCAGCGCTCTTTAGAGATGCCATGGTACTTCAGCTCGGAGCTGAGCGCCGAGCGGTCCTTCATGAGCACCTCCACGCAGGTGTCGCGCAGCACGTTGAGGATGAGCCCAAAGTGCGTGCCGTCGCGATCAAGGAAGACCTCGCCGTCGTCGTTGGTAACCAGCGCGTGCCGGCCGCTGAACATGGACCCAAGCATCGACTCGTCGCCGTCCGCCGTGAGCGTCGTAAGCGTCGTCTCGTACTTGACGCCGCCCACGTTGAGCTTGACGCGCCCCTTGCACTTGTCAAGCGCGCCCTCGACGGCGACCTTGGTCTCCGCAAACTTGACCTTGGCCGCCTCGAGCGCCTTGGTCTCGGTGCCCAACCGCTGCTCAATGCGCTTGGCCACCTTCGCCAGCTGCTCGTGGTTGTGCCGGATGTGCTCGGCAAACCGCTTCATCGTCGCCAGCTCTTGGATCAGGGACGGATCCAGCTCCGGCTCCGACAACGTCGCTGGGGCCTCAAAGGTGAACGCGCTCGACATGTGTAGCTCGTGAGTACGGGGAAGGGGTGGGTTCTCGACACGCGCAAACGCGATTAGACAACTCGCAAACGCGACTCGTGTTTCAACAACAACCGTCCGAGCTCCCCCCGTTTCATCGCGCCCCACACCGCGTGCAGCCTGGCGTCGAGCTCGGCGAGCGACGGTTCGGGACGCGGCAGCGGCGGCGGCGGCGGCGGCGGCGGCGGCGGCGGCGGCGCGTCGTCGCCGTCGCCGTCGCTCTCGGCCGACGAGATGGAGTCAATGCACGGCCGCTCGCCCCCCTGCTCATACATGCGCTCCATAGCCACCCGCGCGGCCGCGCGCTTGGGCCGCGGACGCCTGCGTGCGCGCACGCGAACGTCAAACCCCGTCGGGTTGTGGATCGGGTGGTAGGGCTCGGCGCGCGCCTGGTCCTCCGCGTCGCGCACCTCCTTGGCCATGGCCCCCATCTCCATGAGGTCCTCGGTCGGCACGGGCCACGACGGCATCGACATCGGGTACTTGTCGCCCCGCTTGTGCAGCAGCAGCGACACGAGCCAGCCGGGCCCCTCGGCCACGCGCGGCTCGCTGTCCCACCCAAGCGCCCGGCTGAGCGCGTGCACGCCGTCCTCCTGGACGGTGAGCTCAAAGATGCTCGGCGGCCTGATGCCGGCCTTTCTGTGGTCGTTGCCGCTCCAGGTGTGCCGCTTGGGCAGCAGCACCATGTCTTGCACCTCGCCGTCGACGCACGTCGCCATGACCAAGTCGCGGTCCTTGACAAACGTCGAGAAGAAGCTGTGGCCGTTAGGGTGATGACCGGCGCGAAGGACCTTGTGCGAGATGAAGTCGTTGTGGTGCGTCGTCAGCGGCCCCGGCTCGCCGGTCCACTCGCGCGCGCGCAGCTGCCCGTGGGCGACGACGCCCTGATGCTCGTGTCGAGTGGCGCTTGTCAGGCTGTACTGGCGCAACGACACCGACACCCGGTTGCTCCACCCGCTCGCTCCGTCGGCGTCAACCTCGTCGGTCGGAAAGGCGACCCTGAACAGGTCGGGCAGCCGCTTCTGCCAGTCGGACGCGTGCCCGCCCAGGAGCTGCGCCAGCCGCGCCAGCGGGTACGCGCGTTTGACCGTGTACACCCAGCCCGGCGCGCCGTCGCCGAGCCAGTCCGAGTGGTGCTCGGCCGTGTCGTGGCTGACCGCGAACATCTGGCTCGTGGCGCGGTCGCGGATGATGGACAACCCCTTGCCGAAGCGGACCTGGGCAAAGTGGACGCCGCCGCAGAAGGCGACCGGCACGCGCGTCAGGCCGTTGGGCGCGAACCGGATCGTCGCGTCGTAAGGCGTGACGAGCCGCGCGGCGCCCTCTCGGATGTCCCTGGACAGCGCGCGGTACGTGGCCACGTGCGCTAGGCCGGGCACCGTCATGTTGAGGCGCCGGTCGGTCGCGCACTCCCTGAGGATGATTGACCACACGTCGGCGAGGTCCTCGTCCGCCATGTGTGTCGACGACGTCGGTCGACAAGCGAGGTCGTGAGCACGGCTAAGTGTGCCGGCGTCGAGGCGCGCGGTGCGCCCGGGCGGGGGGGGGCGAGTTGCAAAGCCGCGCTACTTGTGCGGCGCGTGTCAAGTGTCGACAAGCGGTCCCCCAACCGTGCTCACGACCCGCCGCCGAAATGTCGACGAGCCCTCCGCCGTGGGTTGACGAGGTCTTCGCGCACGAGGACCTTGGCCCGCTCGTGCTGCAGTGGCTGGACGTGGCGACGCTGCTCGCGCTGCGCCTAACCTGTCGGGGCGGCAGGCGGGCCGCCGACCGCGAGTTCTCGCTTGTCAGAGCCCGCCGGTTAGTGTGGCTTTCACGGGTCAACCCTAACCAGCGCAGAGACGAGGGCAAGCACCTGATGACCAGGCTGGTCAGGAGGGGCGAGCTGCGCCTCATCCAGTGGGCGCGGCTCGGAGAGCGCGTGGCCTGGGACGAGTACGCGACCGCGTGGGCCGCGTTTGACGGGCACACGCATCTGATCCAGTGGATGTGCTTTGAGGCCGACGACCCGGTGCCCTACGCCAAGCACGCCACCCCGCACGGCGAGTACCCGAACGAGCGGGCCGTGGGCATCGAGTGCATGTACGCCGCGAAGGCGGGCCGCCTTGATGTGATCGAGTGGCTGCGCGCGCGCGACTTTGTTGCAACCAACGAGACGGTCCACGAGGCCGTGCGCGAGGGGCACCTGCACATCGTCAAGCGCCTCTGCTGCATCGCCGACCCGTACGCGACGTGGCTGGCGTTTCTGATCGAGCAGATCGCCAGGGAGAAGTTCCTGGCCAACATTAACGGCAGCGCCACCCAGGACTATGAGGAGGCCTCTTTCGCTGACTACAAGCACAGGATCCGGGACTGGCTGCCCATCCTGGAATGGTACATGCCCTTTGCGACCGTGACCGAGCGCAGGAAGCTGGCCTACTTTGTGCCCATGCAGTGGTTTTTGCCGTGAGGCTCACACGATGTTGTTAGAGGCGACGAGCGCCAACTCAAGCGTGTGTGGGCTAATACACTCATAATGTTTCCAGCACGGGTCCGCGTAGCACCCCAAAGACAGCAGGGCCCGCGGGATGTCCTGGGGGTGGAGCGCGTTGAGCAGGAGCGCGCGCGCGCGCCGGCGCTCCGCGGGGACGAACCAGGCGCGCAGCTCCGCCTCGTGCCCGGGGGCCGCGGCCGCGCGCACGCACAGCGCGGCCACGCACGCGAGCGCCCCCGCCGTCGGCCGCTCCGAGCGGCCGTTGAGCCACACCGCGTTGAAGTACGGCACGATCGCGCGCGCGGCCATCGCCTCGGACACCGTGAGCGCGCCGCCGTCCAGCAGCGCCTGCAGGCGCGCCTCCGCGCGCACCTGGTTGCCGCCGACGAGCGTGGAGAAGACCGGCACGCTCAGGAGCAGCGACGCCTCCAGATTGAGCATCTCGGCGTACAGCGCGCGCACGCGCGGCCCGTTCTCCTGGCCCCAGGGGCCGAAGGCGCGGCGCTCCTCCACGGAGAGGAACGAGTACCCCAGGTACGCGAGCTCGCACGTGTGCGGCGAGACGAGGTTGGGCTCGTCGTCGTAGAAGGTGCGCGGAAAGCGGCTTGAGAGCTGGCGCTCAAACTTCCACGCAACGCTCAGGCAGACGGTGAGGCGCATGCGCACGTCGCGCGGCAGGTCGTAGGCGCTGTGCGCCTCCGGGGGCAGCAGCGCGCCCTCAAAGGCCCACGCCTCCGCCAGGCCCACCGCGCCCGCGACGGCGTTCCAGCCGTCAACCGCGGGCTCGGCCCAGTGGCGCGTCGCGAGCGAGCGCACCGGCGGCCGGCCGCTCGCGTCGCCGCTGCCGCCGCGCTCGAAGCGCGCGTTCCACAGCCGGTGCCTGACCAGCTCCTGGTAGAGGAAGGTGATCGACAGCGCGGCGACGGGCAGCGCCTCGCGCTTGGAGGCCGGCGGCGGCACGGGCCCGCCGCCGCCAAAGTGGTGCTCGATCGCGACGGGCGACGTGCCCCCGTCGCGCGCCTCGGCGCACTTGAGCTCCGTGAAGGGGTGCGGCGCGACGGCGGTGGGGCCGTGCAGCACGACGCTGGCCAGCTGCGACAGCCCGGAGCACGCCTTCCGTATCGCGCTGGCCAGGCTGGCCCTGAGATCCCACACCGCAACGAGGCGCACCGCCTTTGGCTTGCGACGCACCCGGCCCGCGCGCGCCTCTTCCTATTTGGCCGCGCTCCCTCGGGGTAAATGGATTTAGCGTGCGTGTCGATGTTGGTGCAACGTCGACACGCTAACTTGCGGTTGGTGGTTGGTGGTTGGCGCCACCGTGCTCACGAGCTCGACATCGCCATGGGTCTCGCCGGCGGGCCACACGGCGCCAAGGCGCTGCTTGTCGAGCGGTTCGCCGACGCGTTCCAGAACACGAAGTGCCTCCGCGACGTGCGCGAGCTGGTGGGCGTGCGGCGCTCGCAGACGCTGGCGGTGCTGGACGGCAACGTCATGATGAACGCCATCCCGAGCCAGGTCGACTCCTTCCGCGGGTACGTGTCGATCCTGGCCAACCAGCTCAACGACGCGGTCCAGGCGGCGGCGCACGTCGTGGTGGTCTTCGACGAGCCCGCGGCCATGACCACGGCCAAGGCCGACGAGCAGCGCCGGCGCGACGAGGTGCGCCAGGCGCGCGTGCCGCTCTGCTCCGAGGACCTGGTCGCCACGATCACCGACGACAACTTCAGCACCAACGACCTGCGCACCGAGGGGTGCAACGTGAAGCTCCTGATGGAGCACCGCAAGGCGCGGCCGCGCTTCTACGACGCCGTGTGCGTCGCGTTGCTGAAGCAGTTCCAGGCGCAGATGACGGGCGACGGCGCGTGGTCGCTCACCTTTGACGGCATTGACATGCGCGGCGCCGATCGCGGCTTCGGCGTGGCGCGCGACGCGGGCGTCCTGTCGAGCGACGACGAGTTCTGGCGGCAGCTGCTCAATCGCGAGGTGGCCATCGGCGAGGGCGACCTCAAGCTCACCGACGTGACGCAGCGCGTGCACGACGCCGCGCGCAGCCCGGCCTCGCCCGTGCACGGCGTGGCGCTCAACCTGGTGGTGACGATTGACACGGACTCGTTCGCGATCGAGCTGCTGCAGCAGAACCGGCGCGAGCGGCGCGCCGCCAAGGAGGACCGCGACGAGCTGACCATCCTGTGCTTCAAGGAGCGCGCGCGCAAGCGCAAGGGCGACGACTTCGTCACCGACGCGCACTACCTGTGCTGCGACACGCAGGTGCTGCACGAGCTCGTGCTGACCTACTTCTACGGCACGAAGAGCCTGGACGCGCAGACGCGCGCAAAGCAGCCCGCCGCGCTCGCGCTCCTCGCCAGCGCCATCGCGTGCTGCGGCTGCGACTTTGTCGAGGTCAAGGGGATGCGCGCCGACCTCGCCCTGCCCGTGGTGCGCGACCTGGTGCGCCGCCGCCCCGAGACGCTGGAGGCCATGGAGTGCATCTTTGGCGAGCGCCAACAGGACGTGCTCAAGGCGTACAGCGCCGTTGAGACGCTCATCGACGCGTACGCCCAGTCGCTCGCGGAGGTGCCGCGCATGCAGAAGGCCAGGCACAACGCCTCAAACTACTGCGACGCGCAGGTGCTGCGCGCGCTGTGGACGTGCGCGTACTGGCACCAGCGCGAGTTCAAGGACTGCTCCACGTGGGGGTTTCCGGTCGCGTGCCGGGGATAAGTACGCGGGGTCCGTGGTTTGGGTAGAGGGGCGGGTGGGGCGCGGGTCGACACGCACGCCGGTTGGCCCGGCGTTTGCGTGCCCGTGCTCACGACCCGGTGAGTGTTTGACAATTTTACCACGCCCCTTGTGGACATGCGTCGACACGCTGGGGTCCTGGAGGCCCGCATCGCGGCCGCGCGCGCCAAGAAGCCGACCGCCACGACCGATGCCGACGCCGACGCCGACTCCGACGCCGGCGAGGGCGATGACGAGGAGGTGCTGGACGAGGGCGCGCTGATCGTCGCCAACGCGCCCACCGACGCCGACGGCGCCGACGGCGCCGACGGCGCCGACGACGTGGTCATGGCGGACGGCGGCGCCGCCGAGGCGGGGGACGACCCCCGGTACGGGTCCGACCCGCGCTACACCCCGGCCGGCCAGGACTTTGAGCCGTGCTCCAGCGAGCAGACGCCGGGGTCGGGCGTGGTCGCGGACATCCAGCCGCGTTCGGCGGTGCTGGTCGTGGCGCACAATGGCAACTTCTCGGGATTCACGGAGGGCGAGTTGGACCCAAAGTACCGGGCCCAGTTTGAGGCGGCGTGGGCGCAGCAGTTGAAGACGCACGAGGAGAGGCTGCGAAGGAACCCGCCGAAAGATACCGAGTGGACGCCCGAGGACATCGGGCGCAGGAAAAACTACCTGGCCGGCCAGATCCACGAGCAGCGGTACCTCAACAAGCCGCTGCCCAGGTACCGCACGTGGGCGCGGTCGCTCAAGGATTCGGAGCAGGCGGAGCTGGACGCGCAGCGCAAGCGGATCGCGCAGGCGCTGCTGTCCCGGCCGGCGTCCCAGGTGCGCGGCGCCAAGGAGGCGTGCGAGGCCGTGCAGGAGGAGCGGCACGCGCTCGTCGAAATGGCCCTGGAGCTGCCGGACGACGCCAATGACGAGGCGTACACCCGCTTTGAGGGCCGCCTTGAGCAGATCGCCAGCGACGAGCCCCAGCTTCAGGGCAACGGTCAGGCGCAGGGGCTCGTGCGCAAGGAGGCTTACGCCGAGGTGGCGCGCGCGCCGCTGCTCACCGAGCCGGTGGCGTACGACAAGGAAACGCTGGTGGAGCTGGCGGAGTACCACGACGTGCCGCGCGAGCAAATGGAGGCCGAGTACCTCGACTTCATGAACGACGCGCGGCGGCGCGTCCTGAGCGCGCTCAGCGCGGCGAACGCGGCGAAGCTGGCGGAGGCCGGCTCACCCGATCCGCCGCTGCTGCAGCCGCCGCCGCAGCAGCCGCAGCTGCAGCTGCAGCTGGTGCCCACGGGCTCGACGGTGGCGGAGGTGGTGGCGCAGGCGCCGCGGCCGCCGCCGCCGCGGCGCTTTGCGCGCGCCACGCGCGCGGAGCTGGACGCGTGGATGGAGGAGGACGAGGAGGCGGAGTACGTCGCGCTGTTTGAGCGCGAGACGGACCTGCCGCTCGACAGCGGGGCGGTCGCCGCCGCGGGGGAGGGCGACGGCGCGTGGGCGCCGACCGACATGGGCACGGTCAAGTCGTGCGCGGGCTGCGCGTACGAACGGATCAACTGGAGCGCCACCTTTGCGGACAAGTCACAGCCCACGGAGGCGCAGGAGGCGGCAGCGGAGGCGTGGGTCAAGGAGTGGAATGGCAGGGCCCTCAGCAGGATCGAGACGCCGCTGTACGCGCGCAACCAGGGCACGCCGTGCGCGGAGTGGGACTGGCCCCAGGAGGGCGAGCCGGGGTACTGGTGGGCGGCCAAGCGCATCGTTGAGCTCAAGGCGGAACTCAACATAAAGAAGCGTGGGGGCCCCGATATAGACTGGTACGAGCTGCACGACCCGGACGACCCGGGCTCCGAGAGGCACAGCTACAATGCCAAGTGGTCCGGCCAGGCGCCCGTGCAGATCACGGAGACCGCGAACGGCCGGACGCGGTCGCTGATGGACCAGATCGTCGAGACCTACTGGCAGAGGCGCGTCCTGCCGAACCAGAGTCGATCCTCCAAGTTCTACCACAATGACTACACGGCGAACAACATGCGGCTCTCGATGCTGCGGTGCTTCCCCGGCCCCCGCGGAAGGTTGGGTTTTGAAGAGATCGGCGAGCTGCTCGAGTTCGTCTGCTGGTGGCACGAGAACATCACGGGGCCGGGCACGCGGCCCAAGGCCGCGGACAGCGACCAGGAGCGCGTCAACTTGTTCTACCGGATCATGTGCGCGCCGAACCTGCGGGGCGGACGACCGCGGAAGGATGCCCAGGGAAACGAAAGCCTGGTCCACAAGGTGAACGCGCTGGCCACGGCGATACACACGCGCGTGGGGATCATCTGCCACTACTACAACTACCTCAAGCAGGGCCTGGACATGGACGTCTTCCAGGTCCCGCCCTCCCAGAGCCTGCTGCTCAACGGCGGCGGCATGGTGTGGATGGCGCTGCAGGCCGAGCTAACCGAGGCGGAGCGGGAGGCGGCGTGGGCGGGTGCGGTGGCGAGGGCGGCGCCCGACGACGACGAGGAGGCGCGGCAGGCCGCGGCGGCGCGGCAGGCGGACGCCGATGCGTCGCTGGCGCAGGCCCAGGCAGCCGTCAACAGCGGGCCGGCGGAGCCCTCGGCACGCGACCGGGCGAAGGGGAAGGAGCTGTACGAGCGGTGGCGGCGCCTCAACCCGATCCGTTAGGGGTTGTGGTGGTGGTGGTGGTGGTGGTGGTGGTGGTGGTGCTTGGGGTGTGGGTGTGGGTGAGCGCGTGCGCGTCACCGGCGTTCTACGTAAAGCCGCGCCGCCCCCCCTTGAAGTAACGCGGAGGGAATGATCGCATTTTTCGCCGTCTTCGTCGGCCACGTGCCGCAGTACGACGGCTGCGACCACAACTGCTGCCACCCACCGCACGGCCCGGAGACCTCGCAGGTGGCCTACCTCAAGGGGTCGGGCGGCGTCGAGTACGACGTGCACGACCTGGGGGGCGAGCCCCTCGACTTCAACGTCGTCTTCAAGAAGGATTACGACCCCAGCACGATCTCCGTGTACGCCGGGTGCGGCGGCTGCGCGTCGGCGATGCCCTTCAACTGGGACGAGCCGCTCTCGCTGCCGCGCGACCTGCCCACGCACTACCCGCTGCCCAAGTTTGAGCCGTTCACACAGCACGCCTACTACGAGCTGCTGCCCAAGGGCGCGGCGCGGCAGGTGACGCCCGCGCAGCTCGCGAACTGCTCGAGCCACCACGTGAGCGTGCGCCTCGTCGTGCACGACAACGCCACCGAGGAGGTCGTGTGGGGCGCCGTGGTGGGCTGCGAGGGCCTCGAGTGCGAGCGCTTCACCCCCCTCGAGCTGCTGAGCTTCCCGATCTACGTGCTGCGCAACCACGGGCCCACGTGGAACGACGCCGCGTGGACGTTCGTGCTGATCGTGCTCTGCGTGCCGCTGCTGATGGCGCTCATCTGCTGGTGGTGGTGGGAGGGCTGGCTCGTCTTCTACGTGCCCGTCGGCCCGTCCAACCCGCGCCTGCTCGCGCGCGCGCGGCCGGGCGTGCGGTGGGCCGAGCTCAAGGCCGTCTGCTGGGTCGAGTCGCCCCGGCTGATGCTCTACGCCCTCGCGACCTGGGCGATCGCGACCGACATCCTGGAGACCTTTGCGCACTTCCTAATCGCGCAGCGCGGCGTGCCCGCCGACGACACCGGCTTCGCCATCTTCGGCTTCTGGTTCGGGATCAAGTGGGTGCTACTGCTGTGCGTCGCGCTGCCGTGGATGTGGGCGCGCGAGATCCCCGAGAGCCAGTGGCGCGGCTACCACTGGCAGCTCGTGTGCGCGTGGGACGACGGGCTGGGCCCCTACTCGCCCTTCTGGGCGCACGGGTTCTGGTCGATCGCCGAGATCCTGCTGGGACTCGCGTCCTTCTTCATCGGCGCGGGCTTCTACGTGTACCCCTCCTGCATCGCGCTCGCGGGGTTGGTGCGCCTCGTGGAATGGCTGCGCCGGCCAGCGACGCCGGAGCAGCCGTGCAAGAGCACCATTTACCTCTCTCCCGAGACCGACGACACCGACTGCGGCTACCCAAACTCTAACACGCCCAGTTTGTTCCTGTCCTAGTTGAGTGGTACGAGGGGTGATTGCTTACGCTTCCATGTCAATTTACGCGGGTGGTTGCCCGGGCGCGGCTTCGGGCGCGCGTTCGCGACCAGGTCCTCCACGTCCGCCACCAACGCCACCACCTCCGCCTCCACCTCCGCCACCACCTCCTCCATCGATCCCGTCGCCGCGTCCACCTCCATCGGCTCGCTGGGGGGCGGCGGCGTCCCGTCGTGGAAGTGCGCGAGCGCCGCGTCCATCAGGCCCTGGTCCCAGCGCGTCGTTGAGGGCGCCTGCCCCCCGGGCTCAAACGACCAAAAGTCGTCCGCGTCGACCGCGCAGGCCACGCGGCCGCTCTTGGCGTGGCACGCGAAGGGCACCTTGGTCAGGTGGGCGATGTCGGACGTGACCTTCGTGTCCAGCGCCGGCCACACGTACGCGAGCAGCGTGCAGTCCAGCTGCTCGATCACCCACGGCTCCACGGCGCTCATGTCCACCAGCTTCGCGCGCATGCACTCCCACACCTCCTTGCCCGTGTCCAGGCGCGACACCTCGTCCTTGAGCAGCTCCACGGCGCGCGTCAGCGACTCGTATTTGTCGAGGGCGAGCCGCCGAACAAACTCCTCGCGCGCGGCGCAGCCGTCAAAGAGGCCCATCCCCATGACGAACGCGCGCCGGAACCAGCGGTACACGTCCTTGCGCATCCCGTGCATGATCATGACCTGCCGCACGCCCGAGGCGCAGCGGAGATCGTCCTTGCTCGCGTTGCCGTTGATGTACGCCACGATGGCCGCGCGCGCCTCGGAGCACAGGCTCATCGCCGCCTGGTCAAACACGTGCACGTGCGCGCCGCGCCGACCCGAGTACACCACCAGGATCCGCGTGTACCCAAACGCCTCCTTGAGCAGGCGCTTCAGGATCGCGACCGACGCGGCGCACACGGGCCACGCCCTGTCGCACCGCGCCGCCGTCACGCCGCTCTGGCCGAGCTCCAGCCAGGCCTTGTCGGTCAGGTCGATGTCAAAGGACAGCACGCGGCGCACCGGCACGCTGAGGCGCGGGTTGCTGGACGGCTTGTACGAGTAGAAGGCGCCGAAGTGGACGGTGGCGATGCCGGGGAAGTTGGCCACCGCGGCCTTGAGCTCCGCGGCCGACGTGACCGACAGGTACCGCTTGTACACGTCGCCCTCCAGCGCGAACTCGATGTTGGCCAGCTCGTCGCCGTTGCACGTGAGCAGGTCCACGAGCTTCTGGTACGGGTACAGGTGCTGGTAGTACTCCTGCGGCGTCGCCTGCATGCGCCCTTGCCGCCGCCATTGCGCCCTTGTCAAGCCCGCAAGTTGCAAAGCGCGCTATGGTTGTCGACACCCGCGCGGCGCGGGTGTCGACACGCGCGGTGCTGCGGCCCCATGCCCTCGACCGCGTACACGCTGCGCCAGCGCGTCGCGCTCGTCCTGGAGGCCTCGGTCACGGCCGAGACGCTCGTGGCGATGGCGGACGACGACATCAACCACGCCTTCCTCGTGGAGCACCAGGTCTCGCCCACGCTGCTGCGCGCGGCCGGCGTGACGCCGCTGCAGCTCAAGGCGCACGGCACCGCCACGGCCGGCCAGCTGGCCGGCCTCGGCTTCACCGCGCTGCACTTGCTGGACGACGAGTGGTGCGACGACGCCGTCGCGGCGTACGGCGCGCCCGCGCTGCTCGACGAGTTCCTGGCCACGAGCAACGACGCCGTGGTCCTCGCGGGCTCGGGCGCGGTCGAGAAGCTCGGCATCAACCTGGGGCTGCTGCTGCTCGTCTGCGCCGAGCGGCCGGGCGCGGCGCGCGAGGTGCTCGCGCAGTACCGCCACCTGCGCCGCGTGCCCCCCGAGACGCTCTTTGAGACGGGCCTCCGCGCCCCCGACTTCCGCGCGCTCGGGTTCTCCAAGGACCGCCTGGCCGGCGACACGCTGGCCACGGACGCGCAGCTGTCGCTGCTAGGGTTTTAGTTGGAGACGCAAAACCACGCAACAATCATGCTAACAAGCCGTTCTCCGAACCCCCTTCACACACGCCCGCGCCGGGCAGCGCGCGTGGCTAGGGCTTGCCGCCCGTCTTCTTGGCGAAGCCCTTGGGCGGCTTCTTGGCCGCGGCGCCCTCCTCCTGGCCGTCCTTCGACTTCTTCTTGGTGATCTTCTTGCGGAAGCGCACCTGGTTGGGCACGAAGGACGTGCCCGCCGCCAGGTGCCGGCACGCGATCTCCGCCGCCGCCTGCGCGCACTTGGCCGTCGGCTTGGAGTGCTTCTTCTTGTGCGCCTGCTGGATGTCGACCGCCGCGCGGTACATCTCCTGGTTGAAGGCGATCCACGCCGCCTCGATGGCCATCGCCGCGCCGACCGTGATGATCGGCTGGATCGGGTACTTGGCGTCCTCGCCCAGGTTGGGCGCGTCCTTGAGGCGCAGCGTCGTCGCGTCGGCGGCGAGCTGCGCGTTGACCGTGGCGGCGGCGCCCGACACGAGCGTCTTGAGCGTGTGCCCCGAGAGCGCGCGGTTGGCGCGCGTCAGAATCTCGTCGCCCTCCTTGTCGACCTTGGGCGCCAGCACGTTGCCGTTCTCGTCCTTGCGCTCGCCGATCTCGCGGCGGAAGAGCGCGCACTTGTCCGCCGTGTTCCACAGCACGCCGTAGTGCTTCTGGACGTGCGCGCTCATGTGCTTGTGGTTCATCACGGAGCGCTGCTCCGCGGGGACGGGCACGCGCTTGAGCTCGTACTTGATGCTGCCGTCGTCGTCGCGCTGGTACGTCTCGCCATCCTCCTCAAGCATCGCCACGCGCCGCTTCTGCGTCAGGCTGGGCTTCCACGCCGGGTACGACTTGAGCTTTCCCACGTGCCGCTCGGCAAAATCCTCCGCATCAACATTCGTCGCCATCGCCTATCGGGGTGTGCGTCTCGTGCTCGCCCGCCATATGTCACAAGTTGCAAACCGCTCGACAATTGTTAGCGCGGGTCGCGGATCTGCTTCGCCAAGTAGGCCACCGTGGCCAGCAAATCTTCTCGTTCCTCGTCTTGGTACCGAAGCTCGTAATCCTCCCGACTGTGCAGCGCTGCACGCTCGATGGTGCGCCGCACCGCAGCGGGCGGCGGGTCAGGCGCAACCCGCGTCGCGTTCCACGCGAGCGCGTCGTACGCGCTGCGCGGCAGCAGCAGCAGCACCACCGTCGTCACGAGGCACGCCAGCAGCACCTGCGGCCCCCGGCGCGGCGGCTGCAGCTTGGGCACGGTCTGCCGCGCGAGCAGCGGCACGTGCGACATCGCGCCGCCGGTCGCTATTCGGGCTGGCGTGGCGCGACGGCCCCCGCGCCTCTAGCGAATCGACATTTGGTTCGTGTCGACAATCGTTAAGTGGGGCGCGAGCGCGCGATGACCTTTCGACACGAGCGACCGCTGACGTTCTCGCCGGTGCGGCTGCAGGAGCTCCACGGCAAGTTCCCGCCGGCGGACCAGGAGCCGCTCACCGCCTCCACCAGGCGAACGAGCGAGCAGCAGAGCGTGATGCGCGCGGCCATTGACTACGACGTGGAGCGCGCCATCGCGCTCAAGGCGCGCGGCTACCTCGAGTCGGACGCGCAGCGACGCTTCCGGTACGCGCAGTGGGCCGCGCTCATCCTCTCGCTCCTCTTCATCGGCTCGATCGTCGTGCTCCTCGCGATGCTGTGCGTCAAGGTCAACGACGTCTTCGACGCGGTCGACGGCTCGGACACCAGCGCCAAGGTGACCACGCTGATGGACATGGCGGTCGAGGGCGCGAACAACGCGCGCCTCGCCACGCAGAACGTGCTCGACGTGACCTCGTTCGCGCGACAAACGGCGAGCGTCGCCGGGCCGCAGCTGGAGTCGGTGGCCAACTCGACCAAGGACCTGGTCACCGACCTGCGCTCGTGGAGCTTCCACCCGAGCTTGCAGATCGCGCCCGGCCACGGAACCGCGGGCTAAGCGCCCGAGTGCGTGTCGACGATTATTTAGAAATTTCTAAAAAATAGTAGGGAACAACTTTGTTGACCACTTGGCCTCCGAGCCGGGAGGGCGCAGCCGGCGAAAAAAAATGGTAATTAATAATCGGTCATTAATGCCTTCTAAATTATCGCGATTATTTAGAAGGCATTAATGACCGATTATTTAGAAGCATTTTTTTTTCGGGGCTGGCCACTTGTTGACCAGAGGGCCAAGTGGTCAACAAAGTTGTTCCCTACTATTTTTTAGAAGTTTCTAAATAATCGGCGCCTCAGACATTGCGCAGCTGGATGGCCTCGCCCGCGTTGATCATGTCCTCGATCGCCTCAATGGTGGCCTGGGACCACGGCGTGCCGTACTCGTACCCCTCGGGCTCGTAGTCGATCGTGGCCGGCTCAAAGGTTTCGCCCAGGAGGCGGCGCTCCGCCAGCTCGTCCTCGTCGAGCCAGAAGAGCCCGCCGCTCCCGCCCTTCCAATAGCTCTTGCCCAGGGCGCGCATCTTGTAGAAGCGCACCAGGTTGCGCTTCGCCTCCTCCTGGCGCGTCTCGTCGATGGTGGGCATGGCGCTTGTCAACTCGTGAGCACGGTGACCGGAGCGGCGTGTCGACGCGTCAAGGTCGCGCGCGCAGCCGCTGCTAGTTTGGCACTTGTGCGCGCGCCACGCGCGTGTCGACCCCCGCTTGTCAAGCCGCACCCGCCCCCCCCCCGTGCTCACGAGCCGGCCAAATGTCGAGCGCGTCGTCGTCGTCGTCGACCAACGGGCAGGACGACCCGCTTGAGCAAGAGCACGCGGCGGATCTGGCGACCGAGAAGGAGCTGGAGGAGGAAAAGGAAAGGCAAAGCGAAGCCACGGGCTCCATCCTACTCCGGACCGCGGTGGTTGGCTCGAGCCGCCTCGTCGGGCACGACACCACCGACCTCAACTCCCTCAGAATGACGGCGGGCCACGACGGCGCCGTGCAGGGCCGGCTGACCGTCACGTCCGACGGGTTCGTCTGCTTTCACTCCGAGCCGCGCGACTTTGTCTTTGAACTCGCGCACGTCGTCTCGGTGTGCACCACGCGGCCGCACGACGCCCAACGCGGCGACCCGCTGCCGCGCATGCGCTTCAACTATCGGGAGCCGGACGAGGCGGCGCCGGCGGCGAGGGCGAGGACGGTGGCGTTCAGCTTTGAGAGCAACGGGATCTACAAGGAGATGCTCAAGGTGCTACCTGGGAATCTGGGGCCGCAAGCGACCGTGTACGGCGCGAGAGGTCAAGTCGTGCCGGTGCCCAAGCGTGGGCGCAGCAGCAGCGCGGCCGCGGCCCCGCTGCCGCTGCCGGCCCACCGCGCGCCCACGCCCGAGGAGGCGGGCGCGGCCGCGCGCGACGCCGCGGCCGCGGCCGCGGCCGTGCCGGTCGCGCCCGCGCCGGCGACCGACGTGTCGCCGGGCGAGGTGCTGTGCAGCTGGTTTGCGCACAAGAGCGAGAACGCGTACGGGGGAAACCGCTTCAGCGAGGTCGGCCCGGACGTCACGAAGATGCTGGGCGAGCGGCAGGGTGTGCTGAGCGGCTACCCGGGCCGGCTGTACCTGCTCTCGCGCGCCAACGACGGCGTGTACCTGCAGTGGGACTACGGCGTCGATGCCGCCAGCGGGAGCTCGTACACGGGCCCGCCGCCGACCTGCACGCAAGCGCGCCTGCGCGAGCACCAGCTGGTGGAGATGCGGCGCGTCACCGACAATGGCGAGGTGCAGGCGTTGCGCATCGTCGGCCGCGACCGGTGCAACGGCTTCGTCTTCTTCTTCCTGCTCTTCCCCCGGGAGCCGCAGAGGGAGAACGGGCGCGTCGTGAACACGGCGGCGCAGCAGAGCCGCATCTCGTGCAACGCGTTCGTGCAAAAGGCGCGCCGGCACGCGAAGCTGCACCTCTACAACATGGAGTTCGCCCTGCCCCGCGCCCCCGCGGTGGCACCGGCCACCGCCGCCGGCGATCCGGGCGGCGCCGCCGCGACGGCGCAGCCGCCGATGCCGGCGCACAGCACGACCATCAACGGCACGCGCATGCACAAGATCGCCGAGTTCCTGGCGCAGTGCTCGGGCGAACGGCACGGCATACTGCAGACGACCAGCGTCATCGGCTACGACTCCGTCTACTTCAAGGAGCGGGGCGCCGGAAGGCTGTGCGTTTACCGGCACACGCTTAAGAACGACAAGTGGTGCCTGGTGTGGCGGCCCAGCAGCTCGGCGCGCGAGCGGGTCATCGTGGAGAGCTCCGAGATTGTCAACATCACGCGGGCGCCCGAGGCCGACGGGTTGCGCATGCAGCCGATCGGCGTCCAACACCGACCGTACTCCGCGACGGGCGCCATCCAACCGCCCAAGTTCACCGTCTTCTACCTGGGCAGCAAGACGTCGGCGGTCGACTTCCTGGCGGCGCTCGCGCCCATGCCGGCGCACATCACGCTGCGCATGCTGGGTGCCAATGCGCCCGCGCCCGCGCCCGCGCCCGCGCCTGCCCCGGCGCCTGCGCCCGCGCCCGCGCCCGCGCCCGCGCCCGCGCCCGCGCCCGCGCCCGCGCCCGCCCCGGCGCCCGCGCCCTCCACCAGCTGGAGGAACGGGCTGACGACCGGGATGACGAGCGCGGAACTGGTGGATGATGCCGCGGCGATGGGCGCGGCCCTGCCAGATTACAAGCAGGCCATCGTCCTTTTCGCGAACAGCTCGGGGATGGCGAGCCTTTACCAAACCGAGAAGCGGCACGCCGCGCTCGTCTGCGTCCATTTTCCGTTGCGCTGGCAGTGGGTCTTCACCAAGTGGACTGCTCTGGACGCCCTGCAGAGGAAGGCGTGGTGCGTCATCGCGCTCAGACAGCGGACGACGCCCACCGTCACGCCCGCCGCCGCGCCCGCCGCCGCCGCGCCCGCGCCCGCGCCAGCGCCAGCGCCAGCGCCCGCGCCCGCGCCCGCGCCCGCGCCCGCGCCCGCGCCC
>Ga0115013_10000615_pt1 | contig 21384 bp, 11 predicted proteins | sample SouAtlMetagenome_2_FD_88686 | JGI IMG/M metagenome (GOLD analysis project Ga0115013, IMG submission 88686) | Marine eukaryotic phytoplankton communities from Atlantic Ocean - South Atlantic ANT15 Metagenome | ecosystem: Environmental > Aquatic > Marine > Oceanic | place: South Atlantic Ocean...
CCGCAGTCGGCGCAGTCGGTGCCGTAGGCGCAGTTGGAGGCCTCGGAGCCTGGGCCGCCATCGCCGCAATGGCCGTTGCTCGCCCACATGGATTGCCCTCCCTCGCACGTGTCGCTGCAAAGGAGCTCGCCTGGTGAGAAGGGCGGCGACGGCGGCGGCGGCGGCGGCGACGGCGGCTGCGGCGACGGGGCGCCGCTGGCGGGGCGCGGCCCGCAGTCGGTGCAGTCGGTGCCGTAGGCGCAGTAGTGGATGCCGGTGCTGCCCGTGCCGCCGTCGGAGCAGACGCCGTTGATGTTCGCGGTGGAGTCCTCGTTGAAGTACGCGTACGAATAGCCGTGCGGGTTGAAGCCGCCATTGGCGTCCCAGTCGCCGTGCCCCGGGTCGTCGCACGTGTCGGTGCACAGCGTGCCGGGGGCAAACGGCGGTGGAGCTGCGGGAGGCGGTGGCGGAGAGGGCGGAGGGGGCGTGGGCGGTGGAGGCGAGGGAGGTGGCGGAGTGGGCTGCGGTGGCGCTGGCGGCGGCAAGGAGGGCGACTTGTAAGGGTGACAGGCGCAGATGCGCCGCCGATTGGCTTCCGGCTCGTTCGTGTTGCACGGCGCGGTGTACGTGGTGCTGTACCAGCACTGGTCGACTGGCCACGATGCGACCAAGGGTGGGTCCCAACCAGAGCTCTTCAAAACGAAGCTGGAGCACGTGATGCCGACCGCGGACATGGCGTCCTGGACCGCGGACGTGGAGGTGAGGGTGGCCAGGGTTGTGGCGTCGCACGTGGTCCCAGCCGCCTGGCAGATATCGTCGCAGCTGGCCGGCCACGACGACTGCAGCAGATAGACGGGCGGCGCCGCGGGCGGAGGCGCCACAGGTGGGTTGGGTGGCAAGAATGGCGGCGGCTTTGGTGCGCCATTCGGTGGGTAGGGTGGGCTCGGTGGTTGGGATGGTACGGAGGGTGGAGCGGGCGGCAGCGCCGGTGGTGGAGCCGGGTCCATGCGGTAGGTCGTGTGCCCGTTCTGGTCGCCCGACGACTGCGTCGCCAGTTCCGACCCGAGGTATGAGACGCACCGGCCCGTGCCGCTGTTGACGCACGCCGCCTCCCCGCCACCGTCAGGAGCGTACGCGAAGCACGCGCAGTTGTTGGCGGCGAGGCAGTTGTCGTAGCACCCGTCGACCGTCGCGTAGCACGTGAACTGGGCGGTCCACACGTTGTTGCCCGCGGCGTTGCGGCAATAGCCGTCGCCCAACTCGACCGCCCGCGGCGTGTCGCTGGCCGCCAGCGGGAGCAGCAACAAAAGGAGGGACCACGCCATGATACGCATGCCCGCTTACTCAACCAACACGCACTCCCATCTTATCTCCCACCCACCAGACACACACGCTCACCGCAGGCGGCGGCCCCCGCCGCGCGCAAACACGTGCTCCACAACCGAGAGCATGTCGAAGGCGGCGTCCTCGTGATCCTCGTCGGCGCGTCCCTCGCGGATCTCCTGCAGCGCGGGCGCTCCAAAGAGCATCGCGATGAGGAGGCTCAGGATGCGGAGGACGATGGCACACTTGTGCATCGACGCGTACGAGCGCGGGTCTCCACGCACGCTCCTGATCAGCTCCAAGTTGGCGGCGCGCACCGCCACCTCGTACTGGTCGCGCGGCAGCGGCTGGTTGATGAACACGTTGAGAAACGGGCGCACGCCGGGCACATTGGCGACGCCCTCGGCCTCGTTCCACGTGGCGGTTCCCATAAGTGCCGTGTCGCCCGCGTACTTTTTCGAGAGCGCCTCGAGGATGCCCTCGGTGGAGTAGTCGGTCGAGGAGGTGGCAAGGTCGGCGGCGCGCTCGATGAGCGACTGGCGCGCCGCCTGGTAAAGCGGCATCTCGAGCAGCGTCTCAGCGACCTGCTGCGCGCGAAACATCTCTCGCACGTACGCGTCGTTGCGCGAGTCGAGTCCCATAAGAATGTTTGCGTCCTTGGTGAGCGCCACGAGGAGGGGGTTGCCCTCCACCGGTCCGAGTGCGCTGTAGTCGGCCTGCCCCGCGAGGACGGCCCACACGAGCAGGCAGGTTGTCAGGAGCAGGACAACGTCCTTGTGCAGGTCGCCATCGGCCATGAGGGCCTCGTAGTAGGTCTGGTCCTCGTTGCGCTTCCACCGCGCGTACCACCGCGCGAAGAAGACGGCGAAGACGGTGAGGATGGGGATGAGCACGCCGGGCGTCTCCGCGTCGGTGATAGCGACCGCAATAAGTCGCTGCACCGTGCTCATGTCGGCCAGGATGACCCCAGTGGGCACGGGCGCGTGGGTGTGGGCCTCGGTCGACTTTGCCTGGCGCTTGCGTAGGGCGTTGGAGGAGTCGGACGCGCGCTTGAGGCCCTCGCTACTGCCCCCGTCGCCTCCCAGCACGGCCGGGCTCAGCTCCCGGATGGCATCGCCCATCTCCTGCTCGATGCGTGGGATCTGCGTCACGGCTGTGTAAAAGTCGTCCCAGTCGACGCCGGTGGGCAGCGCGGTGGGCAAAAAGTGCTGCACGAGCTCCTTGCCGATGCGCATCATCAGGGCGGCCTTGGCGCCATTGGTGACCTGCGGGCGCTTCTGCGTCCAGTGCAGGTGCGAGAGCAGGCACGCGACGTAGAGCGTCTCCAGCTGCGCGTCGACCAGGGTGTGCTCGGCCATTTTAATGAGAGGCTCCGTTTCCGGCGGGGGTTGTTCTTGCAGATCGCGTAACTTTCTGCTTGGCGGTGGGGGTTCGCTGCTTTGGCCACCACGATCGCGCACGTTTGTGGTTGGAGAACGTTTGGGGCCCGGGGACTTTGGTGTGGTGGACATGCCACGCCTGTCCTTCCACCCGTTGCTCTCTACCAGGGTCCCAAAAAAACCACTATATGAAAAGTTACTCCCACTGCAACCGGGACATCGCCGCGACAAGCTCGCAGAGCGGCATGGCACGAAGTCCGCGGCTCACCCACGCCTCCGCCACTTTTAGGAAGCGCGTCGCGGACGCGCGCACCAACGCACGCTCTGCGTCGTCCTCCAGCGAACCCATGTCGACGAGCGGTATCGGCACCGAGGTGACGAGACCGGAGACGACTGCGTGTGCTGTAGCGCAGACCATGGGCCACATGCGGATCTCGTGCGCGCGCGCCTTCGCCGCCGCCACGCGTCGTTGCTTGTTTTGTTGCCGCGCGTACACGTTGTTCTTGCGCACCGTGTCCTTGTCCTTTTTTAGCTGGGCGACGAGGTCCTTCCATGCCCCGAGAAACTTGTTCGCCGCCTCGATTCGCGCTTGGGTCGAGCGTGCTGGGAAGGGCGGCGGCGGCGGCGGCGGCGGTGGCGGCGGCGGCGGCGGCGCGGGCGCTGGTCCAGTGGGTGCCCCGGGCGCGGGCGCCGCGGGCCCAGGAGGGGCAGGTGGTCCGGGAACGGGCGGCACGGGCCCTCCTGCTGGTGCAGGCGGAGCCGTCGCCGCCGCCGCCGCCGCCGCTGCCGCCGCCTCCGCCTCCTCGATGTCCGCCTCCCGGTTCTCCTTGAGCTGCGTGTAGTAGCCCTCAACGAGCGACTCGCGCGCCACCACCGTTTGGGCCACGACGAGTGGGTCGGCGCCGCTCGCTCGCATCAGGTCCGACACACCCACGGCCGGGTTGGGATAGGCCACCATGAGGCGGTGAAGCGCGAGCGCCAAGTCGTCGTCCGTCACGCCCGCCTCGTCCACTTCTGCGTGGATGGTGCGGATGTACTCGCGCAGCGCGTCCGTGCCGCGCTTTGCGTACCGATCGTCGTCGCGCATCGCGTCCACGTACTCCAGCTGCTTGTCCGCGTCCGAGGGGTGGATGAGCGCGGCCAGGGCCTGTGTGCCCTCGGGCGAGAGGGACAGCAGCAGCACGTAGAGCTTCCGCCGCACGGGGAGCATCTGCGGCAGCTCGGTCGGCTCCGGCACCTCGTAGACCTCTTTGACGACGGGCGGCGCTGGCGGCACGAGCACGAGCATCGCTTCGCTCGTGTAGCCGTGCGCCAGCATCACGAGGAGTGCCTGGGTCAAGCGCTCTATGTTGTGCATCAGACAACTCGCCGCCTCGACACCCACGGCGTAGAGCGAGGGCAGCTCGCTCACCGCCTGTGCCGCGACCCAGCAGTCACGCAACGTGCGCAGCGGCGCGACCGCCGGATCGGTGGTGCTCTGGTACGACTGCACAGCTTCGGGCATGCGCACAAACCGCGCGTCCATGTGTGGGTCCTTGCCGCTGATAGGGGCGTGCAGCCGCACCAGCAGCGGGTGCACGCCCGCATCGGCACGTTGGCCGTACAGCTTCACCGCCGCCGACCCCGGGTGTGGCGTCGCCGTCGGCCTGCCGTGCGTCAGCAACTGCGAGTATATTTTGACGTCCTCGAAGTGGCGGCCAATCGTCGAGTCGGGCTCGGCTCCATAGGCGTTGCCAAACGCGCACAGGTAGTCGACGCGTCCCATGTTGGGCTTCAGGTCGAGCCCGGAGAAGCGCTTGACGAGCGTGGCCTCGGTGTCGCCGGCCGACAGCGCCGGCTCGCTCGCAAGCTCGGCCACATTGAAGCGCAGCATGGCCAGACGCACGGCCAGCCACTGGCGGCATTCGGGTTGGCGCGTGTCCAGGCGCGTGCCTTCCTGGGGCAGCTTTGGCACCATGGGCTGAAGTGGTCGGGCGCCGGGCGACGGAGCGTCGTCCACGCGCGCAAGTGCCTCGTCGATCATGCGCAGGCCGTCGCGCGCCAGGCGCGGCCCCTCTGCGGGCTTCACCCTGACAGCCAACCCGATGACGGGTCGCGCAAAGGCGCACTCGATGAGAAGCGAGCGCCGAACCTCGGGCGCCAGCCCCAAGCCGCTCGCCAGCACGGAGATGCGATGGGCTGCTTCGGTGCTGGCCTCCGCCTGCGCTGCCAGGGTGAGCCACGCACAGCTCCACGTGGCGCTCCGTGGATCGCTCGGCGTGAAGCTGCCATCGGGTCGCACTATGGGCAGCTCGTGCGAGATGTACCACTGCATTGAGAGCGCGGAGAGATAGGGTGCCTGAGAGAGCAGCGCCGCGTCTGGTGTGCGCAGGCGGGACAGCAGCTTTAGCACCCGCTGCAGCGAGCTCACGCCTGTGGGCCGCGCGCTCAGCGAGGCATCCATGAAGCCAAAGCGGTCGCCCTTTGCGCCCCTGGCATACGCGACGCGCTGTGTCCACGGCGCCTTCCACCCGCGCCACACAGCGGTTTCGTGTAGCACGCGCAACAGCGCCTCGCCGCCGGGGTAGCACGACCAGAAGGCGTCGTCGGGCCCCAGTCGCATGCGGGTGGCCTCGGCAAACGTCCCGTTTGCGAGCGCGCCGGCGCGATGCAGCAACCCAACCGCGTACTCAAGTGACGTGCAGATGAGCTGCTCGCGCTTCGGTGCGGGTCTCAAAGTGGTGTCCGAAATGCGCCATAGGACGTCATCGATTGCAAGGTCAACCAGCACCATCGCAACCAGCTCGCCCTCGTGCGTCGGATCCAGACCAAGGCTCATCGCCGCGTCCGCGCCCGAGTCGGGCAGCGGTTTGTGGTTTGTCTTGCCACCGCTCAGCCACGCGATGGTCATCGCCTCGCGCAGGTGCGGGTGCTGCGCGTGCCCCTCCAGCGCATCGACCATCTCCATTGGGAATCGCGCCGCGTAGCATGCCCGCGTGCGGATGCCCACAGAGATGTCGGGCTCCGGAGCGGCCTCGGGGTCGCCGGCAACGGCAGCGTCGGCCGCCGCCTCGTCCCGGATGGGCCTCGCCATCGCCTCCTCTTCGGCGTCGCGGCGACGCGTGGCGCGGGTGTGGTCGCCAGCAACCCGCTGCGGGATCCGGGGCAGGGTTGTGACGTCGAGCTCAAAGTCGCGCGCGTACATGACCAATCGCGTCCGCTCGCGCGCCACACCCTCGGCCTCCAGGAACTGGCCAATGGCCTGTCGCACCACGCGCAGTGTGCCGGCCGAGCTTGTGACAACGTCGCGTAGCCCGTCGGTCAGGTTGCTCAGATCGGCAGCACCCTGCACCAGCACACCCGTGTTCTGCTCAAGCACAAACGACATGCCCGCGGCGTTCTTGATCTTGAGGATGTGCGGCAGTTGCCGGCGCATGTGCCCCGCCTTGATCACGCGGATGTAAGGACGCGCGTCGGCCGTCATGACACCCAACGACTCGCGCATGCGCTTGGCAATGTAAAAGAGCATGCCGATCAGCGCGTTCGCCTCCGGCCACTGGCGCGGCTGGTTCCGGCCCACCCAGCGGCCGAGGAGCGCCTCCCGGACGCTGCTGGCGGGGCGCGGCGCGCGTGTGAGCCGCGAGGGTGTGTACGGCTCGACGTCGTACTTCCACGCGAGCGATAGGTGTGTGAGCGTCTCGTCCAGGTCCACCTGCAGCTTCTGCACACCGCTCGCCACCAGCCCCGCGAAGAAGGCACGTTCGCCGCTGCTGATTTGAAATACCTCGCGCGTCTGCGCCGCCTCGCGCCGCGAATCGAGGACCTGCAGCCGCAGGAAGGACTCCACATACCCCTTCTTCTTGAGCTCCTCAATCTCGAGCGACTTAAGGCTGAGCGTGTTGGGGAGCGTGTGCACCTCGAGCCCGCGGATGCTCGTCAGCACCTGCGCAACTGCCTCCTCGCCCAGCCCACTCGCCGGACCGGCATCGTCGCGGGCGGGTGAGAGCATGGCCTCCACATCCTGCAGCAGCTCCTCGTCCCGCTTCATGCGCAGTATCGTGTCGATGAAGAGCGCGTCGTCGTTCCGGCGCGCGCTGCGCAGCTCCTCGAGCTCGGGCGCGCGGCCCATGTTTGAGAGCGCACCCCCCTGCTGATACCGGAGGATGCGCTCCGCCATCGCGGGCAAGTCGAAGACGGAGATGCTCGCCTGGCGCGAGGCCCGGTCGATGCGCTGCTGCGCCGTCTCGGCGTCGCGGTTGAGGTACCGCAGAAAAAGCTCCACCAACGCGCGCGAACCGATGTTGAGGACCTGCAGCGCGGCGACCGTGTTGTACGTCACGCGCCCCGTTGGTCCGCCAGCGACGAGTGCCGCTGGAATCGTGGCGAGGATGGAAGCTATTACTCCAGCGTCCGAGAGCGTGCCCACCAGCGTGCGGAAGCTGCCGAGCCAGTCGTTACCCAGCAGCCGCTGGAGGCTGAGCAGGATGTTCCGGATGACGCCCTTCTTCGCATCCCGTTGCAGATCCTCCGCTTTTGAGTTGTCGGTGATGTCCAGCGTGGGCGCGACGCCCAGTGCCATCGGATAGCTAACGGCCACGCACTGCGCGCTGCCGTCGCCTGGCCGAATCACTGGCAGCTCGGTCTCGGAGGCGACCGTCTCCGACCCCAAGTCCACAGGCGCGCCATTGATGACGGTGCGCTGGCAGACCTGAAGCAGCACGCGGTCGGGCGCCAGGGCGCCGTCCTCCACGAACACGCCCGCGATCACCGGGCCGGGCACCTGGCGTCCTGTCGCGTCCTCGCGGATTGTGGAGTCGAGCCGGAAAGGCGGCAGCACGTACTCGGCCTGTGCCTTGGGCAGCTTCACCGGCTTGGCAACGCGGCCGTTAATGAGCAACTGGTAGTCGGCGGCGTTGGCCCGCTTGCGCAGCAGCACGTGCACGCCGGGCCCCTGCGCGGGTCGCGAGTAGGGATCATCCTTCTGAAGCGGCAGGTCGGCGCGGCCGGACGCGGCGGATATCTGCGCGAGCGTCGCCGCAAAGCGCTGGGTCTCGACGGTTGGCCCGGAGGGATCCTGCACGAGCCATTCCGAGGCCGGCTCCAAGCGGTCCATGCACACCGCAGCGTGTCCTCCTCGCTCCTCTAACAACTGCTCTGCGGGTGCTTATGATCGTTGAGATAAAGCCACAAACGGCCCCAAAGTGTCAGAAGCAGCGGGAGTGTGCCGCATGGTGCGCCTCGAGTCCTACAAGGCCTTTGTGGGACAGCTCTTGGAGCAGGCCCTCGCGGGGCTCGAAGGAGAGGATCCGACGCACAATGCCGAGCTGCGGACCAGCCTGAAGCAGATCCAGCTCCGAAAGTGCACATCCCCCGCCGTCAAAGTGCTCGACCTGCGCTTCGTGGCGGGCTGCACCAAGGACGCGTACCTCCGGGATGGCATCGCGCGCATCGCCGTCTTGGGCGCCGAGGAGGAGGAGGGTGGCGCGCTCGACACCCTCTACGCCGAGCGCTCCGCCTCCGCCGTGGCGCAGAGCGTGCTGACTGGTATTGAACGCGCGCGCGCCGAGAAGGTGGCCGAGGCGGAGGCGGGCATCCCAATCGTCGCCGCCTATGTGTGGACCTACCGGCGCATGGAGGCGATGGCGGTGTCCCCGCCGCCGCCGCCGCCGCCGCCCCCGCCCGAGCCCGTGATTCCACCCGCGCCCACGCCCGCGCCTGCGGCGGCCCCGCCCGTGCCTTCAGGGCCACCACCCGCGCCCGCGCCGGCGCCCGCGGCCCCACCCGCTGCCGCGGCGCCCGCTCCGGCGCCCGCTCCGGCCCCACCACCCTCTTGGTGGGAGCGCATCCCCGGTCGCGGAACGTACATCCCGCCACAGGATCCCGCCGACGCTGGCGTCACGGGCCCTGACCCGATGTACGGCGCGTCGGTCGGCGCCACGCCGGACATGGCGAGCGGCGCACCCGCTGCGGCGGACTCCACGCGCGAGGACGACGACGCGCTGCTGCTCCGCCTCGCCGCCGGGAGCGGTCGCCCGGGCGACGCCGACCTGCAGCGCTTCCGCGAGATCCTGCTCGAGATGCGCACGCACATGCGCGAGGACCGCAGCGGCATCGCCAACACCTTCCTGGGCATCGTGCAGGAGCAGCGCGACGCCCACGCCGAGGAGACGCGGGTGCTGCGGCAGGAGAAGGACCGGCTCGAGGCCGACTGCAAGAACGAGAAAGAATCGCTCCTCGCGCAGGTGACTGCGGCGCTGGCGCGGGCGGCGGCGGCGGAGGCCGGCGGAGGCGGTGGTGATGCTACCACCCCGCCCGGCGCGCCGGGTCCGGCGCCCCCGGCAAGCAGCGACGTGCGGCCAACCATCCGGCCGCGCCTCCTCGCGGTCGCGACCAAGGGTAAGATGTACCGGCTCTCGCGCCTCTTTGAGAGCTCGCTGCTGCGCGCGGCGCTGCTGCAAGGCGCCACTGGTGCCCTGCTGTACACCGACACCGGACGCATGGTCGCCGACCAGGCGCTGCGCAACGTGATGAGCGCCGTGGGCTCCGTCGCCTTCGTGGAGTCGGCGCTGCAAACCGTGGTGATGCCCGGCTTGTTGAGCGCGAGCGAGAGCTCCTGGGGCGTGATCGCCAACTCCATGCGCTGGCTCTGGACCTGGATCGCCGCGTGCGTGACCAAGGCGTCGCTGCGCAACGTCCTCTACGAGACACAAGACCTCGGCGACGCCGCGGCCACCAGGCAGTACCACGAGACGTCGGAGATCAGCAAGGCCAACGACGACGCCGTGTTCTTCCGAGAGCCCAAGCCCATGGCCAAGCACGTCTTCAACGAGGACGGGCCCGAGGACGAGCTGACCCAAACGCTCATCCAGTCCATGGGCGAGCAGTACCAGATCAAGCCCGTGACCGACGACCCCAGCATGCGCTTCCGCGTGACCATGTACGAGCGCACGGGGCCGAATGGCGAGAAGCAGTTTGTGCACCGCACGTCGTTCGACCTGCGCGCGCTGATCGACCGGGACACGCCGGAGGCCAAGGCCAACTTCGCGCGCGTCGCCGAGAAGCTCGACTACCTCGTGGGCCTCAAGGCCGCGGCGGGACGCGTGGAGTGGGCCATGGACGGCGAGTACCTCGTGCGCACCAGGCCGCCCGTGCTGCAGACGGCGGCGCACTTTGAGTGGCCGTTCATCGAGGAGGCGCGGCGGCGCGGCGGCGACATGGCGCGCTTCGGTGCAGACGTCATGGACTACTTCCAGGTGGCCGTGGCACTCGAGGCCAAGCGCGCGTGGGAGCTGGTCGCCACATACAACCCGTACCCGACGGTCAATCGCACGCTCGACGGTGTGCTCGGCCCGCGCGGCACGCTGGTCAACTACACGGCCATGGCCGACCAGTTCAACAAGACGGACGAGGAGATCCGCGACGCGGGGATCGACCCGGAGCACGCGCCGCGCTTCCCCAAGACGCCCGGTGCGCGGGCGGAGGAGGCGCCGCCCGAGCGGCGCTTTCTCATGGAGTGGAAGGACGAGCTCGGCGACGCGTACAGCACGTCCAACCGGGCGACGATCTACCCGTGGGAGGCGCAGCAGGTGCTCGCGGGCACCAACGCGGCATACATTGCGCGCAACTTTGACAACCTCACCGTCGCGGAGCGCGAGCAGGCCCTCTTCGCCGTCAACGCCGCGCCCATCTGCTTCGCCGACGAGCACGAGGTGCGGATTGGCGAGACGCTGCAGGGGTTTGCCAACGACTACTACCGCCTCAACCCCGTGCCCAAGCTGTCCGAGCGCACGTGGCTCGACGACCTCTTCGACTCGTTCAAGCGCAGCGCGTTTGACTCGGGCTCGCTGAACGTGCTGCCGCCGCCGCAGCCGCAAACGCCCTACACGGCGCCACCGCAGCAGCTGCCGCAGCTGCCGCCCGGCAACGCGTCGTTCGCGACCCAGGCCGCGCCGGGGGGCGAGGGTCCGCTGTGCTACGCGCTACCCGATACGGCAAAGTTGCACAAGCTGCGCGCGCAGCACGCGGCGCTTGCGACCGGGGGCGGCCGGGCGTTCGCGCCCACACCCTCCCCCGAGACGGGCACGGTGCCGCCCCTCGCGCCCGCGGACCGCGTCGCACTCGCCGGTGCCATTGCGACCGTGCGCCAGAGCCTCGCGACCTCTCCGCTACCGGCGGTGGCGCTGCAGTCCGAGGTGGCCTCGCTCGCGCACATGGGTCGGAGATGCACCGCGCTCGCCGCGTCGACCAGCGCGCCCGGCGAGCGGCGCATGCTCCGCCGCGCCGCCGCCGCGCTGAAGCTGCAGCAGGTCGAGTGCCAGCTCGGGTCGTCGCGCAAACGGCCGCTCGTGGTCACGGGGGCGACGGCGGACGCTTCGGGCTCCGCCGATCCCGCCCTGCCCGACCGCTACGCAAGCGCCAGCGCGGACCAGATGACGCGCGCGGGCATCGCCTACATCGAGACCTTCGACACGCGCGACGACGCCTTTGCGGCGTACATCGCGAGCGAGCGCGCCGCGGCGGCCTCGCGCGCGCCCGGCGCCACCTTTGTCGCGCGGCGCGAGGCCCTGTGGCAGCAGGTGCTGCTGGAGATGGCCACGAGCTCCGACCGCTTGCTGGTCTTCCTGCGCACCCTGGCGGGCTGCATCGGCGAGGACGTGCAGGAGCTGCTCATCAAGGACCCGCGGGCGGAGGAGGCGCAGAAGGCGCGCGAGGAGCAGCAGCTGGCGGTGGCCAAGCGCATCAGCGACTGCCACGCCAAGATCGTTGAGACCATCCTGGGCGGGCTCACGTCCAAGAGCAATCTCGGGCTCACGCGCAACGGCCAGGGCGCCTTTGTGATCATCGACGCGGAGTCGCGCGAGCGCTTGGCAGCGCTGAGCCGCGGCGACGCTGTCGGCAAGCAGTTCTTCTCGTCCTCCGTGACCCTGACCAACCTCGCGCAGGCGCATGCCGACGCGTCCGAGGTGGGGCTCAAGGAGCTGTTGCACACGCTCAACTTTGTGGCCGCGCAGCTGCGCGACTCGTTGATGGGTGACGTGGTGGACCAGCACGGCGTCGCCGCGAGCATCGACGCTTTGAGTCTGCCACGCCACTCGGCAGTGCTCATGCTGCGGCACGACTGCCTCGCCGCCATAGAGCAAGCCCATGACCGTCTGGTGAACCACTGCGGCGACCTGCGCCGGCCTATCACGCTCTACGAGCTGTGCGAGGGCGGAAACAGCACGCTCAGCCTGCGCTTTGCAGAGGCGGCCGCGCACCTGTTGCAGGCGACGCGGCACCAGATGGGCACCGCCTCAGTGGGTAAGTCGGTGCAACTCCGGCGCGAGGCCATCATCACTAACGCGATGCACGCACGCGTCAACTTTGACCGGCTTCGGCACGCGGTGATCGCCCACCTGCGCGCCTGCCCCCAGCCACCAACGCTGCCCAAAAACGGCAGCGTGACTGCGCAGCGCGAGGCGCTCCTGGCGCGCGCGTCCAGCGTGCCACGCGTCGTCTTCCAGCCCTCCGCATGGGGTGCAAACGCTTATGGGCGTGTGTACTAGGTTGAGATATCACGTGTGATGGCGACCAGAGCTAAAACGGACAGCCACACTAGATGTCGGTGAACTTTTACGACGGATTACGCCACCACAACCTCGCCGTGTCTAAGACCGGTATTCCGTACTGCGGCTGCGGCTGCAAGACGGTCACCCACATCCATGCCAGTCTGGCACATCGCGTCGCACCCACGGGGGTGTTGCACCACCAGATGCCGGAGGGGCAGGACGATCGGTACTTCAAGGTTGACGCCTTGGGCTCCACGCGGCCACACGATGAAGGCCACGACATGACGGACCTGGAGCTTCTCTATACCTTTGCCTGCTACGACGAGAACCCCGCGTCCACGAGCGGACTGCGTCTACCGCTGCCGCGCACGGTCAAGTGGGAGAACTTCATGAGCGACGAGATGATTAAGGAGGGTCGAGCGGCCCTGCACAAGCACGAGAGACCATCGGACTGGGTCGACGTCCGGCTGGTCGCCTTCCCACATCAGAGCACCCGGCACGATGGCGCGGGCGCCGTCTGCCGCTTTGGTGACCGCGTGCTGCTCGCGAAGCGCATCGGCAAGGAGCTCAAGCTCTTCGAGGTGGACGTCGTGGGCACCGCGCCTTCAGTGGGCATCTTCGTGGCCACCTCGCGCAAGGACTTGCCCGAGCTCGACATCAAGGAAGATGAGCCCATGTTCGCCACCGAGGTGAACATCGTAGAGCAGCGGCGCGGCGACCATTGGATGACCGACGCGGCCATGGACGCGGCGCGTGAGGAGTTTGAGCAGATAGAGGCCAAGGTACTGCGCGGAGAGCCCGTGTACGTGTACAATTTCATGAACCGCTACCAGCGGTACTATTAGACGCCGGTGAGCCGGATCGGTTGGCCCGGAATGTACGGCGCGTAGCCAAAGGTTGTAAGGTCCAAGTTTGCCCACCGGTTGTGCTCCTGCGCGAGCGCGGGCGTGTATACTGCGTGCGCGGCCGCGTGGGTGTCTCCCCGGTCCGACCGCGGCCAGTGCACGCCTTAGCGTGGGTTTCATATCCCCGGTTTGCGTCGCAAGGGAGTAAGCGGTGGCCACAGGTCACTGGTCCGATGCCGCACCACCCGCGCCGCACCACACTGGGCGCGCTCGCCCTCTTGGCGGCGGGCGCGGCCGGCCAGTGCGTCCCGACCGAGGCCTCGGAGACCTTGCTCAACTTTGAGCACGCGACGGCGCTGCACAGCAACCTCGGCGGCTACGGCTGCGGCTGGGGCCTCGACCCCGACTGCTGGGCCTCGGGCTCGTCGGGCCTCTGCCCGACGAGCACGACCGTGCGCGCCGACGGTGGGCTGGGGATCGGCGGCGCCGATCCCGCGTACCCGGCGGGTGGCACGCAGGGCGGGCGCACCGACCCGTGCTCCGAGACCATCACGCTCGGCAACGTGACCGATGCGGCGACGCGGGCCAAGGCGGGCGGCGACGTGCGCCTCGAGGTGTCGGTGAACGGTGGGGGGATTAGCCTGCCATACACACCCAAGTTCTCCAAGTTCACGGGGCTCGATGGGCCGGCCTTGGGCATTGGGCTCAACAAGGGGTACGAGGTGGTTCTGGATTTTAGGTTCAAGGACGCGTCGGGCAACCCGGTGACCGTGGACTACTTCAAATTGACGTCGCTGGACATCGACCAGGGTGGTGGCGCCAATAACCGGGCACAGGAGTGCCTCTCCAGCCTCACGACGCCCGACTCGGCCACGCTCACCACGACCACGACGCTCTCGGTAGGCGGCACCCTGTTTGGTGCCACCATGTACTGCGCGACGGCGCTCGACGTGGCGAACTTCGAAAGTGGCACGCCGACGCTGGCCCAACAGGACGCGGCAATCACGTTCGCGTACCGCGACGTCTCAGGGATCAGCCTCGGGCTCGCGGTCAATTCCGTGACCGGGAGCGCAATCGAGAACTCCAACCGCGTCTTTTACTTTTACGGCGCGGGTGCGTTCAGCGTGCTCGACGAGACGTGCCCGCTCCCGCCCATGCTGCCGCCCACGTCGCCACCGCCGCCCGCGTCGCCGCCGCCCACGTCGCCTCCGCCACCCGCCCCGCCCCCCTCGCCGCCACCGCCCTCGCCACCGCCCGCGCCACCGCCCGCGCCACCGCCGCCAAGCCCGCCGCCGCCCTCACCGCCACCCTCTCTGCCCCCGTCGCCCGCGCCGCAGCCGCCGCCTTTCCCGCCGCCCTTTCCGCCACCGCCCACGCCGCCGCCGCCGCCGGTGCTCCCCCCCTTACCAAATGCACCGCCACCGCCCGTGTGCATCGCCGTGCGCCCCGACGAGACCATCCTCGATTTTGGGGCGAGCACCGTGCTTCACAACAACCTCTTCGGGAGCGGGTGCGGGTGGGGCTTCGACCCCACCTGCGTCAACGCGGGCACGTCGAGCATGTGCCCGGGACTCTCGCTGGAGGATCCGTGCGACCTGACGATCCGCCTGGGCGGCCTCCTCGACGCCCAGACCATCGCCACGCTCGGCTTCAACGTCGACATGATCGTCGAGGTGACAAGCGGGTCGTACACGCCCAAGTTTGGCAAGTACAACGGCTTGACGGGGCAGTCGCTCTCCGTCGGCATCGCGCTCGGGTTCCAGACGGACCTGCGCTTCCGCTTCGTGCGGAGCGACACGGGCGCGGCCGTGACGGTCCCCTTCTTGCGCCTGGCGCTCATGGACTTTGACGGCACGACCAACACCAACTACGCCGAGGCGCTGACCTTCCTTGGCACGCAGCCCGACTTCATCGTGCTCACCGAGACCACGACCGTCCTGCGCACCGACAACGCCGACGGCACCACCACGCTGCGCGGGACGCGCGGCACCGAGGTGCCGCCCTACGACGGCACCAACGACGGCAACAGCGTCGCCAACGCGGACGGCACGCCCACGCAGCAGCAAAAGGACGCGGGTGTGGTGCTCGCGTACTCGAACGTGAAGGCCTTCGACGTGCGCATCGCCGCTGAGCGGTTTGCGGGCCCGGCCACCAACACCAACTCGCAGCGCGCCTTCCTCTTCTTGGGCGCGGCCGACTTTTTGGTCCTGCCCGACTGCCCCATGCCTCCGGCCCTGCCGCCCTCGCTCCCGCCGCCCGACACGCCGCCCGACACGCCGCCGCCCCTGTCGCCGCCGCCGCCCGAGGCGCCGCCACCACCACCCTCGCCCTTCCCGTCGCCGCCGCCGATGCCGCCGCCCATGCCGCCGCCGCCCACGCCGCCACCCTCGGTGCCACCGTCGCCGCCGCCGCCGACGCCCTCCCCGCCGCCGCCCGAGACGCCACCGCCCTCGCCCGCGCCCTCGCAGCCGCCGACAACCCCACCTCCAAGCCCCGCGGCTCCCCCGCCGCATGTCACAATATCGGTCGGGGGACCCTTTGAGCAAGCGCTCACGATCACGCAAAACGTCCTCACGACCCTTCTGATCGGTGGGGACAATGTGTTCGACGTCCATTTTGACCATTGGGCCATGGTAAAGCCCGGTGCGCCCTGCGCGCTCTCGGCCGACGGCTTGACGGGCGTGGTGCGCCCCGATGAAGACGGCGCGGCGGGGGCAGTCCAGGTGGACGTCCAAGCTACGAAACTTGGCGATTATGAAGTCTGCGTACGCGACGCCGACACGCTGGCACTGAGCCGCCTGCCGCTCGTGATCACCGTCGCGGCGGCTCCGCCTTCGCTGCCCCCACCCTCGAGCCCACTGCCCTCGCCGCCACCGCCGCCCGATTCGCCAGCGCCGGCCTCGCCGCCGCCCGATTCGCCGGTCCCAAGCCCCCCTCCGCCCGACGAGGCGCCCGACGCACCACCGCCGCCCCCACCAACGCCACCCGGACCGGACACACCGCCATCGCCGCCGCCCCCACCACCGCCACCCCTGGTCGAGAAGCAGGAGTGGGGTGGCATCGCCGCCGTGGGAGCCGTGGCCGTCGTTGTGGTGGGTGGCATCGCCCTCATCGCCGCTGGCGTCGGCGGCGGCAGCGGCGCGGCCGCGCCCTCGTGGCGGGGCATGTCCAGCGCGGCGATCGGCAAGGCGTTCGCCTCGGACGACAAGGGCAATTACTGGAACTTTCACGTCGCGCCTTGGACGGGGGAATGAGCGACTGCACTTTGCGTGCTCGCTAGAACTGCCCACCAAAACTACCACCACACCGCGTGCGTGGGTGCCCGTGTTAGTCGCGCGTTTGTTTTTCATGTCCAAGTGGACCCACCCCTCGGGTGTCTCCACCCAGCACAAGTGGTACTGGGACCCCAACCACACGCAGATCGTCATAGGTGGCTCCTGGAAACCACCAGACCCGAACCGCAAGGGTTCTAACTGCTCGTTCAACCCCGTCCAAAAATCGGCCGCCGAACTGCGCTGCGCCGACATGATCAAGGTGCACAATGCGGAGGTGAAGCGCAACCGAGACACCGAGGCCCACATGCAGCAGAAACTCGAGGATGGCGCCCGGGTCCTCAAGCGGCTCCGGTCCGAGCGTGCGCAGCTGCAAGACTCCAACAAACGGCTCATCGAGCAGCTAAAGGAGGCGCGGAGGCAACCGCCGCCACCGCCGCCGCCACGGCCTGCAGCGCCGCCACCACCGCCAGGCGCGGCGCGCAAGCAGGTGCTTGAGCTCATCCGGATGTCGCACCCGGACAAGGGGAATGCGCACGTGCTGAACCGGACGCAGCTGACGCAGCGCCTCAACGACCTTCTGGAGCTCCTTTAACAGCGTGTATTTTTAATAAACGTGGCCCATTCTTACCTACCCCCGGGTGGTGAGGTAGCGCTCGTGGCGCACGGTGAGCGCGGCGTTCTTCTCGTGGATCTCGTCCTGCGTCGCGGCGCGGAAACCGTTTGCCCGCGCCCCGTGCTCCTCATCGTCGGAGCCGTTGTCGCACGAGGCCAGTGGCTCGTACGCGTTCTGGCGCAACCAGGCCATCATGCGGTGCGAGGCCTCGGTCGCGACGGCCAGGCGCTCCCGCAGCCAGTGCCGATACCCCACCGCGCGCGCCCAGAAGGCGGCGGCGCAGACGCCGCGCTTGGCGAGGAGCGGGGTGCTCAGGCCCGTGGCGGCCGACTCCTCGTCCGACTCGGCCGCTGCCGCGCTCGCTGCGCCCGTTCGCTGCTGCATGCGGAGCGTCTGCAGCTGCTGCTCGCTGAGCAGTTGCAGGGGCATGCGCATGCACGGTTCCCAACCCACCAACCCTACACCAAACCACCTACCCCGAACGACCCAATTAGCGTGATGGATGGAGCCGGTGCTCACGCCGAGCTCTCGCTGTGCTGAGGCGATGGCGGGGCCATCGCCAGGGCGGGGCGCTCGTGCACGGGTGCGGCGGCCGGGACACCCGCGGACGCCGCGATCGCCGCAGTGGCCGCGCGCCGCTCGTCCTCCTTGTCGATCTCCTCCTGCGTGAAGCCCAACGACTGCATGACGAGGGGCGCGACCGCCTCGATCGAGAGGATGCCGTTGGTGGCAGCCGCCATGACGTCTCCCAGGTCGCGGACGAGCGTGGGCAGCACGACCAGACGGTCGGCACCGCCGATGAGGCGCTTGGAGCCGTCACCACCGTAGACATCGGTGTACGCGGCACTGAGCACCGTCGAGACAAAGGAGGCGAGCGAGGTCACGTGGGCGTTAAAGCTGCGGAGCTGCGACGTGCCGCTGGAGGCGAACCTCGAGCCCTCAGACATCATCACCGCGGGGACCCCCATCGCAATCGCAACCCGGGTGTCGTTCTGCCTCTGCAAGGCCTCTAAGTCGCTCCGGGCGGTGGGCGCGCGCACGGCCGGCGAGATCTCCTGGTTCTCGGGGCAGACGAAGAGCGAGGGCGGCACAGCGGGCGGCTCGGACACGTTGACGAGCTTGGCGGCGCCTGGCACCGCGCCGCCGGCGTCGCCGATGCGGTGCGTCTGCACGCGGTTGAGCTCGGCCGCCAGGCGGCCTGCTCGCGGGGTTGGGGCCGGGCTAAGTGATGCGTTGCCCGAGGGGTTAGGGTTGGGCGCCTAACCCGAAAGCAAAAGCGAGCGTTGATGATCCGCGTCCTTCTCGGACTCCGCATCCTTGTGGTGCCCGCGCGATTCTGGTTAGAGGGTTAGGGGGGTAGGCTGGATGGGGTGCGCCGCAGGCCGTCGAGGGGCTGTGGTGAGGGGTGCGGGCCTGAGTCGAAGAACATCGACTCGGTATCCAGGTTGGGGTTCTGCTTGGCGAGGCGCGGCACGGGCTGCGTCACGATCTGCTGGCGCGTGGCCACGGCCTCCGCCTGCATGGCGTACTCGACGAGGCGCTGCATGAAGACGAGCGGGCCCTTGATGCTCTGCAGCGGGCTGGAGGCGACGCCCTCATGGCTCGGTGCGGTCTTCACGAAAATCATCGACTTGTCCACCTCGGTGCCGTCCATCAGCACGAGGTGGTACTCCTTGGTGAGTGGCCCCTTGCGGCGCATCTCGACGCGGCAGGTCGAGTAGTCGGCGACGCATGGGATCACGTTCTGGTCCTCGTTGGCCTTGGCCTTGGCGCCAAAGGGCGGTGGTGGTGCGGGGCAAAGCACCACGGCAACAAAGCCGTGCGTCAGCACCGAGTCGATGGCCGCGCGCGCAAAGCCCAGCCAGTGGGTATTCAGGTGGTCCATGAAGGCCGGCTTGAGCTCGACATTCGCCCCGTCGCGCAGGAGGCGCAAGCCGCCGCCGAGCACGGACGCCTGCAGCACGCGTGCGCACGCCTGGACCGTGGATTCAGTGGCATACAGCCGCTCCATGCGCAGTAGCTCATCGCTGTCGAGCGCGACCACGTCTTCCACACCCTTTTTCTGAAACCCGGGGATGGGCGGCAGGCCCGCGGTCCGTGGCCGCTTGAGGCCGGACATGGCCCACCCTACCCAAGCGGCCTAAAGATATTCTTTATTTCAACTACCAACGATACACGACCCGTTAGGGTTATCGAGTTAGCGAGGCGGACGAGGCCCCCATCCATTCACTTGCCGGACTCCTCCGGGTCCGAGTGGCTGGGCGACGAGGCCGGCGCCAACTGCGCCTTCTTGGCGTTGGCGCGCTGCACCTGGCGCACGCAGATGCACTGCGTGAAGGCGCCCTTCTTGAGCACCCCGCCGCTGGTCACGTGCCGCTCGCGCTTGCAGGCCAAGCAGCGCACCCCGATCACGCGCCAGCGCTCGCTGCGGCGCAGGTGCAGTCGGACCCAGTCGGCCTGCGAGTCGACGAGCTCGTTGTTGGACGCGGTGGCGATCTCTACCAGCTTGGCCCGCCCCTCGGTCGTCCCGTGCAGCGGCCGCCAGCTGCAGTCGCACTCGGCGCTGGACTTGCCGGTGCTCACAAAGTTCATGAGCGTCGACTTCTCGGGCCGCATGCCGCAGACGCCGCACTCGAGCGGTGGCCGGCTGGGCTTACCCGCCTCGCCACCGTTGACGATGTGCCACGCCACCCACAGCAGCTCATTGTCCGCGTCCGGCCGCACGAAGAAGCGGCTATTCTTCACGATGGGCGTGAAGGCCTTGTACCCCTCGCGCCCTCGCCAAGCGCCCACCGCCTTGCACGGGCCCCGGCTGAGGATGTTGCCCTGAGCGTCCTGGTTGGGCACGGTTGTGGCGCCGCGCACCATCGCCGAGGCCGCACGCCCGCTCACGATAATGCCACAGCCAGCTCCGGGCTAGCGGCCCAAGCTCGTCCTAATGGGTAATCGCTCGCAGGCGTCGACGCCGGTGCGGAACCCAGCGCCGTGGCCACCGGGCGTCACGCGGATGCAGCCGTCGTCGCCCAGCACGACCACCTGGCCGGGCGCCAGCAGCATGCGATCGCCCACGTACGCGTCGTGCTTGTCGCCGCCCATCACCTTGGCCCACTCGTCTGGGATGCACTCGGAGAGGATGATGACCCGCACGCCCTTGGCGAGGTGCATCGGCAGCTGCTCGCTGGTTAGGGGTTCGGGCTCCTTGGTGCTTGCCGCCTCGTGCACCAGGCTCCACACGTAGGTCGCGCGCCAGGCGTGCCGGCTGCGCTTTGTACCCATGGGCACGGTGCAAAGGCAGTGGACGGGCCCCTCGAGCGGCCGCGTGGCCGACTGGAACGCCGCGTCCGTGCGCTCGAGCGCCGTGCCCAGCAGCGCGACGGCATTTTGGTCCACGACGCTGTCACCCGCGTCGATGGCCAGGCTGACCAGACCGGCGTGCAGCGTGGCCGAGGCGGTAGGGTCGGGCGAGATCACGAAGAGGTCGAGCGCCCCCTTGCCCAGCGCGATGGCCACCGCGCGCGGGTCGATGCCCTTGAGACTGGCGTCAATAGCTTCCAGTGCGTGGTAGGGCAGGAAGAAGGCGAGGAGCGTGGAGCAGGTGTACGAGCCCTCCTTGTAGAGCCCGCTCTCGCCCCACGAGTCGCGCCGTGTCATCCACAGGTTGAGGAGGTGCAGCAGCGCCGGGTACAGCAGGAGCAGGAGCCCAACGCGGTGGTTGGGGTTGGCGCGCATCAGGTAGTCGCTGTTCGTGGGCAGGTACTCCGCGTGCTTGTGCACGGCCGCCTGCGCCGGCCGCGCGAGGCACAGCATGCGGTAGCACGACGAGCTGTGCTCGTTGGCGATCGACCAGAGCGTGTTGCCCTCGTGGTCGTGGCCGCATGGGGAGTGGCCCTTGGCGAGCAGCTCCCGCAGCGTTCCCACGTCGTCGGCGCGCACCGCCTCCTCGAGCGCGCGCGACCAGCAGACCATCGCGTTCCAGCACGCGGCAGCAGCCACCCGAAAGCCAGCCGTGATATCTCCAGCTTAGCGACCCGGTTAGGGAGGGAAGGGCACACCATGCCCGCACCCGTTGACCCAAAGACCGTGCGCTGGTCCCTCAACTCGGTGGTGAACACGGGCGCGCCCATCCAAGCCGTTCCGACCGGGCGCGACCTGGAGTCCGACGCGCCCATCCCGGAGCTCCCCCAAGGCCAGTGGCCGTACGACCTGTTCGTGCCGCCACTCAAACCACTCATGCCGAAAGCCACTTGCGTGCACACTTACAGCTCCTCTGCCGTTGTCGTGGCAGGTGCAGCTGCTTCTCACGGCCGTGGTCGTGCTGTGCCACGTTCTGGTGCGGATCGTGTACCATTGGCCAAGCATCGAGCATCTCAATCGGTGGCTCGGCCACACGGTGCCTCGGCGTGTTCGTGGTGATCTTCTGCTGCATGGTCATCGGCTACGGCC
>Ga0115013_10000616_pt1 | contig 21371 bp, 10 predicted proteins | sample SouAtlMetagenome_2_FD_88686 | JGI IMG/M metagenome (GOLD analysis project Ga0115013, IMG submission 88686) | Marine eukaryotic phytoplankton communities from Atlantic Ocean - South Atlantic ANT15 Metagenome | ecosystem: Environmental > Aquatic > Marine > Oceanic | place: South Atlantic Ocean...
ACCAATTTTAGAAACCTCCCCTCCTTCGGATGGGAGGTTTTTTTGCCCTATTCCTCAAGCATCGTGGACATCCCACTAAAGAATCCGCGAAGCTCTTCATCAGAAGCTTCCGCACCCATGATGTCGTCGTAGTCTTCTTCCTGAATCCAATCGGGATTCAATTCTTGAATAAAGCTACTCCGATCACAGGCCTCTTGATTTCCCCACTTCACCCGGGTGGCACAATAGGTCATCGTCAGGCGCTCCATTGCTCTTGTGATGCCAACATAGAGCAGGCGCCGCTCCTCATCGCGAGTTCCTTCCTCAATACTCCGTTTATGCGGAAGAATCCCTTCCTCTAAGCCCACCAAATAAACCACGGGATATTCCAGCCCCTTGGCCGCATGCAAGGTAATCAAGGTTACTCCGCTTCTCTTATCTAAATCGTCATCGTCTTTCTCCGCATCCAAAGCCGTTTTAGCCAAAAAGTCATCGAGCCTAGCCCCTCGCTTCATCGCTTCCACAATCGCTCCAGTTGCATAACTGATCGCTTCTCGCCGCGCGTCCTTTTCCTTATCGCTTTTACACTGTCGCATCAGCCACTCCACAAAATCCATTTCCCGCAGCCATTGGTCAATCACCACTCCGGCGTTGTCTCCATCGACAATCCGCTCCTGTCCAGATACGACCTGATCAACGAAAGATCCGATGGAACCCCTCACCCTCGTGGACAACTGATCGGTAAACTCATCGTCTATGATCGTCTTCCAAACACTTTGGTCTTTCTCACGACTCCATTCCAAAGCTGCCATTGAAGTCGTGTTTCCAATTCCCCTTGGAGGCGTATTCATGACTCTCAGCAAGGCCACATCCAATTCCGGATTTGCAAGAATCTGCGCGTAGCTCAAAACGTCCCGCACTTCCTTACGATCAAAGAAGCTCTGCGCTCCCACCATGCGATAGGGAATCTTGGCCTCCCGCAGGGTTTCTTCCACAATCCGAGTCTGACCATTAGTCCGAAAAAGAATGGCGAAATCTTCCAACACCTTTCCCTCTTCACGTTGCGTCATAATCTCCGAAACAATCCACTCGGCTTCTTCTTTATCCCCTGGCATCGACACCAACCTCACAAGGTCTCCGCCGGGTATGGTGTGTCTGAGTCGCTTTTCACGACGCCCAACATTGTGACGGATCAAACTGTTCGCAACTTCCAATACCGCTTGAGTGCTCCGGTAATTCTCCTCTAATCGAATGATTTTTGGATTTGGGAAGAAGCTCTCAAATTGCAGAATGTTAGCAACCTCAGCTCCCCGCCAGCCATAGATCGATTGATCGTCATCACCAACCACGCAAATATTATAAGGTTCGCCGACCAACTGCTGAATCAACCTCATCTGGAGCCCGTTCGTGTCCTGAAACTCATCTACCGTGACATACCTAAACCGATCCCGCCAATAAGCCCGAATATCTGCATGTTCCCGCAGAACTCGCTCGCCTAAAAGAAGCAGATCATCAAAATCGATCGCGTTTTGCGCCCTAAGTTCGTTTTGATAGGCCACTGCGATCGCCGCAATCAGATCGTCTTGAATCGTGTCTAAATCCCTTTCGGCATTCTTGGCCCTCGAGATCTCAGCAAGGACATCTATCGGCTTCAAATTAAGCTTCGCCCCTCCTTTTCGAACGATCAACTGACGAATCAGTCCCGTCTGATCACCTCCAGCCATCAACGCAAATTTTTTCTTATAACCCACCGACTCAATGTCCCGCTTGAGAATTCTCAGGCACAGGGAATGGAAAGTGCAAACCGTCAGGGCCTTTCCCCTCTTTTTCCCCACCATTCCCATCACCCGCTCAGCCATCTCGACTGCCGATTTATTCGTGAAGGTCACCGCCAACAAATTCTCAGCTGCCACTCCGTTTTCCAAAAGCGCCGACATTCGGCAAGTTACCGTCCGGGTCTTGCCCGTCCCCGCGCCAGCCAGAATCAACACCGGGCCCTCAAGACTCATCACCGCCTCGCGCTGAGCCTTGTTGAGCGAACTAATCGAAAATCCTTCTACCATCCCGTGAGTGGGACAGCAAACTCTGCCCGACCGAAAAACGCAAGAGTCTCTGACCGCTGACTCAAATTTCCTTACTTTTCCGGAATCCGAAACACTAAACATTTGCATGATCCAGCTACAGGGCTAAAACTGCGCGACGAGATTCCAATTCCTTTTGGCCTCCTAAGAACAGATACCACAAAAACTAAAAAATGAGCGATATCATTCCTACAATCACCTCCGGCATCGCCGGTCCACTTGGCGTCCTTCACCTTCCACGCCTCTGGCAGAAGGCTTCCCTAGACGCAGTCGGCAAACTTCACAGCGATTACCCAGCAGCAGGTGCCGGCTTCGACCAGATGACTCTCGACGCCCTCGGCATCAACCGCGAGAACTTCCTCGACTACATCAAGGCCAGCAAGCCTTCCTACACCCAGCTTGAGCAGTGGGTCCTCGACCAAAAAGGCGGTGCGCTCGACAACGCTGCTGTCGACAAACACAACGATGCCGTCGTTGGTTACAATCACACCGACGATACCCGCGAAGCGATCCTAAAGGCCGTGGGAATCGCTGACAACGGAGCAATCCTCGACGCCGTAAACCTCAATAACCTAGAAGACTGGCAGGATTTCTACGCGCAGCAGATTCAGGGTTAAATCCCTTTCGGAGTCACTATTCCAGAAAGCCTCGTAAGGTAATACCTACGGGGCTTTTTTTTGACACTCAACTCCTAGACCGCACAACCTGCTTCAACCTCTTCACCTCGAACATCATTTGGGGTGGCAGCCTTTCACCCTCCGCTTTTTGACGAACACGGGGATCAAATATCAACCGCTGATAGCTCGCGATCAACGCTCCTCCTTCGTCACCCAAATGTTCCGCCAGCCAGAGTGCCATCGGAGTTCCCCGGGGACGTCTCCCCACTCGCTTCCCCAACCAGCGTTCAAAATCTTTTAGGGCATTCAATCTACGACAATTGTCCTCCCAGCTTCCCTTTTCAGCCAACCCCGGATTGCTACGAGTCACGACGAGCCGGTAGATCAGGAACACAATCAAAAGGACAAACAAGGAGATGAAGAACACCTTGGTGACCACTGATATCAAAGGTTGTGAAAACCAAAGGATAATGTCCTGACGGGCAATCTGCCCCCAGTCTTTAATCTTCTGCAGCCAACCATCGGTGCTTCCTCCTTCGCTCAGCCAACTGATCGGAGTGTTGTCGACCGTCACCCATTCACCACCACGACAGCGCCACACCGGACTCTCCTCGCTTCCTTCGTTTTTCCATTTCCCGCCAATATATGCCTGAGCCCAGGCATGGGCATGCTTCCCTCTCAAAATCCATTCACCTGCCTCGTCTCCCTCCTCCTCTACGGCATACCCTACCACGTAGCGCGCGGGAATTCCCGCCCTTCGTAAAAGCATCACTGACGCACTGGCATAATACTCGCAGTGGCCCTCATGCGACTTTTCCAAGAAATGAGTAATCGGAGTTCTCTCTTCATCATTTTTCAATTCCAGATCATATGCGAAGGGATTGCTCGCAAATACTCCTGCAAGCAAAGTGAGCAACTCTTTCTGTTCGGCCCGACTTCCTCGGTGGGCAACCGAGATCAACGGAGTTCTTCTTACATCCCGCTGCCATTCCACTAGAGGCACTCCTCTAAATTTCCAGAATCTCGTGAGTCCCTCTCTTTCGTCCAGCGGTAATTGAAAATCATACAAAGAAGGATCGTCTTCAATCGCCCCGACGCCATTCTCAAATTCAAAAACCAATTCCATCGCGCCATGATTCGGATCGAATACCCTGGTCGCACCAAGAATGCTATACTCCATCCCCTCCGCTTTCGCTTTATGAATCCGTCGGGCATTGATCGGTGAGGGAATTAAACTTTGGTCCTCAACCAAGCCAATCACTCTTCCCCGGTTTCTAAAACTCCCGGACTCCAAATCCTCCTCCCGATAGCTATAATCGCCACCGTTATTCTGAAACATCTTTAAAAATGCTCCGCCTCGATCACGCTCTTCCGTCACAGTTTTCGATTCGATGAACTTTGGCGAACGCCCCCTTCCCGTCCACCTCTTGCTCCCCACCGGCTTGTTATAAGCAGCCAATCTCAATAAGCCGGGTTGCTCCCCCTCGTCTTGAAAAAATCGCCACTCAATTTTCGGGCTCAACTGAATATCTGCGATATCTCCGATCTTCGTTTCAGTATCCCGCTGGGATTCACCGTCGTTACCGGTCAGCGAAGCATTCTTCACCACATATTTGTAGAGCACATAGATTCCCTCCGTCATCGCGCCCGCCATAATAACCGCCATCATAAAAGCCATCGACCAGGCCGCCGGACGTTTGCGGCTGCCTCGTAAATGAAACAAAGCAACCCCCACCAGAACACACACTCCAAAATAATAGCGTTCCAGCTCTAATTGGCCGACCCCGAGACCAGCAGTAAAAAGAATGATCCCGAACCAACAGTAGCCAAACTGAAACCATTGCAAATGAGCAGGCCGACCCGCCTTGCGATCCGCAGCCAACTTCCTCCTCGCAAAATAAGAAAACGTTGTCAGGGGAACACCCCGGTCAGAGGAATACTGCTGGGCCAAGCCCACTGGCATCAGGATGAATGGCAACCAAGATAACAGAAACAAAGACCCCTCAGCCGTCCGGTCCTCGCTCTGCAAAAACCCCACCGCAACTACGATCAAAATTAACATGCACAGCTGCCAGGATCTCGCGAAGCCTTTCTCTCCGAAGTTCCACCGAATCTTGGTCCAATGACGCGACTCAGCCGCAATCGCCGCGATCAAAGCAGCCAATGGTTGATCCAGCATTGCGCCCCAAAAAAGGAAAGCTACCCCCAGCAAGAGGCGCGGTGGAGATTTGAATAGGACTTTTTCCTCCATCACGCGCTCTTCATTAAATCTTCCTGCACCGCATCCCATCGAATCCAATGCGCCTCAAGCAAGCCTTCACCTTCCGGCATCTCACCAGCCCCAATGACATAGAGATGCACCTTCATCCCACTTTGCCTGAGACTCCCGACAAACTCCTCGCGCTCCTCGTCCCATCCCGTCAGGACCACCACACACGCCGTCATCTCCGTCGCATACCTCAAAACCAAACTGCTCAAAAGATCATAGCCACCTTCATCATTCCCTTCGGTCCGCGCTAAAATCTCCATCAATCGATCCGCCTTTGCCACGCCCCGTCCTGCCGTGAACACTTTTGCTTCATCACGGACAAACATTAAATCCAGCAGGCACCGCTCCCGGTCCATCGATGAAACAAACGAAGCCGCCACCGAAATCGCCTCCTCAAACAACTCCGGACCGCTGCCCCGCAAACTGGTATCCAACACCAAACCGTAACGCGGAAAGCGTACTTCCTCGAATTCCTTCACAATCGGCTCTCCGGTTCGCGCCCAAGCCTTCCAATGCATGTGCCTTAGCGAATCACCCGGTCGATATTCCCGCAAACCCATAAACTCACCCCCCTCGCCCTTGACCGTCGAGGCCGTTTCACCTCCGATTTTCAAGTCTGACTGCCCACCCAAATCGAGAGGAGGTAATTTGTATCGCTTTGGAATCACCAATATTTCCCCCACTTCATTGCCCGTCGGCCGACACCGCTGAAACAAACCAAAGGGATCAGGCAGCTCAACACGAAGATCATCCAAAACCAACACGCCCCGCCTTTTGGGTATCAATTTCAACCTCACCTCCTCCGATTCTCCTCCTCCCAAATTCAGGGCCTCAGAACGGCCGAGGCTTTGCCATTTCCCGCCCCGTTCATTAAGCCACTTCCAACGATAGTATGCCAAAGCCCGATCAAAAATATTCCGATCTTCTTCCCCAGGTTCCTTGAGATTCACAAATTCCCACTCCGTCGGCTCCGGATCATCTCCCTGCTCTCTGAAGTGAATTTCCCGCAAAGCTCGCTTTCCCACATTGGTCACATTTACGATGTAACTCAACTCCCTCCCCACCGACCCAGTATTCGGCAGGTCTCTTGTCGCGACCAGCTGCGCCCGCCGTAGCAGAGCCCACATCAGCCCCACGGCCAAGACTCCCACCATCAATAAGCTAAATGCCACTACCACGCTCTGCCGCAAGTCCGCCCCGGTGATGACGCTCAATCCACCCAGACCCATCAACAACCACGCCGTCGGTCGAATCCGCCGACTAAAAAAGTTACCCAAGGCACTTCCCTTCCGATAATTTCGATACAACCAGCGTTGAAAAAAACTGCCCTTCCTCGCCTCGATCATCGCGCATCAACAAACCACAGCTCTCCCCAACTGACAATCTCAGAACAATCTTCTCTTTTTATAAAGTTGCAGACCCCTCCAGCTTCGTTATTCCAATGGTATGAGAATATTCTTTGTTCCTTTCGCTCTGGCCTTGGTTGTTCTGGGGACCACGATCAGCTGTAAAAAGACCAAGGAAGAAGAACCCCATTCCTCAAGCTCGGCGACTCAGGAAAAACAAGCCCATCCCGCCATCGATCTGATGAGACGAAAAGTCGGACTCGAAAAGCAACTCGAGTCAATCATCGCCAAGGCCGATCTCAGCGGTCAAACCCAAATGAAGGAAGCCGAGGCCAAGGCCCGTGAAGCTGATCAACATTTTCTCACCGTCCAAAGACAACACCCGAAACTCCAGAAACTTTTCAAAAAAGCCAGCAAAGTGAGTGGACGATATTCTCCCACCGATTCAACTCAAAACGCCAAAATTGCAGCCATGATGCAGGAGATCAACACCGAGATTTACAAGATCTCGTCGACCCTCCCGGAACTTCAAGCCGCCAGGACCGCACAAGTAAAGGCTCGTAAGGAAATTCACAGCACGAGACGTCAATTGGCCGACAAGATTCCCCTAGCCAAAGAAATTCTGGAGGAACTCAGTGAGATCGACACCAAACTCGCCGCGCAGCGCCCTCAATCTTAAATTTTCATCCCTCGCGTTTTCCTTGCCGGACTGTCTCTGATGACTACATTCCGGCCCGTGAAGCACCTCCTCTCGATCCACCTCCTGTTGGTTCTTTTTGTCGCGACCCTTTCTCTTCCCACTGTAGAAGCCGCCTCAAAAAGAGAACCAGCCTATTCCGCCGAAGAATACGGTCTGGGACACGACCAGCATGCCATCTTTCCGATCCCCCTCTCTGAATATGACAAAGAGGAGGACGACGATTGGAGCATCATTCAGAAGCTCAAGCACCGGGCCGGTCAGCAAGGAGGATTTAATCTCGTCGCCTCCATCATTTTCCTCTGTGCCATACTCCACACTTTCCTCAGTGGCTACTTCATCGAAATGGCTCACATTCATGAAAAAAAGCATAAAGAGGAGATCGAAAAACTAGGCCTGACTGCCGAAGCCAAACCTCACGAAGACGCTCAGGATCATGTTTCATTCAAAGCCCATCTCTTTCACTTCCTGGGTGAGGTAGAAGCGATTTTCGGTATCTGGGTCATCGCACTTGCCGCAGCTGTCCTCTGGTTCTTTGGAATTCAGGGAGAAGGGATTGGAGCCGGCATGACCCAATTCAAGAGCTATATCGACGATGTCAACTTCACCGAGCCAGCATTCGTTGTCATCATCATGGCAATCGCCGCAACCCGTCCGGTGGTGCGCTTTGCCGAACACATTGTCGACAAAGTCGCCAAGATTTTTGGTGGCACTCCCGCCTCGTGGTGGTTTTCCGCTTTAACCGTGACTCCGCTCCTCGGCTCCTTCATCACCGAGCCTGCAGCGATGACCATCGCGGCCTTCCTGCTTTCCAAGAAATTTTTCGATCTCAACCCCTCTCCCAAATTTGCATACGCCACTCTGGGACTGCTCTTCGTAAATATTTCAGTCGGCGGAACTCTCACTCACTTCGCCGCGCCCCCAGTCCTCATGATCGCCGAAAAATGGTCCTTCGGCATGAGCTATATGTTCCTCAACTTTGGCTGGAAAGCTGCTATCGGCATCCTCATCGCCAACACCGCCTACTTCCTCTACTTCAAGGGTCAATTTTCAGACCTTAAACAATCGGATTCTCGGGACATGCATATTCCAATCCGTTGGGTGGATCGCGAAGACCCCATCCCAACCTGGATCACAGTGATGCACCTTCTCTTTCTTGCTGGCACCGTTTATTTTGCCCACGATCCAAAGTTGTTTATTGGCGGCTTCCTTTTCTTCCTCGGCTTTACCCAAGCAACTGGCCATCACCAAAACGAGGTCAACATGAAAAGCCCGATTCTCGTTGGCTTCTTCCTCGCTGGACTCGTCATTCACGGCGGCTGCCAGGGATGGTGGATTTCCGTTCTTCTCACATCTATCGACAACCAGTGGGTTCTGATGATCGGCTCCACTCTCTTGACGGCCTTCAATGACAACGCCGCCATCACCTACCTCGCCTCCCAGGCACCCAATCTTTCAATCGGAGTCAAATACGCGGTCCTCGCCGGAGCGGTGACTGGAGGCGGTCTGACCGTCATTGCCAATGCTCCTAACCCCGCCGGACAATCCATCCTCGGGCGCTACTTCAAAGGTGGCATCTCTCCCATGGGTCTGGCCAAGGCCGCTGTTATTCCCACCCTCATCATGGGAGCCTGCTTCATGTTGATCCCAAGCTCTGGAATGACCAAAGATCCCAAGACACCCAAGCCCACAAAAGAGCTGGCGGAGTCAGCTGCCAACACGAAGAAACTCCAATAAGATGTTCACCGGACTCGTAGAGGCCACAGGCTCGGTCATCTCCCTCACCAAAAAAGGGGATCAGGCCCGGCTGGAACTCGCGGTGCCCTTCGCAGCCGAACTCGCCATGGGAGATTCGGTGGCCATCAACGGCTGCTGCCTCACCGTCGCCGGATTGGGCGAATCCGTCAGTTTCGACATTCTGGCACAAACACTGAAAGTCACCTCTCTCGGCCAACTGTCGCCAAGCAGCATCGTCAACCTGGAGCGCGCTCTTGCAGTTGGTCAGCGCCTCGGCGGTCACTTCGTGCAAGGCCACGTCGATACCACTGCCGAAATACTCGACATTTCTCCCCTCGGACAAGATTACCGGCTCGAAGTCGCTCTCCCATCCGAAATCCACGCCCTATGCCTCGACAAAGGCTCCCTCACCATCGACGGGATCTCACTAACCATCGCCGAGCTCACTGAAAAATCCGCCATCTTTTGGATCACCCCGCACACTTTCACCGCAACACACCTCCAGAGGGCCGCTGCCGGTCAAACCGTCAATCTTGAGGCTGATTTACTCGCAAAATACGTCCAAAAGCTGCTCAAAGCTTGATTCGGCTCTAAAATAAAGCGATCGCCATCAAAAAGGCCTCTCCAAAGGCAAAAAATATGTTAATACTCCTTAAAGGAAGCGAAAGTTTTTGTTTTCTCCCAGGGTAGCTATTCTATTCGGGATTTCCATCCAACACACCTCTTCCTCCGAAAATACACCTCTTCCTCCGAACCACCTTTATTCCATGATTCGCTCCCTTTGCGCACTTACAACGGCCTTGCCTGTTTTTGCCGCGAGCCCTGATTTCCGGGAGGATATTCAACCTATTCTCGAGAGCCATTGCGTTCGCTGTCACTCCGAGTCGAAAGTCAAAGGCGGGCTCCGCATGGACACCCACGAAAAGATGATGGAGGGCGGCGACACTGCCGATGCCATCGTCCCGGGGAAACCCGAGGAAAGTGAACTCCTGATCCGCGTTCACCTCCGCCCCATCGACGAAGGCGTCATGCCCGACGAAGGGCAGATGTTGAAACACGAGGAGCTCGAGCTTCTCGATGCCTGGGTGAAAGCCGGCGCTCACTGGCCGAAGGGCATAACGCTCACCGAGAGAAAGCCACTCAAGCCCAGGCGCGTGGCCATGCCCTCGAAGGCCCCCGATTCAGTCTACGAGGCCGCCGAAATGCTCGACGACCTTCTGAAGCGTGAAAATGCCGATACCGGGGTCATTACCACTAAGACTATCAACGACGCCGCCTTCCTCCGCCGCGCCACCATCGACCTCATCGGACGCATTCCCACGATGAAGGAAGTGCGCGAGTATGAAAAGTGGGGCACCGATCGTCGCGTCAAACTGATCGAGAAACTCTCAAACCATCCCCGCTTTGCCGACCGCTGGACCATCTTCATGGCCGACATGCTCCGCATTCGTTCGAATGTCACCGGCGGAAACCAACTCCTCGCCTACATTCACGGATCGATCGAACAGGAAAAACCCTACGACGAAGTGGCCCGCGAGCTCATCAGCGCGTCCGGCCGCGCCAATTCCAATCCTGCCGTGGGATATATTCTCGGCGACGATGCCGCACCCATGGAACTCGCCGCCGCCACTTCCCAGATTTTCATGGGAGTCCGGATCGGCTGCGCGCAATGCCACGATCACCCCTTCGATGACTGGGCCCAGGAAGACTTTTATGATCTCGCCGCTTTCTTCGGCAAGACGAAGCAGGTTCAAAGCCGTCGCCAAAACGGATCCATCTACACCACAGAGAGCGATGAAATGTCCATCCTCTGGCCCCCCGAAGACAAGGCCGACCCGGAAGATCGCAAGCCCGTGAAACCGAAGTTTCCTTTCCAAATAAATCACTTGGACAAGACGCCGGACTATATCAAACGCTACGAACACGCCATGCTGGTCCGGAAGCAGAAGAACGCCAAAGACGACGGCACCGCTTCCCTCGATGCCCTCCTTGATTCGGTCGAACCTAACGTCGGCCGCCCCAGCGACCCAGTTCTGAAGGAAGCCAAGGATGAAAGCCGCAAGCTCGACGTTCATGGCGATATTTACCGCGCCAGCAAACTTCGCAAGCAGCTCGCCGACCTCATCACCGATCCGCGCAACGACTACTTCGCCCGCGCCTTCGTGAACCGCGTCTGGGCCGAACTGATCGGACGGGGATTCGTCGAACCTCTCGACAACTTCTCCGACTACAACGGCATGCACCATCCCTCGACGCTGGATTTCCTCGCCCAGGAATTCATCGCCAGCGGATATGACTTCCGCACCCTGGTGCGCATGATCACTTTGTCCGATGTCTACCGCCGTTCCACTCTTCCCTCCGACACTCCGCTTACACTTCGGGAGAAGAGCGAGAAAAACTTCGCCGCCGCTCCCACCCGCCGCATGATTGGCGAGGTGATCTATGACAGCGTCGTGATTGCCGGACACCTTCAGGACTACAAGTGGCCCAAAGGCGCCAACAGCAAGGAAATCACCCGCGAAATTCGTGTCGCGACCGGGGAATACACTATGGTCGAGAATGACACCACGGGCCAGGCCATGATGGATGAAAAGAAAATGGCCATGCGCGACGACGGCTATGACCTTGAGTCCTCTCTTAAGCTGGACTTCAACTCCATTCTCAGCAGCAAGGAGCAAACCGAGCTCATCGCGATGCGCAAGGAGTCCGACCAGAAGATCAAAGACGCCGAAATGGCTGCGATGAAAATGGAACAAACCCGTCGGGTCATGAAATACAAGACGGAAACCATCACCGAGACCATCGATGACAATCCTCGTTTCGATAGCGCCATGCGCATGGCCACTCCGGCCCCGCCCGCTCACTTCCTCCGCGTCTTCGGCCAGCCTTCCCGTGTCGGCCTTGGTGAATTCCGCGACGACGCCTCCTCCCTCCGTCAGCAACTCATGATGCTCAACGGACGCATGACGCATGAAGCGTCCCGAGTCGGACCATTGGAGCCGATTTTCAAACTTCTGAAGAAAGACCGAGATCTCGCCATTGATTGGGCTTATCAGGAAATTCTCACCCGCCTCCCCTCAGCTGAGGAAAGAGCCGACGCACGCTTAATCGTCAACAACTCGGCCGAAGGCATGGCCGATCTCCGTTGGGCTCTTCTCAACAGCAACGAATTCCGTTTCATCCCGTAACCTTCACCAAATCTCATCCACCAAACCTCAACCATCCTCACGAACCATGGCCTGCAAAGATTACCTATTCACCCGGCGCAAGATGCTGAAGACCTTCAGCGCAAGCATGCTTGGCATGCCCGTTAGTCAGCTTCTGGCAAAATCCAATGCCAACAAGGCCCAGGCCGAACACGTCATTCTCTTCTGGAACAGCGGTGGCATGAGTCACCTTGACACTTGGGACCCGAAACCCGGCCGTAAGACCCAGGGTGAATTCAATCCCATCAAAACCTCGGTTGATGGCATGGAGATCTCGGAAATTTTTCCGCAGCTTGCCAAGCAAATGCATCACGGCGCGCTCATCCGCTCCATTGCCGGAACCAATGGCGACCACGGCCGTGCACAGTATGAATTGCAAACCGGATTCAACCAGAATCCCGCCATCGTTCACCCCGGACTCGGATCCATCGTCGCCCACGAACGCGAACCTCTCGGTGACCTCCCCTCTCTGGTCAGCATCAGCGGTCAGGGAGCCCGCGCGGGCTACCTCGGGCAGCAGTGCGAAGCCTACTTCGTCGGTCGTCCCGGACAAAAAGATCCTTACCTTGCCTTCCCCGAAGGAATTAGCCACGCCCGCGGCATGCAGCGTCTCCAGATTCTCGAGAAGATGAACCGCCGCACCACCGCGGCAAAAGGCGCCGAGGAATTGAAGGCGTCCCAGACAGCCCTTAAAGACGCAGTGGCCCTCATGGAAAGCCCTGCTCTGAAAGCCTTCGACCTGAAGGAAGAAAATTCCGCCACCGTCGAAAAATACGGTGACACCGAATTTGGTCGCGGAGCTCTCCTCGCCCGACGCCTCGTCGAAAAGGGCGTCCGCTTCGTGCAGGTCAATCGCGGAGGTTTTGACAACCACGGCAATATCTTTGAAGCTATGCGCAATCACGGTGGTGTCATGGACCCCGCCATCGCCTCGCTCATTTCCGACCTCAAGGCTAATGGCAAACTCGAAAAGACCCTCGTCGTCGTTCTCAGTGAATTTGGTCGCACGCCTCGCATCAACGATGGCGGCGGACGCGACCATTGGGCCCGCGTCTTCAGCTGTATGATGGCCGGTGGCGGAATCAAAGGCGGCACCATCGTCGGAGCTTCCGACGAAGACGGCATGGACCCCGCCGAGCGCCCCGTGAAGGTCGCGGACCTCCACGCCACCCTCTGCCACGCTCTCGGCATCGACCTGAGCAAAGAGCTCAAGACTCCGCTCGGTCGTCCAATGCGACTCGTCCGCGAGGAAGCCGAACCCATCCACGAGCTCTTCGCTTCCTGAACGTGGCCGAGGCTTCCAGCCCCGGAGACCATCAAACGAACAAGCCGAGGCCTCCACGCCCCGGCTTTTTCTTTTGTCAGCGTCAGTTTTTCCCCTCAAGTCCAGAACAATGCTTTTCTTCCGTAATCTTGCAGGTCTCTTTATTATTTTCGGAAGCCCTCTTGGCTTTCGCGCCCCACAAAAATTTCCCTCCTTTCCCACGAACATTTTTCGGAAAGTATGTCCTGACAGTCCTTCTCATCTGGTTTCTCGCCATTATTCATCGGGAGCTTTCCCTTACTTACCTCCTCCGTGCTGCGGAGGAACGAGGCAATATTCAGTATGATGGTGTTGAAGGAAATGCAGCCACCCTTCTCTTTGGCTGATTTTTTGGAATCATGGGCTCAATCCCAGCCCTCATTCTTCGCCCCTTCATTATAAAAATCGGGTTTGGAAAAACAATGGTGGTGGACCTGAGTTCAACGATCATTCAGGATCCTTCCAACCCAGACTCTCCCCCAGCTTCTCCTCCGAAAAATCTCTCAGATAATTAGACAGTCTTTCCATCCAAGCGCCGTATAAACTGAAATGCCTCGTTTTCTTCTCTTTCTTGCTTTTTGCCTCCCTCTCGTCGCCCAGGAAACGAAGAAAATTGAGCGCGGATCCATCATCGAAGACCGCGCCGCCCGCAAACTCCTCCAGGCTGGCGATGCCCGCCTCGAAGTCGGGGAAAATGAAAAGGCCCTCGAAATCTGGGAGTCCGTCGTCGAGCGCTACCCACGGAGCCAGATTCGCTTCGAAGCCCATCTCCGCCTGGCTGATCATCTCTTAAAAGAAATCAAGGATTTCGACAAGGCCCGGTCACACTACGAAGCCGCCACCGTCGACTCGAACGAGGACGACGAAAAGCGCGCCTACGCCTTCCTCAAAAGCGGAGCCTGCTTCTACGAAGCCGGAAATTACGGGAAATGCTTCAGCATTATGCGCGATGTCATCGAGCTGTTCCCGACCTCCCCCGAAGTCAACGAAGCCTATTACTACATCGGTCTCGGCCACTTCAAACTCGGCCACTACAGCCGGGCCATTGAAGCTCTCGAAAAGGTCGGCACCGCCCTCTCCAACAAGGACAAGCAGATCGAAAAGGTCGAAGCCGGCAAACGCCTTTATGTCAAGCTTGACGACCAGGATTTCGCCATCCTCGAACCCGGCTCGCAAATTAAGGTCATCTGCCGGTCCAAAAGCGGCGACGAGGAAACCATCCTCTGCGACCCCGTCGGACGCAACGCCCGCATCGCCCTCGGCCGTATTCCGACCAAGCTGAACCAACCGGAGAAGGACAACGGCGTTCTGGAGGTCCGCGGCGGCGATCAGATTTCCGTCACATACATTGACGCCCACACTGCCGAAAAGGGCTTCAACGAAAAACGCCTCAAGGAGGTGGTCGTCGTCGGCAACGGGGTCGCCCGCATCACCGACGGATCCTACGAGCGCGACCTCCCTGCCGCGGTTCTAGGAAAGCACCTCCATCTCCAGATCGTCGATGCCGATCACGACACCAGCGAGAACGCCGACAAGGTCGAGGCCACCATTCAAATCTTTCGTCGCAAGACGCCCGACGAAATCGACGACGAACTCGCAAAAGGAGTTGCCAGCGGTGAACTCGTGGAGGGGCCTGACGGCGAGGATCTCAAGTCCCAGATCGATCCCCTCCTCATGGTCCGCTCCGTTCCGGTGAGCCTCCGCGAGCAGGAACAGCGGGGCACCTTCCGTCTCGCCATTCCTCTTCGCATCGGGACGGCCGAAGGGACCATCACCGGCGAAGCCGGCCAAATCATCCGGCTGGTCTACCGCGACGACCAAAACCTCTCCGACAGCACCGCCATCCGCACCTCGGAAACCAAGATCATCGAAGGAAACCTCGGCGAGGTTCGCGTCACACGCACCGACATCTCCGACGAGGAACTCAAACTCAAAACCCAGCTGCAAACCGCTTCCGCCCTCACCGAAGTCGGCAACCACTACAAAGAATTCGGCCTCAACGAAAAGGCCGATCTGAAATACACCGAAGCCCTCGATGTTTGCGAAGAAATCCTCGTCGAAGCCCGCAAGGTCGGGGGCAAGCTTCTCGAGGAAACCTACGTCCAGCTCTGGCGTATCTACTTCGCCATGGACAAGCTCGATCTGGCCCTCGGGATGAGCCGACGTCTCCTCGCCGAGTTTCCATCGAGCGCCTTCGTCGATGAAGCGATGCTTCAGCAGGCCCACGTCGAACGAAAACGCGAAAACTTCCCGCGCGCGATCAGCCTCTACTCCAGCATCACCAAGCTCCCCACCAGCCCGCTGCGGGGCGAAGGACAATTCTTCATTGGCGAGTGTTACGAAACGATGGCACTCAAAGCTAGGCTCGGCCAGTCGGACCAGCTTTTTGAAAAGGCCTTCCTCGCATACCAAAAGGTCTACGAACAATTTCCCGATTCGGGACGTGTCGGTGACGCCGTCGCCAAGATGGCCGCCTTCTATTACCAGAAGGAAGACTACACCCGCGCCATCGACGTTTTCGAAAACGTCCTCTCGGATTATCCCGACGCCAACTTCCTTGATGTCATTCTCTTTAATTACGGTCGCTGCCTCTACAAAATTGAGCGCAAACCCGAGGCCCGCCGTAGATTCGAACAACTAATCAACGATTACCCCGAAAGCGAAATCGCCACGGAGGCAAACAAGATCGTTGGAGCGCTCAAAAAAGCAGGATTTTGAAAACACCACTTCCCTACCTCGCCCTCATTCTCGCCCTCAGTGTTCCCGCACATGCCGACCGGGCCGCTGACCTGGAAGCCAAGCTCAAGGAGACCACCGAAGGGTCGGCCACCGGAGCGAAGATCATGACCGAGCTCACTGATCTTTATTTTAAAAACGAGCAGGTCTTCGGCTACATTCGCAACACCGGAAAATTTTCACGGGCGCAAACCCAGAACCCGGAACGTGCTGCCATGACGCTCAAACAAATCGACGGGTATGCCGCCGCAGCCCGGCACGAAGACGTCCTTGTCACCGGCCGGCAGTTCCTTGAGATTTTCCCTAAACATCCTCTCACCAATAAAGTCCGGGATCGCATTGCAACAGCCTATGAGCATTCGCGTCGCAGTGGTCACGCCGCTATCGAGCGTGCCGAAATCTGGCGGAACGGCGGATCCACCGGTCAAGGCGTGCAAGCCATCCGACTTTTCGTCAAAACCAACAATGGCGATTCCTACAAACGCGCTACAAAGCTCGCTTCCGAAATGGTCGCCAAGCTCCCCGCCAATAAACTCCTTACCGGGGTTGGTTTCCAAGGACTTGACGCCGCCGAACGCGCCGAGCAATGGGCCGAAGGATTGCAGATTTCCAAGACGCTGGTCCGTCGTAATGCTCCGATGAGCGAAAGCGAAAAACGCGACCTCTGGCATCGCACCGGACGCTTCGAATACCGCCTCGGACAATTCGAAAACACCATCCAATCCTACCGCAAAGCTCTCAGCCCCGGCAAAAACGATCTTCACCGCGATCTCGTCGAAGCCATGATCACTGCAAAGAAAGCTCCCGCCGAAATTGAGGCCGAAGCCCGCCGCTATCTCGCTGCCTATCCCTATCGCGGCGATCGCTATCACCCTCTCGGTCGCGCGGCTCACGCTGCCTCGGGAAGCGACACCTCGCGTGCACTCAAAATCGCCGAGGAATTTCTTAGACACGATGTCATGTCTCAGGACATGGCGCGCTCCTACGTCCTCTGGTGCGGCGAAGATCGCAAGCGTGCTGAGGCCGGACTTCGTAAACTCATTGGACAAAATCCGAAAGGCGCCGGCACCCTCCGCGCCGTTCTCGCCATTGATGTCTATCGCGATGGCCTCAAGGACGCCGGCAAGGCCCGCGGCATGGCATACGAATACCTCACCAAGTCCCCCACCAACGATGGATGGACCGAGGAGATCGTCGGCTTCATTTACTCCTCCACTACCGGGGAGGAGAGTTTCAAAAAAGACCTCGCGACCATCGTCGCCAGCGCCAAGGCCTTTCCTCACCTCAAGGGGTTTCAAGAGTGTGTCTGGAAACGACAGCCTGATGAAAAGAATTACAAACGCGCCTGGCAATCGGCAGCCCGTTCCCATCAAAACGACAGCAATACCAAGCTCTGGAAAGCCACTTATGAAAATGGCGGGAAATCCGGCCAAGCCTGTCAGAAGCTTCTCCAGCAGAAGCTCTCTAAGGAGCAACGCTACCAACTCCTCTCGCGCCTCGCTCACGTTTACCGCCATCACCTCGGTGGAAAATCCCGCGCCTCCTCTCCCAAACATTATCAAAATTTCTGCAAGGAATTCCCCAAGGATCTCAGCGCCGCCGAACAATGGCTCGAGGCTGCGCCCCATGCTGACGGTGATACAAAACAAGAAATGACGATCGCGGCCGCGAATCATCTTCTCTCCATCAACGCGAACGCGGGTCCCTGCCACCACGAAACCTGGTATCACCTCGTTTCCTTCAAGGACGAAAAGATCATCCGTAAGGCCATTCCCTGGATCAAAGCCTCGACCAAGATCAGCGGCTATCCCTCTGCCAACTGCACCCGTATCGGCGACATCATAAACGAGATCGGAATGAAGAAGGAAGCAGTGGACTGGTGGAAGCACCACATGGATCTCGATCCCAACAACGCCGAGTATGTTTCCTGTGCCCGCCGCTACGCCGCGACTCTCGAACCCACCGCCGCCCAACGATTCCTGCAGGAGCGCATGAATGCCGACACCGACCATCACGGCACCTATGCCGCGGACATCTGCAACATGCTTTTCCTCGAGGGAAAACTTGAGGCAATGGAGCCCATCCTCAAAAAGTCCCGCGCCCGCGCCGATGAAAACCCCTTCCGCAACTGGGGCATGGCGGAGTATCCCGCACGCAATTGGGTAGATACTTCCCGCAACTCCAAAGAATGGTCCGACGACAAAAAGAAGCGCGTTTACCGCATGGTGCGCGACCTTCACATCGGACGCGTGAGCGCGGAGGCCGGTCTTGCACTTCTCGAAGACGAAGTGAAATCCCTCGGCCGTCTTCTCAAGGCACAGGACCTCATTCAACAAGCCGACCGTCACTACGAATCGTGGCGCCGCATTTATCCATACGCCCAAGCGGCCATCGCCCGCGAAGACTACACGCTCGGAACGACCATCCTGAACGGCCTGCTCAATTCCATCCAGTCGGTAGGCAATAATGAAACCACTGCCGCCCGCAATCTCCTCCGCAATGCTTACGGAAAGATGGGCAGCCTTAGTGCCGACATCCCGGCCGACAGCCCGGTCGCTCCCTTGCTCCAAATCATCCTACATCGTCGTCTCGGCGACGAAGATCTCGCCGAACAGGCTTACTACAAAAACAAGGAACTCTTTGACAAGCACCGCAACGATCTTCCCGTCGAACTCCTCCTCTTCGGGGCCGAAATCCACATCGCCCAAGGAACCGAGCAAGACCACCTGCGCGCCGAGGATCTTCTCCGCGGCTGGATGATCAAGTTTGGTGAATCCGACAAGGTCGACATTCGCGATAAGTCCCGTGTGCAGCTCCTTCTGGCCCGCAATTACCAACGTGCGAAACAATACGACATCGCACGCGCTGAGTTCACCACCGTTCTCAACATCTACAAGGACCAACCCGAGGCCGTCGACGCCCAATTCGGCATTGGCGAGACCTACATGGCCCAGCGCGTTTACGACCAAGCCGGCGAAATCTTCACCGACCTCTCGGAAAACCCCAATCCCTCCATCGCCATCCGCGCCAACTTCCTTCGCGGAGTCCTCGCCATTCGCCAGGACGACAACCTCGCCGCCCGCAAAATCTTCCTCTCGGTTCTCGAACAGGCACCCGACACGGAGCTCGCCAACGAAACGCTCTACAACCTCGCCGAGGTTTACGGCATCGAGCAACGCTTCCTCACCCAGCTCGAAACCCTCCGCACCGTCGGTCGTCTCGGTCAGGAATCCAAGCTCTGGCATACTCCCGGCAAAGCCCTTTCCGTCGTGGTGCAAGACCCCGACCTCGGGATCAGCCGAGGCGACACCCGCATTCCGGTCATTGTGAGCACCGAACCCGGAAACGACCGCGAAGAATCATTCCTTACTTCCGGAGGGGCCGGCAAGGGAATCTTCCTTACCGAATTCCCAACCACCCTCGGTGAGGCAAACGCCGGCGACGGTGTTCTTCAGGTGACCGGAGGCGACGTCATCTCGGTTGACTATCCCGAAGACTTCAAAAAGCAATTCCAGTTCGAATTCCTGAGCAACACCCGCCTGCGGATTGCCTCCGATGGCTCCCTCGAAGTTGCCAGCAGCGAGATCATCGACGAAGACGACGAAACCTTCACCGACAACCTGAAAAAAGAAATCGAGGGTAAGGAAGAAGAGCTTTCCCGTTCAGCTTCACGCCCCAGAAACCAGGTGAAGCCCGGCAACTTGATTTATCTGCAGGTTAAGGACGGCGACCGAGACCTCACGCAGACTCCCGACAAAGTCAGCGTCAAACTCACGGCCTCGAGCGGCGATGAAGTTCAGATGATGATCGGCGAAGAAAGCCAGCACGGCGGTAAATTCCTCGGCATGGCACGCACCGGAGAGCTCCCCGCCGGCGCCAGCGCCTCCGACTCCGCCCTCGATCACAATCCCCTCATGGCCATTGATCATTCGCCCGACACCGCGTGGCGAAGCGAGCCCGATGGCGCCGCACCCAAGTCACTCTCAGTCGACATGAAGGAGCTTCGCCAGACCGAAACCATCGTTCTCAGCTCTCCGCAAAAGGAAGACGAAGCTCCCGTCCGCATGAAGGTGCGCGGCAGTCACGACGGACGATTCTGGTTTAATCTCGGCTCCTTTCCCACTCCCGAGGAGACCCCACCGCTTAAATTTAAGGAGGCCGGCATGAACCTCCGCCTTTATAAAACAGCTGCCAACCGACTTCAGCAAAACTATGCCTGGAAGGACATCATCGGACTCGTTCAAAAGGTCGATCCGACCGAGGTCCAGAAAGCGGAAACCCTTTCCTGGGAAGTCCCCGAAGAAAGCAAAGACGCCTACTTCCTCGTCTGGTCCGGTCCCCTCGTGCAGGAGCGCGATGGCGCCATGCGCATCGAAGTCACCGGTCGCAACACCGCCGTAATGTTCAATGGCCGTCTGGAAATGCCTGTCGGCGAAGGAGAACAAGGCGTGGACATTCACGTTCCGCGCGGCATTCACGACCTCACTATTTTCACCATCGCCACTCCAGAAGTAAGAGCAGTTTCGGCCACCATCGCGAAAGAAAACCGTCAGTCTTCCAACCTCAAGATCCGCCCCTTCGTTGCAGCGGACTTTGATCCCTCCTCGGTTGCCGATATCGAAAAATACACTCCCGCTGCTCCCGCCGAAATCAAACAAGAGGAGAACCGATGGACGCTTTCCATGGCCGGTCGCGAGCTGCGCTACGTTGAATTCGAATTCCTAGAATACCGCGGCGAAGCCATCGCCATCAGCAACGTGGAAGTCAGCGGCGAAGGCAACAAATACCTGCCTCCCGAAGCCGACGTCCTCGAACTCGCCACGAACGATGTCCTCGAACTCGCTCCCGGCGACACCGTGACGGTTTCCTATCTCGACGCCCTCACCGCCGGCGCGGAACAACGGAACCGCCTCCTCACCAAATCCCTCACCGCGACATACTTCAACGGTGAGATTACTCCGATCAGTTACGACTTTGCCCGCGACGGGTCAGGTTCGGTCAAAGGATCACGGAAGGAACTCCTTCGCATCGAACCCGGCGAGCGCATCGTCGCCGAAGTCGTCGATTTCGATTTGGACATCGGACAGGAGCGCGACGAAGTCGAAGTCGAGGTTCAGGTCAACTCCGATCCTCCCATCAAAGTCACCGCCACCGAATCCGATCCTTCCACCGGAGTCTTCCTGGCCGAAATCGACACCGCGGCCGAGCCGAGCGAAGGCAAGCTTGTCGTCAAACAAGGCGACAAGGTTTACCTCCGCTACAAGGACACGCAAAACACCTTCCCCGGGCATTCCTTCTATCGCGAGACCGTCGTGCTACTCAACGAGCCCACCGAGGGCCGCATTCAGATTGTCGACAGCGAGACGCCCATCGAGGGCTCACCGCAATTCCTTCCGGTCG
>Ga0115013_10000618_pt1 | contig 21357 bp, 19 predicted proteins | sample SouAtlMetagenome_2_FD_88686 | JGI IMG/M metagenome (GOLD analysis project Ga0115013, IMG submission 88686) | Marine eukaryotic phytoplankton communities from Atlantic Ocean - South Atlantic ANT15 Metagenome | ecosystem: Environmental > Aquatic > Marine > Oceanic | place: South Atlantic Ocean...
AGCGCGATGGTCGAGTAGCTCTCGCCCGTCTGCGCGAAGGTGGCATCGTCGACGCCGGTGATGCGCAGGCCGAGCGCGACGGGGAAGCTCGACTGCTGCGAGGACATGGTCATCTTGTGCAGGACAACGCTCTTGAGGTCACCCTGGTTCTCCGCCGCGCCCGAGAGGTCGGTGAACTTCTTCTGCGCACCGACCGCACACGAAGGAGCGGTCGGCGCGCAGCGTGCGGGTTCGAATGGCGGTGGCGGGACCCGGGACGACTATAAGCGTACGACAGGCGGGCCTTCTCAACGGTGTGGGTGGCCGGCCGGAGGCGAATTTCCTGGCTGCGGTGCGGGGCATCTCGTCTAAGGGCCAGGGCGGAGGGGAGTAGTCGGGTGTGCCTGCTGGAAGATGGCCTTGGTCGCCTCCGTGGAGGGCGGCGCCCAGGTGGCCTTGGCGCCGCGCAGGCAGAGGTCGGCGAGCGACGAGCGGATGTTGATCACGACGGTGCGCTTGAGCGGGTGGTCGGGCGAGTTGGTGTTGAAGTCGTTGGCCTGCGAGAGCGCGTGGTCGGCCGGGGCGACGGCGCCCTCCTGGGCGGCGGCCATCAGGGGCGCGCCGACCTGCGCCGGGTTGGCGGCCTGCATCATCACCTCCTGGGGGATGGTCAGCGTCTGCTGCAGCTGCTGCGAGAGGTCCTTGGGCTCGGTGCGAACGGACATTGGCTTTGCGATTCACAAAACTCTTTCGGTTTGTTACTCACACGGGCCCGACCGGGGGCATATCAATTACGGCTCTAGCGACTCCAGTCTCGGCGGCGCACGCACCGCAACGTCCGGGTGCCACGGCGCTACTGATATGACTACAAGTTTCTATGGAGCTCCACTAGCGCCACCGCCGCATCAAGGGTGCGGCCGTTGCGTCGCGAGACCAACGCACCAGCGCGCCTGTTCCGCTCCGTTATCCAATTCTGGTACGCGCCGGACGCGTGCTGCACCTCGGATCGCGTGAAGGGGTGCATGCGCAAGTGCAACGCCAGGCCCTTGGCGGCGGTCGCCTGGCTCGGGCTTACTGCGGATTTTCTACAAATCCACGGCTGCGAGCGATTCGGATTCAGCGCCCAGCACAAGGCCGCTCTGATCGTTGTCTCCTTGCGCCCACTGGCATGTTGCTTCCTGATCCAGTCCCTCACCGTGGCAAACGGTTCGAGCGGTATGCGGAGCGCCACGTGGTGCGCGTGCCTGCGCCTGTCAACGCCTAGCCGCGTGACGTGATGCAGCACCGCCGTGGCGGTCGAGAGCGCGTGCTTAGGGTCGATCGGCAGCGGCGGCGGCTGATCGCTCTGCAGATCCAGGATGGCCACCACCTGTTGAGACTCGGACAGTGGCTGCTCGCTGTCCGATTCGCCGGTGTCTGAGCCTCCCTCGTTCACAAAGCGTGTGCCGTCCCAAACGAGCGCCACGGCTTTTGGGGGGTACTGCGCGCGTTCCATCCACGTGGAGTGGTCACAACTAGCGTGTTTTTCAAACATTTATACAACTCAAAACTCCGACGTAGTTAGGTTACACAAGACACGCGTCTCCCACTCGTGCTCGGCGAGGGGCGCGCGGCGCACGCGCTTCACGCGTTGCAAGGGTGTGCGGGGCAGCGGCGGTTCCGCGCGCCACGGGTCGAGGGGCAGCGCAAAGCCGAGCAGCGCCGCCGTCAGGAGCGCGAGCATCGGACCGCACTAACGCACGTGCCGTCGTGCACGCGTTATTAAGCGCGCGCGCGCATCTCACGCGCCGGCGGCGCAAGCGGTGCCAGGTTGGGGCGGTCCTCTGGCGCCATGCGGTACGCCTCGCAGAGCTTGCGCATCGCCAGGCAGTCGGGCGGCTGCTGCGTCGGGTCGATGGCGTAAGCGAACATGCGCGAGCGGTTCTTGCCGCCGACGCAGGTGATGAGGAGGATCTTGCCCGCCTCGAGGTCGGCCTTGAGCTCGTCGCAGAGCGCGTAGACCGTATCGATCGTCGCCTGGTCCCACGCATTGCCAAACGTCGGGTCGGCCTTGTGGAAGCTGAGCGTCTTCTTCACCTTGGCGTCGAGCTGCGTCACGTCGAGCGAGCGGTTGCCGCCGACGCACGTGGCGTCGTAGTAGCCGCCCTCGCCGCTGGGGCACACGAGGAAAACGTCGGGGGGCTGCTCGAGCGCGCGCAGCTGCTTGGTCAGCGCTCCGTAGGCCTTCGGTCCGGTGCCGCCGACGACGATCATCTGAAAAGGGAGGGGAAAGGCAGGTGGCGTACGAGCCCTGTTTTGGGCGAGGTCGGGTAGGGGGGTGTACTCGAGGGGCGGGGGGTAGGGGCGCGTGCCTCGGCCAGTCGCGTCGCTCGTCCATGACGTCGGTGGGCGCGTAACGGCCAAACTTAAAAAGTTTATAAAAACGTTGCGCTCGTGTGCTGGTATCCGGTGAGGGAGGGGCGTGATGACGATGGAGTTCCGACGGCACATCACGTTCTGCCGTACGTACATGGACAGCTCGGGCATGCCCGAGTGGCCCCGCGGCAGCCGGCGCGCGGTCTCCTTTCGCTTCGACAGCTTTGTGACGGAGCGCGACTTTGTCACGCACATGATGCACAACCCCGCGGAGTTTGCGCCCTATTTTGCCGCGCCGCCGCTGCACCTGCGCCACGTGGTTACTGCACCGACCTTGCGGGGCACAAGGCCGTACGACGCGATCGAGTTTTCTCGCTGGGTGTCCTCCAACGACCCAGACCACGCGAACCTCCGGGAGGAGTGGCGCAACGGAGACATCGGCGCGATCACGCGTTCGCTCATCCTGGACGGCGCGTTCCGCCTCAGCGCGACCTTCCCCGTCTACGACGACGAGTCCACCAAGAACTTTTGCAAATACATCGTTGAGAACCGCTTCAACGGGTTCGAGCACAAGGACGCCTTCATCGTCTTCTCGGCTTACGCCGTGCCTCCCCACCCAGACTTTCCCGCGCCAGAGACGAACGCCCACCGCGGAATCCAGTACCAGCCGGCGCACCCGATGGCGCGTCACATTTCCAACCCCTTTGCGGTCGCCGACCCCGCCGTCAACAACAACAACGCCGCGCGCCCCGCGTCGCCGGCCGGCACCGACGCTGGCAGCATCTCGGAGCAGTCCGAAGACGTTCAGGAAGACGAGGCGGAGATCCCGGAGGCGGACGACGACTCCGACGACGATGCCGTCCCCGAGCCAGATCCCGACCCCGAACCGGTCGACCTGTTCGGAGACAACGGCGATGTGCCGCTCAGTAGCCGGGCGGCCCAGCAGGCGGACCCCTTCGCGCACGCGGCGCTCCGGCGCATCTCGGACGAGCTCTTCGACGTGCGCCAGGAGATGCCCGAGGCCGTCTACGTGCGCCTCTCCAACTCGCTCAAGCGCCGGCTCGGAGAGTGACGTTGGGTGCGTGTGGGACGCGTGTGCGTGTATGTGTGTGTGTGTGTGTGCGTAGCCACGTAAACTCCCCGCTCCCCAAATAAACACAATGAATTCTCACGCAAACGGTGGCTTTTGGGTGCACGGCGGCACGGCCGCGGGGTCGAGCGAGAGGAAGGCGCACACGCGCTTGGGCTTGCAGTAGCGCAGCGCGGTCGCGAGGCGCTCGGGCGCGGCGAGCTGCGCCGGCTTGGGGGGCCAGTCGGGCCAGAACGGCGCGCGCAGCGCCTCCGCCTGCGCGTCGAGCCAGGCCATGAAGGCCTCGCGCCGCTCGGGCCGCAGGAACGGACCGCGCGCGCCGCACTCGACCCACGCGCCCTCCGCCGGCAGCTCGCGCACGTGCTCCCGGCGCGGGTGCTGCACCCACGCCTCCGCGCGCGCCACGACGGCGAGCATGTGCCGCGCGGCCGGCCAGTGCTCCGCCACGACGCGCTCCGGAAAGGGCACGAGCGGCCCGCCGAGCTCGCGGCTCCACACGACGATGGGCACCGCGCCCTCGACCTCGCCGTCGCCGTCGTCGACGGCGAGCCCGCCAAAGGCGTGCGCGATGCCCAGGAGCGCGTGCACCGCGTCCAGTGCGCACCGCGCGCGCACCGGCTGCTGTTTGAGGTGGAAGGCGTCGTCGGCACCGTTGCCGTCGCCCGCGCGCTCGCGCACCGCCACCTGCCAGCAGGCGTCCAGCCCGCGCGCGATCGCGTGGCCCATCGCGCGCCTCGCGCCGTCCACAAAGTGCGCCGTCGCGCGCCGGCGCTGCTCGTCGTGCGCGCGGACGGCCGTCGCGTACGCCTTCACGTGCGCCGGCGCCTTGGCGGGCAGCTCGGCGTCGAGCGCGCCGGCGAGCGCCAAGGGCGCCGTGAGCTCGAGCGGAATGCGCACGCGCGCGTCGAGCGAGGCCGCCTCGCGCAGCTCGGACTCGGCGCGCGCCAGCGCGAGCATCCGGTCGACGAGCGAGAGCGCCTCGGCGCGGAGCGAGCCGTGGAGGCCGCAGCGCGCCGCGAGCGCCGGCCCCGTGCCGAGCTCGCCGCGCGTGCCGTCGGCGCCGAACAGCCGCTCGAACTCCGCCGCCTGGCGCACGTGCCGGCGCACGCTCGTCGCGTGCGCGTCGACGCCCACCGCCACGAGCGCGCGCACCGACGGGTGGTGGTCGGCGGCCCACACGCGGTCCTCGACGCGCAGCAGCAGGCCCGTCGACGCCACCTCCGCGCGCACGGCCTCGAGCGCCTCCTTGCGCGCGCTCGCCGCCGTGAACCGCGCCGAGAGCTGCTGCATCTCCGCCTGCGCCTGCGCGCGCGTGTCCGCGTCGGCGGCGTTGCCCGCCACGTCGGCGAGCCGGTCGAGGCGCGCGAGGGCCGCCGCCTGCAGCGCCTCGGTCTGCGCGGCCAGCGCGCGCGCAAAGGCGAGGTGCGTGCCGACCGCCTCGTCCAGCCGCGCGACGCGCGCTTTCAGCGCGCGCCGCTCGACGGCCAGCCGCTCCAGGATCCGCCGCGCCGGCGCGAGGTGCCCCGCCTCCCAGCACGTGGGCGGCTCCTCCGCCCCCTCGTTCCCCTCCTCCTGGCGCGGCCGCTTCTTCGGCGACGGCGGCGAGTCGGGCGCCGAGAGCGAGGGTTCCGAGGACGAGGCGAAGGAGGAGGAGCGCGAGACGGCCGGTTGCGGCGGCGGCGTTGTCACGGGCCGCCAGTGCAGCTTGGACTGCTCCAGGTCGTGCCGGTCCGCGCGCACGCGCCGCGCCAGCTCCGCGTCGGTCGTGGGCGCGCGGCCGGCGGCGGCGTCGTAGGCGTGCGTGCGGATCTTGTAAAAGATGGCCACCTTGAGCGCCACGAGCGCCACGAGCGCGTTCACCAGCCAGCAGCACACGCGCTTCGCGTCGCGCGCCAGCACGGGCGGCCGCGCGCGGCCGAGTGCGTCCAGGTCGAACTTGGCCATCTGCAGCGGCGTGTTGCGCTCGAGCCCGAGGTGCACGATGCGCAGCAGCCAGTAGTCCGCGTCGAAGATGGGCGCGAGCTTCGGCCAGTTGTCCGCCGTGTGCGTCAGCAGGTACAGCCCGCCGATCTGCGCGGCCGTGAGCGTGCTCGAGGGCGCGAACAGCTCGTGCCGGCCCTCGAGCGCGAGCATCGCCCAGTGCGCCTCGACGGCGGCCGCCCACGGCGCGCGCGCGCCCTCGCGCACCACCACGCGCGAGCGCATGCGGTGCGCCTCGGCCTCGCCGAAGCAGCCCGCGAAGCGCGCGTCGGCCGTGCGGTCGTAGAGCTCAAAGGGCGCCCACGCCTCGAACGGCGCGGTCTCCTCTCCCCCGTCGTCGTCGTCATCGACTACCGCGCCCGCCGCGTCGAGGCCGACGTCCCAGTCGCGCACCGCGTGCGCGTAGAGCGCGTGCGCGCCCTCGGCCACCACGCGCGCGAGCGCCATCCACCGCGCGAGCGTCGGGTCGGGGAAGGCGAGCGTGCGCAGGCAGAGCGCCTGCACCGTCGCCTTCACCGCGACCGACTTGGCCTCGATCTGCGCGTCGACGTGCCGCCACAGGCAGTGCTGCGGCAGCGACGCGCCGGGCTCGTGGCCCGAGGCCTCGGCGGCCGCGGCCGTGAGCCGCGCCCAGACGGTGTCGGAATCGGGGAGGACCGAGTGGTCGGCGCGGTGCTTTTTGCCCGACCGAAAGTAATCGCCGCTCGAGCGGTCAATGAACAACACCGTGGGCGTGGCGCGGCCGGTGGCGGCGGCCATGCGCACTCAACACACCCTAACCGTTACCAAGTTTACAAGCACAAAGTTTAATCTCATCACCGATACCGCCGGCGCCGGCGCCGGAGCCGGTCGTTGGCGTACCCCTTGCCCGCGTACTTGGGGTGCGGTAGGTGTTTTGGAAGGCCCAGGACGAGCACGACCTTGGGCTTTGGGTGGATAGGCGCCGTCTTGATCAGCAACTCTTTGTAGGAGCATTCAGCTTGTTCCTTCAACATGCCCGTCATCCACTTCTTGATGCCGTCGAGGGCCAGGTCCCACTGCTCCCCCTGTGTTGACGTCAGGTGCATGTACGAATGCATGTGCCTCGCGTACTGCGCCATCCACTCGGCCTGCGCCGTGCACGCCATCTCGGCGTCGATGATCTGCTCGCCCCACTTGTGCAGCTCGAGCGAGGCGACCTTCTTGTAGTAGTCCATGTGCTCCGGCTTGATCTGGCGCACCGTCCCGATGCGCACGCGTCCCTCGGTGCTGATGGCCATGCCCTCCCGCACGATGCGCGTCTCGAGCGGTGAGAACTCGTTTGTCTTGTACTCCTTGTCCGTGCGGTTGCCGTAGAGGCACATCAGCACGCAATGCGCAGCAAGCGCAAGCGGGCAATGGCCCCCCATGTCGGACATCCACAAGCAGCTCTCGATAGAGCTAAAGTTTTGCACATGCATGAAAGGACCACCTTCGCGATCGAGCAAGAGGATGCCAACCGTACCCTTGGGATCACTCAGTCCCCATACATCGCTCGAATCGATGCGCCAAAACCGGCGCATGAGTATTTCCTGTGGCAACATCTCCTCCGAAGCCATAAACTCGTCATCGGGCTCGCCATACTGGCAATACTTCTGGTATGAAAGAGCACGAGAGTGGTGGATGGGCGATTTGGGTCTGTAGGAAGACCGCTGTTGACTGTAGTTTGGCGATGTGGGGGAGTAGGAGGGCGATGTGGGAGAGTAGGAGGGCGATGTGGGAGAGTAGGAGGGGGATGTGGGGGAGTAGGCGGGTGATGTGGGGGAGTAGGCGGGTGATGTGGGGGAGTAGGCGGGCCTTGTGTGATCGTAGGTGGGTGATGTGGGGGAGTAGGCGGGCGAGGTGGGAACGTAGACGGGTGCCTGGGTGCCCACCGCAGCCCCATCCACCACATCCACTTCCCTCACCTCAAACAAAGGGTCGGCAAAGGTCACACGCTTCTTCCGCAGGTTGGCGGTCGGCGCCGCGTCCGGCGCGTCGGCGTCCACCAGCACGCCCTCATCAAGCACCTCCTCATCCGACTCGTCGCCGCCGTCAAAGGGGTTGGGCTCCCGCTCCATCTCCTCCATCAGCTCCTTTGCCAGCTCATCCTCCTCCGACTCATCCTCCTCCGACTCGGCCTCCTGCTTTGCCTTCTTCGCCGCTGGCGACCGCGCAAACTGCGCCTCGGGCGGCGACACGAACCTTTCCGGCTTCAAGCGCACGCGCTTGCCGTTGGTGGTCACCTTGTTGGAGTCGGGCTGCATCATGTGCTGAAACGTGGTGCCCGCCTGAGACTGGAGGTTCTTTGGCACAGTCTCAGGCTTTGACCGCTTACCAGACATTGCACGGTCGACGGCTGCTACTACCGAGAGCTGGCGCACGAGCAAAACGTTTTTATAAAAAAATTACAACACGCAACGGCGAACGCAACCGAGTCCGTCGCACGGCGCTCAGTCGCCCGACGAGCCCGCCCCGGCAAGCTTGGCCTTGAGCTCGTTCTTCTTCTCCTCGGGCATGGTGTCCGCCCACGCCATCATCACGCGGTGGGCCGTGAGCTTCTTCACCAGGTCGTTGAAGATGGCGGTGTGCACCAGGCCGTCCACCACCTTGTCGAACTTCACGGCCTTGTAGTTGGTCGAATCCGGGTGGAGTCCCATGGCATCCAGGATGCCGGTGCGCGTGGCACCTTCCGATCCCTTGCAGTTGAGTCCGATGATCTTCTGGGCGGCGCGGGCCTCGTTGATCTTGAACAGCTCCTCCCCCTTGCCGAGCAGCTCGTCGGCCGCCTTCTTGACCTTGGCGATGTGGGCCGTCTTGTTGTTGATCGCCTCCTGCTCCCGGCCCACGTCGGCCTGCAGCTCCGCGATCTTGCGCTTCTTGGACTCCACGCTCTGCTTGAGGTCGTCGACAACGTCCTGCTCGCTCTCCAGCTCGGTCTCGACGTCCTTGTGCGCCTTCTCCGTGCGCGCCATGCGCAGGACCGGCTCGGCCACGATGTTCACGTTCGGGCCCGCCTGGCGCAGCTCCGTCTTTGTGCCGTCCTTCCCCTTCACGCCGCGGTCGCGGATCTCCTTGCGCATGTCCTCGGGAACGTTGTCCGGGCCCACGGGGATCTTGTTAAGGATGGGCTTGAGCAGGAAGCCGACCTCCCCACGCACGAGACGGCCCTGCAGGTCGCACGGGTGGCCGATGGCCGCCAGGGCCTCGGCATCGCCCTTAATGGTGCCCAAGAGCTCACGGTCGGTGTCTCCGCACTTGGGGCGACGCTTCTCGCCCTCGGCGACAAAGTCCTTGCCGTTTTCGCGCGCTGCCGCTGCGATGTCGTCAGACAGTCGCTTGTGGAGCTCAAGCAGCGCCGGCTCCTGCGGCAGCGAGTCGGGCTCCGGAAGGTCCGGGAGCGGGCGGTGCGGCAGGTCGATGGGCGGAGCGTTGGCTTGGTCCGCGACGGTGCCCACCGTCTGCCCGGGACCCGGGAACGTCTGAGTCTCAACCTGGGTCGAGGTGCTTGCCATTTTTCTTCCTGAGGTAGGGTCGGTGGGGGGTTCACGTACGCGCCCTGTTTTGGGCGACTTTGGAAGGGGGGTGTACTGGAGGTGGGGCGCGCGCGTGACGCGCCTGGCGTCCTGGAGGCCCCCCACGCTACTCCTTTAGGGGAGGGCAGGAACACAAGCGTAACGTTTTTATAAAAAAAGTACCTAACACGCGTGAAACTTCTCGACCGCCTCCTGCCACGCCGTCGCGCCCACGAAGGCTTGCGCGAGCATCGCGCGCGTCTTCAGGCACATCTCCTCATTGGTCGCGTTCTCGTCGCAGTCTCGGCTCTGGCCGCGGCCTGGCTGGTAGTTGGCCCAGAGCGTGAGGCGCTTGAGCGACTCGGGCGTCAGCTTTGCAGGCATGTCGTAAAAGACGTCGCCCAGCTCCCTCGCGTACGATTTCCAGTTGAGCAGGCGCCCGCGCAGCCGGATGCGCTGGTCCTTCGCCCCGTCGGCACGAGGCACGTAGTACGTGAGCACCACGTGCGCACTGACCTGGTCGTCCTCGACATCGTGCTGCCGCTTGTCCAACCGCAGCTTGAGCGGCGCCGTCATGCAAATCCGCACGATCTTGAGGAGCCGCGCCTCGGCCTCCGAGCACCAGCGGTGGTGGAACAGCGCGTCCCCCGCGCGCCGGGCGATCGCGAGGCACAGCGCGCGCGCGTTCGTGTCCTGCATCTCGTCGAGTTCGTGCTCGGCCACGACGGCCCGAAGCAGGCGCACGACCGCGTCGAGGCGCCACAGCGCCTTCGTCCGCTCGTCCGGCGACAGGCTCACCGCGTCGCGCATCGCGTTGATGTTTCCCAGGGCGTGCTTGTTCATGAGGGCGCGGAGCTTGAGCGCGTTGGCCGCGTGGCACACGTCGACGAGCTGTGTCACGCCAAAGTAGTCGCCGCAGACGACGGAGGCCACATTCAGACGCGTCTCGCGCGCCTCCTTGTACAGCTTGCGGAAGGTGGTGAGCGTGACGTTGCGCTCGTGCGCCTTTGCGAGCCGCCGGTCGACCACCACCTGCGCCGACTGCGCGAGCTCCTCCGTCTCGGTGATGCCCATGAGCGCCGAGAAGGTGAGGTCTTGCGGCAGCTCGCGCGGCAGCTGCAGCCACGCCTCCACCTGCAGCTTGAGCATCTCGGGCTCGTTCGGCTGCTGGAACTTCCACGTGCCGCGGAAGAAGCGGCCGTTGGGCACCGCGCTCAAGAAGCGGCGCATTGGCTCGGTCAGCTCGATCTCGTGCTGCTCGCGCTGCACGGTGCTCGAGATCTCGCCCCGCTGACGCAGCATGCGCTTGCGGTGCTGCGTCTTGCGGCTGAGCATGAAGCGCGCGCGCACCCACGCCACGCTTCCCCGGCCGCCCCAGCCATCGTAGAGCTTGATCTTGACGCAGTGCTGGCTCGCGTCGAGCGCTTTGTCCAAAGTGCAGGCGTATTCTGGGAACGTGAGGCCCACGACGAAGCGCACTCGATGCTTTTCGACGCACGCGCTGCACGCGTGCAGCGACACGGGGCCCTCGCGGCACGTGCGCGACCCCATCGGCGCGCCGCACAGCTCGCAGCTGTTCGACACGTGCGCCAGCACCGTCGCTGGCCGGTGGATCCACGTCGTGCGGTGCGCCCACAGGATCTCCGATGCGCGGTCCCACGGGATGCCGGCCGCCTGCATCGCGTCCCGCAGCGGCTGGCCGGCCTCCCTCGTGGGCGTCGCATCGGACCAGCGCGACACACCGGCCAGCGCGCGCTGGAGGCGCAGCTGCGTCGCCCGCAGCACCTGTGCCACCGCGCGGGCGCAGGCGTGGTTGACGAGCGCGAACGCCTTGACCGACGCGGCGTCGCGCAGGCACAGGAGGCGCTGCACGATGATGCCCCGCGCGTCGTCGTCGAGGCACGCCGCAAAGGCGTCGGTGGCGCACCAGGTGGGTGGGCGGATCCAGCGTAGTAGGCTGTTCTGGCGCTCCTGGTTTGGCTTGCGGCGCGCGAGCTTGTGGGCGCGGCAGACGGTGCGCCACGGCTTGGGCTGGCGCGCGAAGGGGTCGTACAAGAAGTCGTAAGCGTCCCTGAAACCCTCGTCTACCTCCATGGGCTCGGCCATCCCGCCCGCTTTGTGGGTGAGGGGCGCACAAGCCCAAGGTTTTTTGAAAAGCGGATCCTGTTGCAGGACTTGGAAATTTGGCAAAAAAGGATTACCCTGACCCTACCCTGGATGGGTATTTGGCAAAAAGGGATTACCCCGACTCTACCCTGGACGGGCACTTGGCAAATTGGCATGTACATGAAGGTTCCTGACGCTCTATTTGGCACATGGCCACACACAGACCACTTTAAAATGTTCTCGCGGTGCGTCGTCTGGCGGCTCTCTAGTAAGCGACGCCGCCCAGGGAGCGGAACCCGGGCGCAATCGAGCGGTACACCACGCCCTCGTCGTCGTCCGACGCCGTGAGGACCGCATAGCGCGGCTGCGCGTCTTCGTCGTCGTGCATCGCCGAGAGGGACGGGCGGTACACCGGCCCGTCGTCCTCGTCGGCCAGGAGGGGGCGGCCGCGGCCGTCCGTCCACGCCGTGTCGATGTCAGGGTCACCGTTGCGGTTGTGCACGTGCGCGGCCGAGCGCACGTAGTCGCTGCGGTCGAGGCTCGTCTTGCAGACGGCGCACGAGCGGCCGTGGTGGTCGAGGTACATGTCCCAGCAGCCGTTGCAGTAGCCGTGCTTGCACGTGATGACGCGCGTGTCGCCCGCGGGCAGCTCCTCGAAGCAGATGACGCAGGTGGAGTTGAAGCAGTCGGCCTGCGGCTGCGCGCGCTCCGTCGCCGCCGCCTCCTGCACGACGCGCTGCTCCTGCTCGAGGAACTCGGTCGCGGCGGCCGCGAGCTCCGCCTTCTCCGCCTTCTCCGCCTCGGCGAGCATGTACTTGGACGACTGGTCGAAGCCCTTGGCGACGAGGTAGGCGAGCGGCTGCTGCTCGGTGCCGACGACTGTGGTCTTGAAGGCGGCGTCCATCTGCTCCACGATGGCGGGCTCCGTCTTCGCGCGCAGCGTGTCGACCGTCTCGCCAAACTTCATGGCCATGTCCCAGTGCGTCTTGCCCTCTGTGTCATTCTTGGGCCGCTTCTTGAGCGTGTTGAGCGCCTGCGCCACCTGGCGGTCCTCCTCCGAGACCGTCGGCGGCGCGACGAACGCGGCCTCCGTCGGCGCCGCGCTGCTGGTGGCCGAGCGGTACACCGTGGCGGCCTCCTCCTCCAGCTCCATCTCGTCGGCCGCCGAGAGCGAGCGGAAGGCGGGCTCCGCCCCGTCGTCACCCGCCGAGAGCGAGCGGAAGGAAGCCGCCTCCTCGACGAAGGCCGTGCGCGCGCGCTTGAGCGAGGTGCGAGCCTCGCTCGCCTGGTTGACACGCTTCCAGTCGACGCGGTGCGAGGACTCGTCGGTGAGCGATTTGATGCGGCGGAGGCGGTCGGCGGGAGAGAGGCCCATGGTTTGCGTACGAGGGCTTTTTTGGGCGCGGTCTGGGTAGGGGGATGTACTGGTGCGCGCGGTCCCGGGCGGACTGGGGGCGAGCGCGGACGGTCTGCCCGCCTGTTTCACAAATTTAGAAGGCGCACGAGCGCAACGTTTTTAGACAAGTTTAGACACGAGCCGGCACCCACGATACGCGCACCTATTCTTCCAAAACCGTATCTATCAGCTCGCCGAGGGCCTGGGCCGCCAGCACGAGCACATCGGGCGGCGCCATGGCCGCGGCCATCACCCTGGGCGGCTCGGGCAAGCAGCGGGCGACCCAGCGCACGGCGCCCAGGCTCCTCCGCAGCAGCGCGGCCACGTTGACGCGGCGGTCCAAGATGAGCACGGCGCCCAGCAGGAGCAGGAAGCGCCAGACGCCGCTCAGCTGCAGCACGATGCAGAGGGTCAGGACGGCGACGTTCGGATCGAGCGCTCGGCGCGGCTCCACCGGGACGGCATGAGCGATGGGGACGGACTGGGAGTGCGCCATTCCCCCCAACCGGTCGACGCGCACGAGCCCAACGTTCCTAGTCGGAATCGACTTTGTCGGGTGTAAAGTACAGCGTCGCAAAGGGCGGCCGAATGGTGGTTTTTTTCGCGTTGAGCTTCGCGTGCTCTTCGAACAGGTTGTCCGCCCAGTCCATGTCCAAGCCCCAGTCTTCCGCGTGGTCAAGCGCCCTGTGCACGGCGTCGCGCGTCTCGTCCGGAAACTCCCTGAACAGCTCCTCGTGGTCCATGCCCTTGTACGCGTCCTTGCGTTTTTTCCACCAGCCCTGCGCATCCTCCAGCACCTCGTAAATCAGGTCCTCATAGATGTCGTCCACGTCGACGCCGAGCTCAAAAAAGAGGCGCCCAATCAGACCGTAGTGCAGCTCCGCCAGCGCGCCCTTGGCGTGGTCGCAGATGGTTTCGATCCGGTTGTAAATGCTCCACGCCTTGCCGCAGTGCGTAAAGTCCACCTCGTAGCCGCCCATGCCGCACTTGAGCATGTCCAGGTGGTGACCCCTGTAAAAGGGCTCAAAATACAGGGCCTTGAAGTAGGCAAAGAGCAGCTCGTACAGCCAGTGGGGCAAGGCCGTTGCGGGCAGGCTGAACGCCCTGTACTTGCATGGGAAGGACTCAGCCTCGGAGTCGTAGTAGAGGATCACCACGTTGGACGCCTTGGTGAGCCATTTCTCCTGTCGGCCCATCGACTTGCACACCTCCACCTCCAGCTGCTTCCACGCGGCCGGGTGCTTCTTGAACATCTTGATCCACGTGGGCGGCAGCCCGTCGTGCAGCTCCAGCACGCCCGTGGCCAGCGCGTCGTGGCAGAGCTCCGTGAGCGGCGCGGGCGTTGAGCGGGGCGGCGGCTGCCACTTCCCCACTTTCGTGCCCGCTTTCCATTCCTTCTTGCGTGGCCATTTCTTCTTGCGTGGCAGCATGTGGGCGGCGGCCGTCGCGCCTCACCACACGCCTGGCTGTGGGGGAGCACGAGCAAAACGTTTTTATAAAAAAAGTTTTTAAACGCCGCGCGCCGGGTGCATCACCGCGCGGAAGACCATGTACTGCATCGGCGGGTAGTCGAGCGTGCACCGCGGCCGCGCCTCGCGCGCCACGTGCAGCGGTACGCGGTCGAGCGCAACGATCCGCTCGAGCACGAGGCCCCGGCCGCGCGCGAGCGCGACCCACTCGTTCGTCGACCGGTACACCGCCCACGGGTCGTGCGCGCGGTACGAGTCCACGACGCTGCGCGAGGCGCGCCGGTCGAGCACGTCCTCGGCGACGATGACGTACCGCCGCGAGACGCGCGCCGACTCCGTGAGCAGCTGTAGCGCGTCCTCGGCGGCGTGGTGCAGCACCGTCTCGAGCAGCACGACGCTGAAGCGGCCGGTGCGGTACGGCAGGCGCGTGCCGGCCGCGTACACGTCGCACCCCCTGTGCGGGTGGATGTTGAGGCACCGCGCGCGCCGCGCCGTGTCGTTGTAGTGGCCGAAGCCGCCCACGTCGAGGAGCGAGGCCGGGTTCGTGTGCGCGATGAGCGCGCGCATCACGCGCCAGCGGCCCGCCAAGCCGGGCGCCGCGCGCACCTCCACCGGCACGCCGAAGCCGCGCAGTCGCTCGAGGGCCGTGTTGGCGGCCTCGGTCGTGTTGGCCCACTGCAGCGTGAGCTGGCCGTAGCGCAGCGCGCCGCACGCCGACATCTGCCTCCCGCACGCGCGCTAGCCCATATACGCGGCGGCGCGCCTGGCTAGCGGGCGTGGAGCGCCCGGCACCCATGCCCAGCTGGGACGCCTGCACCTTCCAGTCGATCGAGCGGCAGGACCAGCTCATCTTCACGCTGCTGGGCGGCGTGGTGGCGCACCTCGGCGCGCGATGCCGCGTCTGGGACCCACCGGGGCACTCGTGCGGCTGCAGCGCGCCGGCCGCGCTCGTGGGCCGCAACCACACGGTGGTCGAGATGGGCGCCAACGACGGCCTCCACATGAGCAACTCGTTCTTCTTCAGCAAGACCCTGGGCTGGCGCGCGCTGCTCGTCGAGGGCAACCCCGACGTGTACAAGCGCATCGCGCTGCACCGGCCCGAGGCCGAGCGCGTCAACGCGCTCGTGGGCAACCCGCGCCACTTCCCACCCGACGGGCGCGCGCCCTTCTACTCCTTCTACCGGCCGGGCGACTCCGAAAAGGCCAACACGGCGCTCGACTGGGAGACGGGCCTGAGCGGCATCCCCTCGCCCAACTCGAGCACCGTCGCGCTGCGCAGCCTGACACACGCGCAGCGCGCGGCCACACGCTACGGCGTCGCATTTAGAGAGCACCGGCTCGACGTGCGGCGCTTCTCGTCGCTGCTCGATGCCATGGCCATCGACACGATCGACGTGCTCTTCCTCGACGTGGAGGGTGCCGAGCTCAGCGTGCTCCAGACGCTCAACTTCCACAGGCACCCCGTGCGCATCCTCGTGGTCGAGCGACCGACGCCCGCCGTGACGCGGCTGCTCGAGGCGCGCGGGTACAACGACCTGCGCGTCACGTACGACTCGGGCGGCGATCGCGTGTTTGTGAATAGCCAGCTGCGTTGAGCCCTTGCGCCGCTATTGCACCACTAGGCCCTGTCGCGTGGCGTGTTTGAACGCCGCACGTCATGTGTTCACTCCCTCCCGTGCTAAAGTACCGCCCGAGCGCGTGGGAAACCGAGTGGCGCACAAAGCACGCCCTCGTTGTGCAGCATGACCGTTCGTCCAATTGGACGCGTGGGTGCACGCTGATGGGCCGCGAGGCGGCGGCCACGGCGGCGTGGCTCGACTTTGTTCGGCTGCGCCGGCCCGGCTTGGGCCGGACGGCGCCCGCGGCGCCGTCGGAGGAGGCGAAGGAGGTGCTGTCCTTCCACGTGCTCAAGGACGCGTGCACGGGCGACACGCTCAAGCTGCTGCCGATCGAGCCGCTCGTGGGGTTTCTCCGCCACCCGCAAGCCCACTGCGTCTCGGTGGGGCGCCACGGCTACTGGACGCTCATACGCGACAAGAACTACCTGATCCCCTCGTGGCGGCAGGAGGTCTGGCCGCGCCGTCGGGCCTCGACGTTCCTCTTCGACCTCGGCGCCTCGCTGTACCACAAGGGCATCGGCGGCGCCTCGACCTCGTGGTTTGTGGACGAGTACCGCGCGCGCGGCATTCCGTTTGACCGCGTCTACGCGTGGGAGGCCAAGCCGCACGCCGACGTTGACATCTACGCACCGGTTCCTCCCTCGATCGCGGACCGCATGTCGTACTACAACGTGCCGGTGGACGCGCGCGAGGGTGCCAGGCACAACCCATGGCGCACGCTGCGCGCGATGACGACGCCCGAGGACTTTGTGGTGGTCAAGATCGACATCGACAACTCGACCGTCGAGGAGCCGCTCGTCGCGCAGCTGCTCGCGGACCGCGCCCTCGCGGGGCGCGTGGACGAGCTCTACTTTGAGCACCATGTGCGCAACACGCCGATGTGGCGCTGCTGCTGGAAGCAGAACACCGTGACGTCCCACATGCTCGCGGACTCGTACGAGGTGTTCGGCCGGCTGCGCGAGCTGGGGATCCGTGCGCACTCGTGGGTGTAGACGCGTGCGCGCGCGTGCTACGGACCAAAAAGTTTTTCCAATAAATCTGAGAAAAGTTCCAATATTGGGTCGGTCCGCGGGTTTGGCCGCTCATCTTCCAAGCACCCAGGCCGAGTGCTTGGATGTTTAATCCAATAAATGAAGATCCAATAAACGGATATTGGGTCTTTGAAATATTGGATTAAACATCCAAGCACTCAGGCTGGGTGCTTGGAAGATGAGCGGCCAAACCCGCGGACCGACCCAATATTGGAACTTTTCTCAGATTTATTGGATTTTTGAGGGGCCCGTCTAGCCTTCGGCTCACGCGCCATGGCGCGCTGTTGCGAGCATTCGCAGCAGGCTCGCCGCCCACCCATCGAGCAGCTGACTCGGCTGGCAAAAGTGCGTGCAGTCGCCGTGGTCGACGTGGTTGTACCACGCGCGCGCGCTGCCCGCCCACGTGCGCAGCACGCGCACGTCGTGCAGCGCGAGCATCGGCGCGATCGCCTTGTTCCAGTGCGCGTGCTCCTTGAGCTCCTGCATCGGGATTTTTGTGCAGCGCGCCTCGAGCTTCTCGACGTTGGAGCGCATCATGAAGCCGTGCACCCAGTGGCCGCCCTTGGCGCCAAAGTGCTGCGCCGTCGCCTCGCGCCAGACGAGCTCGCTCGGCCGCACGCGCCGCAGCAGGCCCACCAGGTCGCGCTTCGCCGCCGCCGCCACGACCGTGGCGTTGGGCACGCCGTCGCGCCCGAACGCGCCGCGCACGCCGTGCGCGACGCCGTGCAGCGCGTCGGCGCCCGTGACCACCACGTCCGTGAACGGGTCGAACCCCAGCTCGTCGAGGCACACGTGGCGGTCGCCCTGGCACAGCTCCATCGAGGTGAACGGCACGCGCGCCGCGTCGTGGCCTTCCGGGGCTATGCGCAGGGCCGCGCGCTCGTAGTGACAGTCCTGCTTCATCTCCTTGCCGCACCGCTTGCGCAGCGCGGCGACGCTGTCGGACCACTCGGCGTCAAAATAGAGGCCCAGGCCCATGCCGCGCTGCTTGTGCGCCCACAAGTGGCACGCCGTCGCCGCGAAGAGCTGCGCGTCCATCGAGTCGCCCACGAAGAGCACGCGGCCGCGCGTCGCGTTGACGTTCGGGTGTGGCAGCGGCTTGGTGGGCGGCGCCGCGACCGCCGGGTCCTTCCACACGCAGCGGGACTCCCATGCGCGAAAATAAGGGCACTGGTTCACCGTGCCGTGCACGCCGAAGACGCGATCCTGCGCGCTCATCGCGCTCGACCAGCGCAGCAAACGTGCACAGCGCCGCGCGCTCGTTGCAGCGCAGCGCGGAGGTGAGGTTGTTTGCCCACGACATCCACGGGCGCGGGCGGATTGTGCCTAGCGAGGCGGCCTTGTCGATGTCGGGCACGTACCCGTCGGCGCGCACGCGCACGATGCGCGTGCGCGTAAACCCGACGCGCGCGTCGAGCTCGTGCAGCAGGCGCACGAGCGCCGTCTCGCCGTAGACGCACTCGCGCTCAAGCAGCTGCGCCCGCGCGTCGATTAGCGTCTGCGCCGCCGTCGCGTGCGCCACGAGGTAGCGGTCGTTGAGCAGGCCGCCGCTCTGCAGGTAGGGCAGCAGGACGCGCCCGACGGGCAGCGCGGGCGCCTCGATCGGCGAGACGAGCTCCGTGTCGATGCGCCAGAGCACGGCGACGTCGGCCTCGACCCAGTCGTCGTCGTCGACCGACTTGAGCAGGTACGCCGCCTCGCGCTCGTTGCGGTGCTCGATGGCGCGCTTGGCGTTGCTGTTGCACGTGTGGATTGGTGGCGCGTCGTGCGTCTCAAAGAAGATCGTGCTGAGCGTGCGCAGCGCGACGCGTCGCTTCAGGCAGGCGTGCGCCGCCTCCATCAGGTCCTTGGGCACGTCCGCGCGCACCGCGAGCGTCGCGTTTGCGGGCGCGAAGCGCGCGAGGCTGGCGAGCGTCGTCTCGAGCATCGGCAGGCTGCGTACGAGGCCAAAGGCGACGATCAGCACGCGCAACGGCGACTTGGGCGGCGGCGGCGGCGCGCGCAGCGCCCACAACCAAAGCCACTCGGGCATTCCGAGCCGCGGCAGCGCCTCCACGCTGTATGGCTCCATGGGCGCGGATAAACCGGACGGCGCGCGCGCCCCAGTAAGGGCGGTCCGAGCGCGACCCATTAGCGAACATGTCGCACGAAAGCGAGGAAGAGATGAAGAAGCTTTGGGAAGCCTTTGTGAAGCTCAAGGAGGATCGGCAAGACATCCTTAAGCGGTATGCGGAGTATGAGAAGGGGAGGCAGCAAATTTACGCCAAGATTGACGCGTACCTAAAACGTATCGGGGCAACGGTGGTCCCGACGACGCCGGAGGGCGAAGCGTTGATCGAAGAGTTACGGTTGTACAACCTCGAGATGCACTCCATCCAGGAGGAAAAAGCATTGAACAGCATAAAGCAGGAGGTCAATCGCCATGATCGCGAGGAGCTGCGCTTGCAGATGGCATCAGAGCGGCAGCAAGCCATGCCGCCGCTGCACCGACTGCCGCGGTAAGTGCGTTTGTAAAATTTTAAAAAAACGTTGCGCTTGTGCGCCAAAAGGGTTACAAAGCAACTGCCCCCTTGGCACCATGATCCTCAGCCAGACGCCCATCGAGGAGATCGACGCGGTGCTCACGCGGATGTACGGCGGGGCGCCCCCAATGATCCGCCGCCCCACGTTGACGCTGGAGGCGCAAGAGGACCGCTTCGACGACCCTTCCGTCGTGCCGCTACCGCCACCACCGGAGCCGGATCCGGAGGCCCTCCTGCTGCACCAGCTGCCCGCCGACGCGCTCCGCGAGCTGTTCGCGCATGTGCCGCTCAAGCATGTGCTCAAGCTCACGTGCCGCGCGCTCCGCGACGCCTGGCCCGAACCCATCGAGCTGACGCTGAGTCACGTCTGCGCGTCGTCGTGGCGCTTTTGCTGGGCGACGCGCGTGGGCTGCCCCTTTGTGTGGGGAGCCCCGTTGGCCGCCAAGATGGCCCGGCACGGGTGCACGAACGCGCTCCTCTGGGCGGTGATGAACGGCATGGCCTGGGACAAGGAGGTGCCCCGGCAGGCGGCGCACCATGGGCACCTGGACACGCTGGCGCGGGCCCTCGCTTCCGGGTGCCAGATGGACGGCGCCGAGGTGGCGCGCAAGGCCGCCTCGCACGGGCACCTGGACATACTGGAGTGGCTCATCCCCAAGTACAGCGTCAAGTGGAGCTACATGCATACGACGGCTGCGGCGCGCGGCGGCCACCTCGAGGTGCTCAAGTGGTTGCGCTCGCGCGGCATCCCGTGGGGCTCCAACGCGGTGACGCAGGCGGCGGGCTACAACCACGCGGCGGTGGTCGAGTGGGCGGTGCACAACGGCGGGCGCCTGGTTCCAAAGGCTATGTGGGCCGCGGCGGAGCGTGGGCACCTCGAGATGGTCAAGCTGCTGCGCGAGCGGCTCGGCTGCGGCATGTGCGTGAAGACGTGCGCGTGGGCCGCCTACGGTGGGCAGCTGGAGGTGCTGCAGTACCTGCGCAGCGGCCAGTTCCCGTGCCCGTGGAACGCGGAAACGTGCCAGGCGGCGGCGCGGAACGGCCACCTGCGCGTGCTCTCATGGGCCATCGCGCAGGGCTGCCCGACGGGCTCGTGGGTGTGGTCGACGCCCTCGATGTGGGGCCAGGTGCACGTGCTGCGCTGGCTGCACGCGAGCGGGTGGGCGTTGGTGGACGTCAAGGGCATCGTGGACGAGAACCACAAGGGTGAGAAGGAGCGCACGGTGGCGTGGCTGAAGCGCATGCGCAGCCCGTGGCAGAAGGTGCGCAACGTGGTGGTCGCGCGCAGCGTGGCGCGGTACTGGTCAAAGGGGCGTTGTGTTTCTTAAAAGGAAGAATGGATACCACACACGAACGCGCGGACTATGCCCTGAGCGCCATGGCCTCCATGTAGGCGGCCACGTCCTCCTCGTCGGCGTCGGAGTCCGGGTACGCGAGCGCCTCGGGCCCCCTTTCCTTCTTCTGGCGCGCCTTCACGCGCCGCTTCATGCCGCCCCAGTCCGCCGGCAGGTACGCCGGCGAGGTCTGGGCTACGGTGTGGTGCCCGACGAGGTACTCCTCGTGAAACACCTCGGCCGCGTTCTCCTCGCCGGCCTCGTGAATCTCGATGATGCGCTCGCGCGTCTTGCGCCAGTCCTCGGTGTCCCTGAGGTAGTAGCGGAAGTCCGACTCCACGCCGGGCGTGACGTAGTCGACCTTGCCGAGCACGTACGCGACGAGCCGCGCGGCCGTCGACTGCGGGTACTTGGGGCACACCTCGGCGCACGGGTTCGGGCCGAGCACCTCGTCGCGCGTCATGGCGCGCACGGGCGGCGGGTCCACGGCGTACTTGGACTTGGGCTCAGGCGCGACGTCCGCCGTCACGCCCGCGCGCACGTACGGCGCCTCGGGGTCGCCCTGCCACGGCCACTTGACAAAGGTGAGCTTGCGGCCCATGAGGGTGTCGCCCTTCTGCAAGGGCCCGTTGGGACCGAAGCAGTGCGAACCGCGGTAGAAGCCGCACGGCACGCACTTGTCCCCGTAAAGGCCCTCGGAGCCGCAGTAGATGCAGTAGTGCGGCCGGGGGCAGTGCTTCTGCATCATGTTCCGCAGCCTTGCGCGCCGGTCGGGCGCGGGCGCGAGCGCGGGCTCGTCCTCGCCCTCGCTGTCCGAGAAGTCCCAGGGGTTTTCGTGGTCCGAGGAGGGGATCGCGGCAGCCGCAGGCGCGGGCGCGGGCGCGGGCGCCTCGATCGACTCGTAGATGTCTTGGAAGAGGTTGGCCGGCTCGTTGGGCTGGGGCGCGCGGGTGGCGGGCGCGGG
>Ga0115013_10000625_pt1 | contig 21205 bp, 16 predicted proteins | sample SouAtlMetagenome_2_FD_88686 | JGI IMG/M metagenome (GOLD analysis project Ga0115013, IMG submission 88686) | Marine eukaryotic phytoplankton communities from Atlantic Ocean - South Atlantic ANT15 Metagenome | ecosystem: Environmental > Aquatic > Marine > Oceanic | place: South Atlantic Ocean...
CCCACCAACTGGCCCCTGGTGCCATATTGGGAGCGAGGATGGGCATGGTGCTCAGGACCGACACTTGTGAGTTGCCGTGCTGCTTCGCCTGCCAAACTGTGGGGGGAGCTTGGGGAGCACCAATGGGATCGTGGCCGGGCTCCATCGCTTTGGATTCCGTTCTCTTTCACGATCTTTCATTGGATGAATGACAGACTTGAAGCGCCTAATAGCCCCGAGACTTTAATGAGACGGAAAGGCACAAAACACTTAATGTACTTACGTGCAAAAGAGACATTTATCTGGCATATGCCGGACGAGCCATTCGATTCCGTTTAAATTACATGTTGACGTTCGCTTGAAGAGTGTCTCCTCGAAAATACAGGTATCTGTTGTTTTTCTGTGTGAATGGATTGTCAAGGCTTCGCTGCTCCATTGCTTTGAAGCGAACAAGGTAGTGATGGTAACCAATGGAACAATCTGACATACTTTTGAGCGAAACTATAATGGATGCTTCAGGAACAGATTTCATTAACCAAGCTCCAAAACAGAAAACATCCTCGGGTCCCAGTCTTGGCTCTTTCTTCGAATCAAATGCGACGAAGGTTAGGCCCTCATTGAATGATTTTAAGAAGGAGCTGAATAGATCTATACGTTGTGATGGTTCTGTCTCCGAACTGAGCTTCTCTGTTAATGATTCTGCTAGAGGTTTAAGGTTTGATCAGGTGTATCATAAAAAAGAAGTCCTCGGCGAGGGCGGATTCGCCGTGGTATATAGGTGCATACACAAGAACCGACGGCACTCATACGCTGTGAAGGAAGTCCACAATGAGAATTACGAAACATCGGGAGAAAATATTATCGAGGAAATTGATGCGTTGAAGAGACTGAGAGACGTCCCTTACATAGTTCGGCTGTTAGATGTTTTTAGGGGTCCTGAAGCAACGCATTTAGTCATGGAGCAGATGAAGGGTGGGGACTTACTTGCTCGGCTGGAAGAAAAGGTGGTATTCAGCGAAACTGAATCTCGTAAAATAAGTCGAAAGCTGATCGAGGCGATGGTGTATTGTCACAAGAAATGCATTGCTCATAGAGATATAAAATTGGAGAATATATTGCTTTCAGACCGGATGGACGACACGAAAATCAAACTCGCCGACTTTGGTTGTGCCCGAAAATTTATTCCTGGAGAAGACAGTCTAAAATCACTTTGTGGATCTCCCCAATACGCTGCTCCAGAACTTTATATGCACGAGAATGGATATAATGAAAGATGTGATATCTGGAGTATTGGTGTTGTGATATTTATTCTTTTAGGGGGCTATGCGCCGTTCGAAGGTTCGGGGATGGAACTTCCGAGAATTATATGCGAGGGATTTTTCGATTTCCCTGCTATATATTGGGGAGAAATATCTAGAGAGGCAAAAAGGCTCATCAAAAGCCTTTTGGTGGTTGATCCAGACGATCGAGCAACGTTGGTTGACGCATTAGATAGCGAATGGCTGCGGCGGAGGGATAGGGAATCTTTCTATAAAACTGCTCAAGATGATGGATCGAGTGTCTTTGAAGCTTGGGTGAAGTTTCAAAAAGAAACGAGTCTATCAAAATTGAAACAGTCGGAACACAGTACTAATGAACCGAGTCATTCGGAACTTACAGAAGAAGGGCATGACTCATCAGAACCAGGATCCAGCTCGATTCCTTCTGACGATGAAGAGGATTCCGAAGAACATGAGTCTGAATCACACTGATACATATTCAGTCCACTGTAAATATTTTGTTTCTCTATTATTTTCTCTTGGATTGATGAAATGTTTGTTGTCGTCACAATTTCCCATACATTTTATGAATGAATGTAATTCTTTTGCATTTCGTTTTGTTGCTCAAACTCCCAAGGTAGCGCGTGTCTGCCATCGAAGACTTTATTGTTGGCAGATGGGCTACTGAAATGTACCTTGACTTGTGGTTGGTTGTCGAATTGCGTGCACCCATCCCAAGCAAACTCGGGCTCGCACCTCCCTCTTTGGTGGTGGGTTGCTGGTTGTGTGTGCAGCACCTTGCTGCTGCTGTTGGGTGCAGCATGCATGTGGTGTGCCATGTGCTGCTGCTCTCACCACTTGGTGCTTGCCACAGCATGTGAGCCATCAGGATGTTGATGATCCTGTGGAACCTGGCAGAGGGATGCAGCAGCTGCAGCTTTGCAGGCCTGCCTCCTTGTGGTGGTAGTGCCCCTCTGTGGGGTCGTGCACACACCCGCTCCCATTGGAGCCCAATGTGAGCACAGCCAACAGCCAGGGGCGACGACATGCAAGAGGTGAGTCTCTGGCGGACAACATCATTGGTGTTTGTATGGGGATCACACTGCTCATGCTCTCATTTTGGCCAAATGGCACCAAGTGATTGCCCGTCTGGTGTTGCCCGTGGGCACTGTGCGCGCCCTTTGTTGGTTCGCTCCTGCCACAACCAAAATGAAAAAAGATTTTAGCCAATCGATGACATTGAAATATCTGGCACACTCGATGACATCGATTTGAAGTTCCAAACGCTCTGCCGATCTTTTGAGACGTCTCAAACAACACTGGTGTCAAACCCGAAGTCATGATCACTATGTCAATAGAAATTACGAAGAGCACTTGCTCCAATTAGGACCAATTTACCATGACAATGACTCGGACAAACTTAAAAGAAACGAGCGGTATACCATGTTGGCGGCGGCTTGTGCACCTCGCATTTCTTCTACCTGCCATCTCGGATTTCCTCCTCAATAATGAAGGTTCGGGCGGTCCTTTTTCGACAAATAAAAGGTTCGGATCATTTTTTCCTACTGCATATGCTTCTCTTGACAAAAGCATTCCAAGTGGCAGTATAAATCGACATGGACGAAATTTACAGACAGCTGAATTTAACGACTTTAGCGGCGTTGATAGCATTAGTGACACCGCTCGCGAGAAACCCCGCCGTAAGAAATCTGACGTAACGATAGATACCAAGTCCAAGCGTGGGCGAGCATTAGGACTGATTCGTACGGCAAGAGCATTCTGCGGGGATAAAATTTTCAAGAAGAATCCTCTTCAAAATGACATCGATTTGAACAAAGAAAAGCGAAATTGTCTCGAAGAAACTACTCGATTAGTAGGTGGTGCCAATCCTAATTTCGAAGCCGAAGAGGATCCAAATGAGCAAAATTCCTCGCCATTATCGAATTCTCCACCGCCTGTTTCTCCGGATGTTCTCCAACGGAAGGAATCACGTATCAAAAGCATCCTTCCTAAAAGCAAACTAGCCCTTCAGATGAATTTTCGACAAACACCAGCGTTTGTGCGAAAGTTATCGTCAAAAGCTGGACCATCTATCCTAACAGTGGCAACATTGCTTTACAGTAGTGGAAAGAAAGATGACATTTCTCTTCTGACTCTATACAAGCTTGCCTTGCTTGGTGCTTCTTGTGGATTTCATCTCTTCCTTCATTTTATCACACTTGGCTATGCTTTGGGCATCACGTTGCCTTTGATAGTGGCTCTTTATTCTTACCAGGTGCGTATATCAGAGTAAAGTTGGTGTCGAAAGTGTATTGTAGAGGTATTGGTTGTATGGAGCTGACATCTCTTTTTCCGATTTGAAATGCCTTGTCGAAGAAACAATACGAACTGCCGCTACAAACTGTCCTTCATTCGTTAATAACTATTTTCTGGGGAGTGCGTCTATTTGCCTTTCTCGCGATTCGCGAATATGCTACTTGGCCAGCCTTGCATCACAAGGTAAGTTTTTATTTTGCAAGCATACTTTCAATACTGTAGAGCTTTTCTACATCTGCAGGGTACCTCGTTTGCTTAGTGGTCCGCCTTAAAAAAGAATATGTCAACTTTTCTTCTGTGGTCTCTCATCTTCTTTATTCGTTCCTTTGCTTTGATCATTTCAGGTAGTTGAGCTGGAAGAGAAAATGAATATCCCATTCGCATCAAAGATTTTGTGCTGGTTCCTTTATTCTTGTTTTTATGTAGCGATGGTAGCTTCTTGTTGGAGTCGTCTGCTGCAGACCTCGTCGTCATCAGCGATGAGTACCTGGGGAATTCTCGGATATGCAGGTTTGTCATTACAGCTTGTTGGTCTCTCACTTGAAACTATAGCTGATTTGCAGAAGAATTCTTTCAAATCATGCTATAAGCATTCTTGGTGCAACGTTGGTATATGGAAATATAGCACCCATCCAAATTATCTTGGGGAGGGTATCTTCTGGTGGGGGACATATCTTGCCCATGGATTCCATTCGCCATTTCATTCCGTTTTGGCCACTATTGGTCTAATGTTCATCCTATATGTTTTGAAAGGCTCTACTAATTCTTTGAGCTCAAAGCAAAAGGAAAAATATGGTCAAGAGGCAGATTTTTATAAGTTTCAACGTACTCATAATGTGTTCGGGCCCAAACAAATGTGGTCTCGTCAACAAGTTGAAACTGGTATTCCTCTCCATTCTGACCCCCTGGCGGATGATCATGACAACGCGGCATCTACTGCCGGCAATGAACACACTCAAAAGATAAATCAATAGTATTGGACCATAGAATCAATAGCAATATCCTGAGCTAGTGCTAGTGGTGGTAGCTTATTTGTATGGTGTCTCTCCCATTGTTGGGGGTGATCATTTGCAGGCTATGATCCACATGCACCCACCAACAAGCGTGTTGCTCCACCAATACCACCCAACTGGTGTTGGGCCCACTGTCGTGTGCCACTCTGTGCGTGGTGGGGTGGGTGGGTGCCAAACTGTGTGGGGGACCTAGTGCTCTGCAAGTGGAGCCCAAATTACAGCATGGGGGCTTCCGCCATGGTCATAACATGCCTCTCTCTCAGTGCGCTTTCTTCGTCCTACTGCTGTTTGTATCATCAACTGCTCCGCACTTGTGCAGGCATTGCTTGGTTGCGCCCACCAGCAAACCGCGCCCAAGACGCACCCGCATAGCACCCAATGCAATTGATTCTGTGTGGAATCGTGTGTAAAGGTTCTGGAGTGCATTGTTCAGACTGTGGGGCCCACACAGGCAAAACACCAGTCTGGTGCATTGTGGCTCATCATGGCGACTGATTGCTACGATGGTACGTTGGTAGTTCATATATTCCACGTGTAAGCATATCTAAGTGTCGACGTAGTTATTATTTGTGTGTGACGTATTATTCGTGGCTGCCCTTACCGATTGGTAGAGAACAAAAGGGGTGTCACAATTTTGAAGTGTGACGTAAGAGCTTTTCGGAAACACGCGCAATTTGCGGAAGCACTCGCCCCTAATTTATTTTTCTTGAACACAAATTCAACTAACATTTCCCGTGGTTATAATTTTAAAGGGTTAATTTCCCCCAAAGTATGTTGAACTTTTCCCTTCAAAGTTGGCAGTCTCGCGCGCGCAAGACATCATCATACGTTTTTGATGGTTCCCAAAATCCTGAAATCTTTTTTGATATACGAGGCGGATGGAGGAATTGAAGCATCACCAAATTGCGTTCGTCAACGTCTCTTTCCCGTGGTCTTTGTACTATTTGTCTTTGGTCGTCAGTGACTTTGAAGGAATTTCGTGCACAATTGCTCGAATAGTGAAGAGAATTTAAAAATTCTCATAAACGCTCCGTCATTGTGGAAGTGTAAATACAAAACTACCATGATGTTCCGACGAGGATACGCCTCTGCTGCGTTAGCGGTAGTTGCTGCTAGCCTCGCCTATACATCAGCTTTCAACCAGAAAGGTATGTCAAAGAAACATGAAGTCTTGACATGGTTTTTCTTTCCTTGCAAGGGCACTTTTACCTCCCTTGTCTTTCGAGAAATTGAAATCGAACTTTTAGTCGCTGCTTTTGCCTTTACTCCTAAGGCATTTGTGTCTTCTTAAAGTCATGATTATCTCTTGATTAATAGAAAAGCTGGGGGTGATTTGCAATTGCGAATGCCGGACAGTATGTGGAACACAAACTACGCTCTGAATGCGACGATAGTATGCAAGTCACTAACATGGGGTTTTATTGTTTTCTCTTCACTTTCTTAAAACAGCTCCCGCAGCATTTCTCCCAAACAATGTTGTAGCGAAAAAAAATTTTGCGTTTTCGAACAGCGCTCTCCTATCCACCATCGAGGACGTAACAGAAGTAAATTCTGCCGTCCGTACCTCTGTTGAGGATTATGTTCAAGCCCGAGGTGGGAATACTCCCATCAGAAAAGTGCTTGTCGCTAATAATGGTATGGCCGCAACCAAGGCTATCATGTCCATGCGTCAATGGGCTTACATGGAACTTGGTGACGAACGTGCCGTCCAGTTCGTTGCCATGGCCTCTCCTGAGGATATCAACGCCAATGCCGAGTTTGTCCGATTGTCGGATTCATACGTTGAAGTTCCCGGAGGCGTGAATCGAAATAATTATGCCAATGTTGAACTCATCACGAAATTGGCTGTTGAACAAGGCGTTGACGCTGTGTGGCCAGGTTGGGGTCACGCGAGTGAAAACCCAGATCTTCCTATGGCTTTGAATAAGAATGGAATCAAATTTATTGGACCACCTTCACCCGTCATGAGTGTTCTTGGTGACAAAATTGCTGCTAACATTCTTGCTCAAACAGCCAAGGTTCCTTCGATTCCATGGAGTGGATCGTTCGGTGGACCCAACGACGGTCCACTCGAGGCCGAATTAACCGAGGAGGGTACCATCCCAGATGAGACATTTGCAAAAGGTACCACCCGCACCGTCGAAGAAGCCATCGAAGCTGCCAGACGAATTGGATACGAAAACGGAATTATGATCAAGGCCTCTGAGGGAGGTGGTGGTAAAGGTATCCGTTTCGTTGACAATGAAGAAGATCTGAAGAATGCCTACATCCAGGTCACCAATGAAGTTGTAGGTTCTCCCATTTTTGTCATGCAACTTTGTAAAAACGCACGTCACATTGAAGTCCAGATTGTTGGAGATGAACACGGAAATGCCGTCGCTTTGAACGGTCGTGACTGTTCTACTCAACGTCGATTCCAGAAGATTTTTGAAGAAGGTCCTCCGACCATCGTCAAGCCCGAAACATTTAAGGAAATGCAACGTGCTGCCCAACGTTTGACTCAAAACATCGGTTATGTTGGAGCTGGTACTGTCGAGTACCTATACAACGCTGATACCGATGAGTTTTACTTTCTCGAGTTGAACCCACGTCTTCAAGTTGAGCACCCTGTTACGGAAGGGATTTCCGGTGTCAACATGCCTGCAACACAACTTCAAGTTGCGATGGGTATTCCGTTGTACAATGTCCCCGAAGTTCGTCGATTTTTCGGAAGAGATATGTACGAAACCGACAAGATTGACTTTCTGGAAGAATGGTACAAGCCTGTCGACACCCACGTTATTGCTGCCCGAATTACTGCCGAAAATCCGGATGAAGGTTTCAAACCAACCTCTGGTTCAATTGAACGCATCAAGTTCCAATCGACACCAAGTGTCTGGGGTTACTTCAGCGTTGGACCAAATGGAGGAGTTCACGAATACGCTGATTCTCAATTCGGTCACTTGTTTGCCAGGGGTGCAAATCGTGAACAAGCAAGAAAAGCTCTTATTTTAGCGTTAAAAGAAATCGAAGTTCGCGGAGAAATTCGTACCACGGTTGAATATCTCGTTCAGTTGCTAGAAACAGATGAATTTATTGAAAATACGATTGATACGTCATGGTTGGATGGTATTATCAAGGAAAAGAGTGTAGGAGTTGAAGTGCCCGAGCATTTGACAGTTGTTTCTGCTGCCATTTTCAAGGCATTCCAACACGTGAAGGAACAAACAGCTGAACTCACTGAGTCTCTCACAAAGGGTCAAGTTTCGGTTTCTTCAATTCCAGAAATTAATTCATTCAGTACCGAAGTTGCCTACAACGATGTGAGATACCCTTTTAGTGTCGAACGTATCTCTAGTGATATCTTCCGACTCACTGTTGCTGGAAACACCATCGAAACCCGTGTAACTGAAACCAAAGAAGGAGCCTTAATTGCTTCATTTGGCGGAGAGACTCATAGGATCTTTGGAATGGAAGAACCTTTGGGTCTTCGTCTCGTTCTTGATGGTGCTACAATTTTGATGTAAGTGTGCCGATAAATGCCTTCTGTATCAAATCACCACACACCATCTTCAATTTTTTCTCACTTTCTTACAAATAAACAATGTTTCAAATTTGAATAAAGGCCCACCATCTTCGATCCCTCCGAACTAAGAACTGATGTTACCGGTAAGGTGGTTCGTTATCTTCAGGATAATGGAGGTGAAGTGAATGCAGGAGAACCTTTCATCGAGGTCGAGGCAATGAAAATGATTATGCCCTTGAAGGCCTCTGAAAGTGGAAAGATTACACACAGTGTTTCTCCTGGAACTGTCATCTCTGCTGGTGACCTTTTGGCGTCATTGGAACTCAAGGATCCTTCGAAGGTCAAGAAAATTAGTGTTTTTGATGGAGATCTCGATATTGAAGAGGCTGACCTCGATGTTGACCCCAAGGAGGCCGTGTCGAATATCCTAGCCGGATTCAGTGGCGAACCAGAAGAGGTAGTTCAAAAGGCATTCGAAGAGATTGCCGATGTTGAAGCTGCTTCTGCCTACGCAACCGAAATCCTTAACGAATTTACTCGCGTCGAGGACCTATTCGATGGAAAGTTGAAGGATGACGTTGTCCGTGATATGGCCAAGGCAAATGCTGAATCTCTTGATGTTGTTATCGCAGAAAATCAAGCTCACATTAGTTTGCCAACCAGAAATCGACTTGTTCTGTCAACTTTGCGACAAATCGACCTTTTTGAAGATCGCTTCGGTTCAGCTGCTATTCCAGATGATTTAGAAGCCGCGATGGAAAAAGTGAACGAACTTTCAGAGAAGAAATATGGAGAATTGGCCCTTGCAGCCGATTCGATCCTCAGATCGTCGAAGATTGTTCCATTTGCTGACCGTGTCGCCGAGTTGAAGACTACTTTGCTTGATTCCAACACTGACTTGGACAAACTTTCGAAGAGCTCCACTCTATCAGCAGGTGTTGATCTCCTAACTTCACTTTTTGACGATTCTGACGACACTGTTCGAAAGGCTGCTGTCGAAGTCTATGTCCGACGTGTCTACCGTGCCTACCGAGTGAAGTCAGTTAGTGTCTCAGAAGAAGATGGACAAGTTGTCTGTGATTTCACTTTCCAATTTTCTGACGTCGAAGCCGCAAGTGGTGTTGATCGTCAAGGAAGGCTCTGCATTGTCCCATCGCTTGAAAATCTTAACAGCGACCTACCAAAACTTCTTGATAACTTTTCTAAAGCGCTCGGTGACAAGCCCGGAAAGGTCGGAGATGAGCTTATCAATGTTCTCCACATTGCTTCTACCACTGACGAAGAAGGAGATATTGAAAAAATGCAGTCTGAAATTATCGGGGAGACCGAGGCGTTAACAAAACTCGGAATTCGTAACGTCAACGTTGTTATCCCACACGAAAAGACTGATCCCTACTACTATACTTTCCCTGAGTGTGAGGGGTACAAGGAAAATCCTTTACGCCGAAATATGAGACCCACCTTCCATCACCTTCTTGAACTATCCCGTCTTCAGGATAACTTTGAACTTGATCGTATTCCTGCCATCGGCAAGAATGCTCAATTGTACATTGGTGTCGAAAAGACTGCGAAGCCTGTAAGAGGTGGTCCGCCGCAGGTTGTCTTCCTTCGTGCTATTTCTAACAGTGGTGGAATTGTCACAACTACTGGTGCACGCAAACTTCTTCAGCAAGGTCTGGATGAACTTGAACGTTCTCAGTCCAACCCAAGTGTCAACTCACAGTCATCTTCTCGAATCTTCCTTCATTCCCTTCGTGAACTCGAAGGTGTGACTCCTGAACAAGTTGGTGAGAACTTCAAACAACTTATTGGTCAGTTGAAAAGTGAGCTTGCCCCTCGTCTCTTGAAGCTTCGTGTCGATGAAATTGAAGTTAAGGTCCGCATTCAATCTACAGGCTCTGATGGACAAAGTGTCACGCAATCTGTTCGACTCGTTGCCTCTTCGATTGGTGGTGAGTGGTTGAAACCTGCTATTTACCTTGAGGATCCTGATCCTGTAACTGGTGTAGCTGAGAAGTACTGCCTCGTTGATGAATCTACCGAATTCGAAGAGTGCGTAGTTGATTCGTATGGTGGAAGTAATATCGTTCAGACAAAGCGTGCCATTGCGCGTCGAGTTGGATCGACATACGCGTATGATTTCCTTGGCTTGATGGAGGTTGGACTTATCAGTGAATGGCAAAAATACGTAAAAGAAACCAATAACGAAATGGAAATTCCTGCTACTGTTTTTAGTGCAAAGGAATTTGTGGAAGATGGAAATGGTGGTATTTCTCTCGGATCTCGAATCATTGGAACCAACAAAATTGGAATGCTTGCATGGCTCATTACGATGAAGACACCAGAATATCCTGAAGGAAGAGATATTGTATTGATTTCGAATGATGTTACTGTGCAAAGTGGATCTTTTGGTGTTGAAGAGGATGAATTCTTCTTCGCAGCATCCAAGTACGCTCGTGAGCACGAAATCCCCCGCCTCTACATCTCGTGTAATGCCGGAGCTCGAATCGGTCTCGTTGATGAACTGAAGTCGAAGATTAACATCAAGTTTGTCGACGAATCAAGTCCAGCAAAGGGCTTCGAGTACTTGTATTTGAAGGACGAAGATTACAAGGCTCTACCTGCTGGAACTGTAATTGCTGAAGAAGTTAGTGAAGGTTGGGCCATTTCTGATGTGATCGGAACAAATCATGGAATTGGTGTCGAGAATCTCCAAGGCAGTGGAAAGATCGCAGGTGAAACATCAGCCGCATATGACGAAATCTTCACACTCAGTTATGTAACAGGACGTAGTGTCGGTATTGGTGCGTACCTTGTCCGTTTGGGACAGCGAGTGATTCAAATGAAGCAAGGACCTATTATCTTGACCGGATTCTCTGCCTTGAACAAGCTTCTTGGTCGTGGCGTCTACAATTCCCAAGACCAACTTGGAGGCCCGCAAATTATGCACCCTAATGGTGTTTCGCACGAGATTGTTGATGATGATCAACAAGGAGTTTCCTCTCTGCTCAACTGGTTGAGTTTTGTTCCAAAGAAGGTTGGGGAACTTCCTGCCGTTCGTGACAGCGGTGATTCCGTCGACAGAAAAGTACAATGGAGACCTACTCCAACACCTTACGATCCTCGTCTCATGATGGCAGGCGATGGAGCAGATTTGGGTTTCTTCGATAAGGGAAGTTTCAAGGAGTATCTAGCGGGTTGGGGTAAGAGTGTCGTTGTTGGACGTGCTCGCCTTGGAGGTATCCCGTTCGGTGCAATCGCTGTCGAGACTCGACAGGTCGAACAGGTGGTTCCAGCCGATCCTGCCGACCCTAACTCTCGTGAAGCTATTCTTCCACAAGCCGGGCAAGTTCTATACCCTGATTCTTCTTACAAGACTGCCCAAGCGATCAATGACTTCAAAAAGGAAGGTCTTCCTGTGATGATCTTTGCGAACTGGCGTGGATTTAGTGGAGGTAGTCGTGATATGGCCGGGGAGATCCTCAAATTTGGAGCCATGATTGTTGATGCACTTCGTGAGTATGAACATCCAGTGTACATGTACTTGCCTCCTCATGGTGAACTTCGTGGTGGTTCATGGGTCGTTGTCGATCCTACCATCAACAAGGATAAGATGGAAATGTACGCCGATCCCGATTCTCGTGGAGGTATCCTCGAGCCTGCTGGTATTTCAGAGATCAAGTTCCGTGGACCTGATCAAGTAAAGATGATGCACAGACTTGATGAACAACTCCAGATGCTTGATGCTGAACTTGAGAGTGACTTCGAAGATTCTAAGAAGGAGACAGAGAAGCAAATCAGTGCACGCGAAGAAGCTTTGAAGGGTGTATACTTGGCTGCAGCAACCGAATTCTGCGATCTACACGATAAGACTGGTCGTATGAAGGCAAAGGGAGTTATCAAGGATTCAGTGTCATGGGAAGATTCTCGAAACTTCTTCTACCATCGTGCGAAGCGTAGAATGTACGAAGACAACTTCATTGATCAAATTAAGGCTAACGATGCATCTGCCACTCGTGACAGTGGCTTGGAAATCCTTAAGTCGTTGTATTCGGGAGATTGGGAAGACAACAAGTCAGTTGCTGAATTTTACGAAAAAGAAACTGACACGGTCAATGCTAAGATTAATGATATCAAGAAAGACTCCATCCAAGCCAAGCTTGACGCTCTGAAGGCAGAATTGGATAGTATGTAAGTTATGTAGTGAAAATAATCCATTAAATATTCTTCATTCTATAGTATTATATCCATAGTTTTCTATATTCAAAGCCAAGATCTGGGCACACACAGCATTTTATTATTCATAAAACCCACAAAACTGGTGACAGTATCGATGCCATTTTCGTTTCATAGTTCGTCCCCTTGTATCCTAGAGCGTAAAGCTCCCAAAAGAGACTCGTATGGCGCCAATATTCCATGCTGTCTAAATATCCAAGTGAGAGCGTGAAGGAAAATCCAAGCAGCGAATAAAGTAAGCATGCACCCTGGCAGATTTCCCAACAAAATAAGTTTATTTTCACGCGCCCTACGTTTTATGCTAGCAGCCTTTGTTTCGTCCACCAACTCTTTCCATTGGGTTTCAAATCGCCTTGTCCCAAAGGTTGATTCTACGTGCGTACGTCCTCTCTTTCCCATATGTGTGGCTCGGTTTGGGTCTTCTATCAGAACCATGAGGGCCTCCCCAAAAGCTTCGGGCGTTGGCTCTCGCAAAAAACCCGTCTCGCCGTCTCGGACCGTTTCTAGTGGCCCGCCCGAATTAACTGCCAGGACAGGAGTTCCAGCAAACATGGCCTCGAGCGGTACAATTCCAAAGTGTTCCTTGTCTGGCGTGTAGACAACACAAAGAGCGGTTTGAAATAATGTTGCGCGCTCTGCATCCGTGATATCCAATCGAAAGTCTACGGAAACCCCTAATTCTTTTGCAAGAGTTCCCAATTCTCCTCTGTATTCAACATTTTCCACGTTTTGTGTGTCATACCCACCTGCAATGACAAGAGGTGGTAATGTGTAGCCAGTTTTATTCTTTATGTATGCATATGCTTGAATCAACAAGCCAACGTTTTTCTTTCGTTCAAATCGATTGAGAGATACAATCGGTGACCGTGTGCTTTTATCCCTATTATTTGCTTGGACCATGTTTGATGTATCAAGAGCGGGGTGCAAGACTTTGATGGGCTGTGTGATATGATTGTTGTTCTGTTCTTGTCGTTGCGATGACAAGACTGGGAAATGTTCTTCAACTACTCCCAAGGTAAACTTAGAATTGACAACCAAGGTATCCGACATTCCCATTGTGTGTTCTTCTATGCTATCTAGAAACCTTCTATACAGCTTTTTAAAAATTCCACCCCGGTTGTTCCTCAACAAAAGTTTGTCAGGGAAGTGACAGTAAAATAAGATGCCGGCACTAGACATCCAAGTCAATAGGAGAGGCAGGGAAGTCGGGAGTACATCCACAACCACTACATCGGCCGTCCTGTGTAGTCGTTTTCCTCTTCCTCCTCCCGGCAACCTCTCATAAGCGGTAATAACTTTGTAGGTCAGATAAATCATTCGCACCGTCGACATGAGGGCAGTGGCGACACCAAAAATATTCGATGGAATCCATCGTCCATAGACCTTCACGTTGTTGGAGAGCTCTCCGTGTGGCTGCTTAACCGCTGCAAAACAGTGATCTTGGTCGCATCGTGTTGTGACGATATCGACAGTATGACCGAGGTCTCGCGAGGCTTTGGCAAGTTGGATCACGAGTTGTTCCGCTCCACCGATACCCAAATCAAGATGAACGAAGACAATGTGCACGGAGTTGTGGTCGTCTCGATTGTGAGTTGTAGTAGTGTTGGATGTATCTTTCCTAGGATCGATTGACGTCATAGTTGAATGAACCTTTTCCGTCCGAGGGTCGAGAAAAGTACTTCGTCTTCGTACATGAAACGGAAAAAAACAATGTTTCTCAATGAGATCCAAACTGAGCAGTGACTCCGGATCTCCACTAAAATAATCCTGATCACACCACATATCGTAAAATACTGCGTACATCGTCAATCAAGACGAACATGCGCGCGAACATTGTGAACCTCATATTTACTTTTGATGCCAACCAAGAACCGAAACAAATTATCTCCAGTGTATCATTCAATCCAACACCAAATTGAAATCCCGAATCGAAAGCAATCACAACCTTACCCATCACTTCTATACCGTCCACGGATCCCTCTGTTTATTTCCAGCATTTACTCGTTTTGTTAATTGAAAGACACAACACAGTTCGAGATGTTACGGTGACACCTCCGACTTGAAACGGAATAAGTAAAAGTGCTTAGGGAAGATTGACACACGATATAGGAGCTTTTTATTGACGATTCAATAAATAAATTCATACCATGACACCCCAAGACATCGAGAGATACGTCCTTTTGGCATCAGATGCCTCAAATCTTCAACTTCAGCAGCAAGCTAACAGCTTTCTCAACCAGTGGGTCACGTCGACTAGCGATAGCGTACTTGCCGATGCAATTTGTGAGGTTGTTCGAGTAACACAGCGTGAAGTCGTTCTTTTCTACGCACTGACTGTCTTTTCCAGACTCAATAGCGCGGCACCACAGCAACGAACAGTTTTTCGACAAGAAATTCTCTCTCAGCTGTTTCGCTCTTCGTCTATAACGTCAATACCTACTGGTAGCGCTGCCGAAGCTGCTATTGGGAATGACTCAGCGACATCTATTGTAAACAACTACCAGAATCGATCATCGTGGAGTCCTACCTATCTTCGAACCAAAGTTGGAGTATTGTTGGCGCGATTTATCCAATTGGACTATCCAAATTCTTGGCCATCCGCATTTGACGACCTACAGTCACCTCTCATGTTGCAAAATGCACCTGATATTCTCTTGCGAACTCTGGTAGCGCTCATGGACGAATTTGGAAAGGATGAAACCGAAGTCAACTCCCAAATCAAAAATGCCATGCGAGGTTATGGTAATTTGAATTCGAACCCAACAACGCCACAACAGAGTATCTCGGGCCGTCTCATTGAAACTATATTGTCGATACTTGAGCGAGCACTGATAGAAACGAAGGATCAGGCTGACCAACAAATGCAAATGAATGCTGTTCTATCATTAACCGTCCTGAAGGGGTTGATGTCCTGGGTCGACATAAGTCTTATTCTGGGTAACAAGCGGGTGTTACAGCTTATTTTTGGATCCCTAGAAAGAGGTAGCACTACCGAAGCGGGCAGCGCTGCAGATGCTGGCGTTGTGGCAGTAGAGTGTATGGAGGAACTGATTGCTAGAGGGATGGAAGATGATAAAAAAATATCGATGCTAAGTCACACACGAGTGTTGGAAGAAATCCATACCCACGTAGATCTAGTGACTGTAGATGCAAGCCCAATCGATGTTGTTTTGGAGGTCGCCAAGTTTATCAACTGTACCGGTTTGGAAGTTATTCCGATTATTTTGGAGCATCAGCACATCCAGCAAGGGAACAATAATGGTATTGTGACCTTGAGAAACCAGCTAATGAATTTATTCTTTCGCTGTTTCGCATATGATGATATTGACGTTTCGGGCGCAGTTATCCCGTTGGCATCAACTCTGGTTACGTTATCTGCTGAAAAGCAGCAACTTAGTGGGCAAGAAAGTCTTCTGCCTGATCTTCTATCTATTACTTATAATCAAATGAGGTACCCTCCTGACTTTCAGTATGATTTTGAAGATGATGATGAAGCGGAAGAAGAAATGTATCGAAGAGAGCTCCGCAAGTTGAATCAAAAACTTGTTCGTTCCAATTCCGAGCTTTGTCTCCAGTATATTTGCCAGGCTCTGTCACAGCTTCCTCTGCCACTCTCTTCAGCTCCCACTTCTCATTTGGAGGTTGCAATAAGCTTAGTATATCAATATTGCGAAGGCATTCGACCTCCTCCGGGAATGAAAGTAGTCATGCGGAACGAGATGTTCAGGAATCTCCTAATCGGCCTGCACTCAAGTGATATTACACAACATCCCCACAGAGAGGTTCTGGTCCTATATTACGAAACGAGTGTTAGATATTATCCGCTGTTCAAAGACCGACCAGACCTACTGCAAAAGGTCTTGAGCGCAATAACCGGAACGTATGGCCTTCAACATGAAAATGCAAAGGTACGATCGAGGTGCTGTTACTTGTTATTGCGCCTGATTAAAGCAATGGGGGATAACAGCAGCAAAAGTGAAAATAGTGTTTTACGACCGTACGTAGAAACAGCCGTGTCAGGGATTCAGGGTTTACTAGAAAATAAACAGATCGAAATCCGTGTGGAAGATACATTTTATTTGTTCGAAACTATTGGTCTCCTATTGGGTAAGACTGGATTATCTTCTACTGAACAGGGGCAATACCTGACTCAAGTAATGACACCACATGTCCGATCGATCGAAACAATTTTGAATGACGAGAAGCAAGCACTTGCACATGATCCCGACACCTATGGCGAGACATTATCCAACTCTATCGCTGCCATTGCATATCTCAGTAAGGGTTTCAAGAAGCCACCTCCCGAAGTCCAAGCTGTCTTGATGGAAACACTCCAGGTCGCATTTTTGGTTTTAGAAGCTTTGCCAAACAACGAGAATGTCCGTAGCAAGATCTATATCTTTGTTCAGCGCCTTATTCAGTGTTTGGGTGACAAGGTTTTGAATATTATGCCTCGTCTTTTGTTTGTATTGATCCAAAATTGTACTGCCGAGGATATTCTTGACGTCTCTCAGCTTATGAATCAGCTATGCATCAAGTTTCGAGCGAAGGCACTGTCTTCGTTGGACAACAACTTACTACCGTTCTTGCAAAAATGTCACCATCTCTCCAATGCGATCGTCTATGACAAGGGCACCAACCCGGACCAGCAGCATGACCGCAATGCTGCAATTGCTCCGCATCTGCGTATAGAACAGCTGTCTATTCAAAAGCTTTCTTATGCTGTCATGAATCATATTGTATCGAATGATGTATCGGGAGTTCTTTTGACGGCTACGAATGTTTCAAATTTGGAAGCAATTTTACAATCCATGAGCGAGGGAGCGATTAATGTTGAGGACCCTCTGATGAATAAAACATGTCTAATTTTTTTTCGCCAATTGGTTGACCAGTGGGTGGGAGAGACGAGCGGCGGACATGATGATAGCATGAACAGTGGAAGTGTCCCAAACTACATCGTTAATGGCTATATCACATTTATTTGTGACGTTTTTATTCCTGGTATGTTGCAATCCTTTCTTCGTGCCGACAGTATTTTCAATATCAATGACGCCAATTCTTTTCGACTAGTTGCCGAAGTCGCTTGGATTTTAGAAATTCTGAAGAGTCGTCTACCCGATTCATTGGGAAGAATTGCAGCTCACATACAAATTCCTCCACCAATTGCAGAAGAATTAAAGTCGGCTTCTATCCGTAAAGACTTTGAAGGGTGCTTAAAGGGTTGGATACAGAAAAATAACGAACTAAGACATGGTACTAGATGAACCGACGTGTTCAAAGATAAAAAAGATCATTAGATTCAATATTTTGAGGTTCTCCACTTCCTTTTTATTTGTCTATACGGGAGAAAAGTTCCCAATGTTCACACCGCCTCCAGTACCCGGTATTTCTTGATCCAACTGCTCGCGAAGAATTTGTTCTCTTAGCAGTCTTTGAGGCGTAGAAAACCCCATTACAACATCATAATCTTCAAAAAGCGGGTCTATAGGAAGTGGCCATGTCCACCAAGGACCAATGCCAAATATATCTATCAGAGGCACTGGCTCTTCGATGCTTTCATTCATCGTGCTTGATGCTTTTTTCTTTAATCTATCTATAGTCCCAATACCGGTGAGTATACCGTATATTACATTCATGATCATACTTGATGTGAACAAAAATGCTCCAATACCCAATACCGTCATGATTCGAACCAATTGTGTCAAAACGACATTGAACTCGCATTCATCGTCTGCACAAAAGAAGTAATTCCATCCCAACAAAATTAGACAGTAGACGCTACAAGTCCATGTGTAGATTAAGAAAAGAAAGAAATGCTTTAGATTTCCCGCTCCCACACAATTATTCATCCATGGACAATGATCTACGAGAAAGCGTGTGAACGAGATTATGAATCAGAGTGAGAATAATTTCAATTCGAATGAACACCGTCACGAGTGCCGAAAAGCGAAATGGATAAATATTAGTTTGAAATCGACTTACGGTCCATTTTGCTAACACATCGATTGCATATTCGACAATGATGAGATAAAGGTGGCTTGAAGGTTTGACATTGCGAGCACATCGAAAGTTTCTCAGTCGTGTTTCGTTGAAGGTCGGTTGGAACAGCCGATGCTGGCACAGAACCTGGATCTGTAAATGTGGTTTTGACGTGACACGACAATGCCAAAGTCACGAGTATTGTGTAAATATACGAAAGGTAAGGCGGAATTCCACCTGTTTGCGCCAGAAGTGTAATAGTCAAGCAAGAATAGCCTAAGAGTATCCATACCATAACACACATTATGGTTCCTGCATAATCATTTCGATTCAGCCATATTCCATCTTCATCGCTTGTTCCCACACTGCACTTCCAGGAAAAATCGTTAAAGTCGTCTCGGTAGTAGCGACCGTTAGGCCCTTCGTCACTCCTCGTCCCGTATGCTGGAGACCTAAAGTAACCAAAACCCGAAATACCCCTCGTAATAGATGAAAAGCCCCCTCGTTCTTTCTTAAAGTCGTCCATCGCAATCGCACTTTCAGGACTTCGAAGTCCAGCGTGTGCAAAGGATTCCAGTCGGACCGGTTGATCAATCTTTTTGATTTAAAACGTGGAATTCAGGAAAATGAAGCATAGATTGTAAGAATAAAACTGTATGCCGGTATTGTGGAATCGATACACGTCTCTTGGATAGCTACGTTGACGACTGATAAGTCTGTCATGATACCTATGAACGACGTACCGATGGGTCATCTCGGTAGGGTTGATCGCCCCCTATTCTTCGATATCGGACGTCTTGCTGCATCGAGGAATTCTCGGAAGTAGATTTGTTGCCTCCTACTGTATTTGAATCACCTTCTAAAGCTACTTTGCTAAGAGAGCTAATTGGTACGTAAAATACATGTTCGTCATTTTTGTGCGAATTTTTAAAAATTCAGCGATGGTCAGTCGAGTTGTTTGTCGATTACGAGAAACTTCTCCGATTCAATCGACTAAGCACAAGCTTGGAACGACAAAATTGAGCATGGTTGGGTTTTGGACATGGGTGGGGAACGTGCCAATCATCCTGGCCAAGTTCTGCTGGCTGGGCAAAGCCAAGGAGGGGAGGGGTTCCTGGCTGACTGGCCCTCTATGTGGCCCACACCTGGCCTGTTGGCAAGCAGCTTGCACCAGGCCTGCCCCCCCAGCGCCCACACCCACACCAGCATGGGCAGCAACAAAATTTAGGGTTCAACCAGCACCAGCTGTTGCTGCTGCCTCCCCTCCTCCCCTTTGGTGGGGGCAAACAGGTCACCAGGAGTGCCAGGGGGGGCTGATCTTGTGCACTCAGGAGACACAAAACCAGCTTGGCAGGATGGACCAGGGATTTGTGTCCGATGTCCGGGAAATCCGTGCAGTCTAATTTCGTCCCAGTGAGCGTTCGCTGCTGGGCTATAACAAGGTGCTGGCACGAATTCAGAATTGATATATGGGCTTCCCAAAAGTGCGATAAGTCAAAAACATGCTTCTGAGATACATAAATAAAAACTTCACAGGGGAGACGGTATTTCTTTTTAAACTTATTTTTAACGCCATCGGAGATCGAATATTTTTTCTCTTCCCCAACGACAACACTAAATCTTCGGAAAAAGTCGGCTCAGGAAGTAATGAGATGATCTACTTCGAAGTACTTCATTTGAAGAGAAAATAAACTAAAGGTCACAATTACCACCTAGACTCTAGAGATGACGACACTGTAAAATGATGTATTCCTGCTGATTGAGCTGAAAATTCTGAGAAACGCACGGAACAAAATGGAGGTTGAGCATGAGGCATTCAGCTTACCGTTCCCAACTATTCTCGAAAATGTTGATGTCGAGGCGGTTTCCTCTCTTTTGTCAAAAGAAATGAGTCAATTATCTCTGAGGGAACAATATGGCATCAATAAAGATGTGAAAGGGATGAATATTTTGGCATCGACGGAGCCATCTGAGCTTGTTTCGCTTGGATTGAATGCTCTAGATACGCAACTCGAGACAGTAGACGACAATCGTTATTATTATCGATTAGCTCAGAAGTTGGGAAGTAAAATGGTACAAGAAAAAGAGTTCCGATTAAAGTTTGCAAGAGCTGAACAATTTGATCCAGTAAAGGCAGCAACTCGAATAGAAAATTACTTGAAGATAGTCAAGAAAAATTTCGGAGATGAATTCCTGACAAGAACGATAACGCTTTCTGATCTCGATAAGGTATGTGATACTTTCAATTGTCGAATCTGCTTTGTGAATTTTGAATACGCTTTATTGGGTAAGATCCTTACGAATTTTGATTTTGAACAAATAGGCGGAACGGGATCTTTTGAAATCTGGGTTCATTCAGGCATTGCCATACCGCGACTTGGCGGGAAGAAGAATAATAGCTGCTCTTGGAAAGTTAGGGACCACTCATCATACTCTAAAAAATAAGGTATGTTTTCGATGCTATTGACACGGACTCGGTCCACAACGAGTTTCCTCATTTCCTACTTTCTCTGCTTTTCTCCGACAATAAAAGATCAAAGTATTGATGTATGTAGTGCAAGTTGTATCAGAAGATGAAGAAACACAGAAGCAAGGCTGTGTATTTTTGTTTTGGCCACTAGATGCTAGATTGACGATCAGTAGAGAATTAAACTATGCAATTCAAGTCGCTCCCATCCGATTCAGCTCATTCCACTTTTTACTACAGGATTCACTTCGGTTTCGAAAGATTGGAGCATGGCAACTGCTCGCGATGTCTCGGGAGTCAAGAGCACGGACAAGATTCCATTTCGGTAAGCATGATTCAAATTGAAGATGCTCTGTCTGTACTTGCACTATAGACACATCTTACTTAAACAACGTCACCTTTTCCTTATTCTTTCTGTCACTGTAGGTTCGATTCATCAATGCCAACAGGA
>Ga0115013_10000626_pt1 | contig 21199 bp, 26 predicted proteins | sample SouAtlMetagenome_2_FD_88686 | JGI IMG/M metagenome (GOLD analysis project Ga0115013, IMG submission 88686) | Marine eukaryotic phytoplankton communities from Atlantic Ocean - South Atlantic ANT15 Metagenome | ecosystem: Environmental > Aquatic > Marine > Oceanic | place: South Atlantic Ocean...
AGAAGGGTTTAATATTCTCCATCATGGTGATCTTGGTTCCAAATATGTTAAGGAAGGGGATGCTGAGATTGCTCCGATGGAAAATCCGGCAGACTATCAATATGATGTTGATGTTGTTGAAGTTGCTGAGCTCTGGCGTCGTGGCAGTGTTGTTGGTAGCTGGTTACTTGACCTTACCGCTGATGTATTACGACATGACCATGACCTTAGCAAATTCGATGGGGGAGTTAGCGACTCTGGTGAGGGTCGTTGGACTCTCCACGCTGCTGTGGACCTTGGTGTACCCACACCTGTTATCTCTGCCGCACTATTTGAACGGTTTAATTCTCGCAGACTGGGGGAGTTTGGAAACAAAATCCTAAATGGTATGAGGTATATGTTTGGTGGGCACAATGTTCGGTGAAATACTTAAATGGTTGGCAATCCCGTTTGTATTATCCACAATATATTTCGGGTTACGAAGAGGTGAAAATGTCTATTACGAATCAGAAAATTATGACGGCAACGGAACAGCACATTAGTAAACGCATAGTTATATTTGGAGCGGCGGGTGATCTTTGTAAAAGAAAACTAATCCCTTCTTTATATCAATTGTGGCATAAAAATCTTCTACCAAATAATCTTTTAATTGTTGGTGCCTCTAGGAGAGAAATTGACAGACACTTCTGGTTGGAGCACTTGGGTGACTACCCAGAGGATTTTACTGACTGGTTGGATTTTGTTTCATGCGATCTATCAAATGAAGAGAGTCTTCACAAACTTCATGATGATAGTATGGACACCACATATTTCTTGTCTGTACCTCCTAGCACTTATGCGGATGCGATTAGTAATTTAAAATCTGCAGGATTTTTAGATGATCCTGAAAGATCGCGTGTTGTTATTGAAAAACCTTTTGGATACAATTACAAATCTGCTGATAATCTACAGTTAGTGGTAGAGCGAAATTTGCGTGAAAAACAAGTATATCGCATCGACCATTATCTTGGTAAAGATACTGTCAATAATATTCTTGCCACTCGTTTTAGTAACACACTACTGGAACCACTTTGGAATAGACAGTATATTGAAGAAGTTCAGATCTTTGCAACTGAAACTATTGGTTGTGAAGGTCGTTCACAATATTATGATGGTTCTGGTGTTGTTAGAGACATGCTACAGAACCACATGCTACAAGTTCTTGCACTGATTGCTATGGAAGCACCTTGTAAGATGACTGCTACTGAAATTCGCAGAGAGAAAACAAAAGTTCTTGCTGCAACTAGATTGGGACACAAAGTTATTTTTGGACAATATGACACATATAAATCTGAGGAGGGTGTTGATCCTGACAGTGACACTGCTACCTATGTTGCTGGTGATCTCTATGTCGATAACTGGCGTTGGGAGGGAGTTCCTTTTCACTTCATGAGTGGAAAGAAGATGCCTTACCAGTGTGTGGAGGTAGTGATTAAATTAAAAGCACCACCACAACAATTGTTTGATGGTCATGAATATAATGATAGAATTGTAATCAGGCTTCAACCACATCCACATTTTGATATCAGAATTGATATGAAAGCACCTGGATTTAAAAATGATGTTGAAACTGCTACCCTTACTCATAGGTATCCTGATTGGTTAGGTGTTGATGGATATGAAAAACTTCTCTATGATGCACTTTATAATGATCAATCACACTTTGTTCACTCTGAAGAAGTTCTAGAATCCTGGAGGATTGTCGATGATTTACTTTGTACTGGGGATAATTGCCCCATACGCACTACTCCTTATGTCTATCGCCCTGGTTCCTGGGGACCATGGCACAAAACAGATGAAATAACTGATTGGGATTATCCAGAATGATGAGTGGATTATTTGTACTTCTCTTTATTGTGCTTCTTGTAAGTACGATGGAAAAAACATGGCCAGTTAAATGAAAAAATTATTATTGTTACTTGTATTATTGATTCCCTCTGCATCTGCACATGGAATTTTTCACACATATGAAGCTATGCAGTGTATGAAACTACGTGAGTGCACTGAAGGTGTTGAGAGACTTTCTTCTGATGATTATGAGGGAGAAGCAAAGACTATCATCAATAATCTTGATGAGATGGGAGTGGAAGTATATAATGCTATTCCACAGTACTTTGTAGATGAATATCGTGCTTTATATTATTCGGATAAGAATACTATTTTTATAAACAAACGATATACTCAAAAACCAGAAAAGTTTTTATCAATTTTACGTCATGAAGCATGGCATGCTGCTCAGGATTGTATGGCAGGTGGTATGCATAATTCGGATTTGTTAAGCATCCTTAGTCATGAAGTGATTCCAGAAGATATCATTCAAGAAACTTTTTTACGTTATGGTTATAATGATCCCGAAGTCATTCGTGTTGAACGAGAAGCAGTTTGGGCAATGTACAAACCTTGGATGACTGTAGAAGCACTGGAAGCATGTAATTCTGATGTTCCCATGTGGGAAACGTATTTTCCTCCAAAGAAAACTTGGAAATGGCTTTACTGGAATGGTTATATAATGTCAACGATTGCCAAACCCCACAAATAGTGCTATACTTAAAAAGTTGAGACACAACTCAACTGCGGTGACCCCCTTGGTAGTTCAGGGTTAGCGGCGATAGGAACTACCACATCGGGCATTAGCGCAGTTTGGTAGCGCGTCCCGTTTGGGGCGGGAAGGTCATAGGTTCAAATCCTATATGCCCGATTGCCAGTACTGCTGGCATCTTGACTATATAAAGTCAACACCTTATAATACCAAGGTAAACCAAACACAAAAATGGAACTGACTGAAAAATTCAAAAAGGACATTAGCACTCTCCGTGCTGCTGCCGATGGCGAAATTTTCCTTGATGTAAAGAATCCGAAACTTTTCAAAAAGGTACGCCGCTTCTACGAAAAGGCAGGAGTGGTGTTTTCAGGAGAACCACTTGATGATTATGAAATGTTAATGGAGCAGATTTACGCTGATCTTAAAATTGAGGTTTAAGTCTCGGAACGACGTTAAAGTTGCCCTGGTCGGGATACCCCTTAGAGTTTCTTGCTTCTCTAAAGAGCAAGTGGCGTGCATGTAAAGACCTAAAAGGACGGTTGTATAAACTGTCCTTTTTTGCTATAATGTTATTATTAAAACTATTATTAATATGAAGAGAGCTCTGATTACTGGTGGTGCAGGATTTATCGCTCACCACTTGATTTCTCAAATTCTTAAATGTACTGATTGGGAAGTTGTCACACTTGATAGATTAGATTTTAGTGGTAATTTAAATCGTCTACAAGATGTATTAAAAGATTTTTCTGCAGAAGACCGTGCTCGCGTTAAAATTGTATTTCATGATTTGAAGGCAGCAGTTAATCCTCTTATCTCTGCTGATATTGGTAGAGTTGATTTTGTTCTTCACCTTGCTGCTGGTTCTCATGTAGATCGCAGTATTGAGTTTCCCATGGAATTTGTCATGGATAATGTTGTAGCAACTTGCAACATTCTTGACTATGCTCGTAGTTTGGATAATCTTGAAAGATTTGTGTACTTTGGCACAGATGAAGTATTTGGTCCTGCTCCTAATGGGATCAATTATCTTGAGAATGATCGATATAATTCTACCAACCCCTATAGTGCAACTAAGGCAGGTGGTGAAGAATTGGCAGTAGCGTTCCAAAATACTTATGGACTGCCTGTCTACATCACTCACACAATGAATGTATTTGGTCAACGTCAACATCCTGAAAAGTTTATTCCGATGTGTATCAAACGCATTCGTGATGGTGAAGTAATTACTATTCATAGTGATTCAAGTAAAACTATTCCTGGTTCTCGCCATTACATTCATGCTGAGGATGTTTCAGATGCACTGCTGTTCCTTTTGGCGCAGGATAATGTGGTTGAAACCGGGAACTATGGTGGTGCCAAGTGCCCTAAATTCAATATTGTTGGTGCTGAAGAATTAAACAACCTTCAACTAGCACAGATTATTGCAGATGTTCAGGGTAAAGAACTCAAGTATGAGATGGTTGACTTCCACTCTGCACGTCCCGGACATGATCTTCGTTACGCACTGTCGGGCGAAAAGATGCGTATAATGGGTTGGCAACCTCAAGATATCCGAGATCGTATTACTGAGGTTGTTGAATGGACTCTTACAAACGAGCGTTGGATTAAACTATGAAAACTGCCCTGATTACGGGTATTACTGGACAGGACGGGTCATACCTTGCTGAACTTCTTCTTGAAAAAGAATATGAAGTTCACGGTATTGTCCGTCGTTCTTCTTTGATTAATACTCATCGTATTGACCACATCTACGATAATCCAAATCTTACACTACATTATGGTGATTTGACTGATGCTACTAATATTATTGGTGTAATTAAGAAGACTGAACCAGATGAAATTTATAATCTTGGTGCTCAGAGTCACGTAAAAGTTTCTTTTGAAACTCCAGAATACACTGGTAATGTTGATGGACTTGGAACTCTTCGTGTGCTAGAAGCAGTTCGCCTTTTGGGTATGGAAGATAAAGTTCGTATCTATCAGGCATCCACTAGTGAACTTTACGGTAAGGTTCAAGAGACTCCACAAACGGAGACTACACCTTTCTATCCACGTTCTCCATATGGTGTAGCAAAACTGTATGGTTTCTGGATTGTAAAGAACTATCGTGAATCATATGGTATGCACTGTAGTTCTGGTATTCTCTTTAATCATGAATCACCACGACGTGGTGAAACTTTTGTAACCCGTAAGATTACCCGTGGTCTTTCGCGCATTTCTGTTGGTCTAGAGGACTGTCTGTATCTTGGTAACCTTGATGCTAAAAGGGACTGGGGACATGCAAAGGATTATGCCAGAGCGATGTGGTTGATGCTTCAGCAGGATGAACCTGATGATTATGTGATTGCTACTGGTGAGCAATATAGTGTTAGAGATTTTGTAGATAAAGCATCTAACTACTTTGGTATGAGAATTGAGTGGATGGGTGAAGGTATGAATGAAGTGGGATATGATTGGAATACTAAACGTCCTGTAGTGAGGGTTAGTGATAAGTATTTCCGACCTGCCGAAGTTGAATCTTTACTTGGTGATGCTACAAAGGCAAAAGAGAAACTTGGTTGGGAACCTGAAATTTCATTCAAACAATTAATTGAGGACATGGTTCTTTATGGACAATAATTCTAAAATTTTTGTAGCAGGACATAACGGTCTGGTTGGTTCTGCTATTGTTCGGAAACTTCGTCAACTGGGATATAAAAATCTGGTTATGATTTCCAGTAGGCAGTGTGATCTAAGAGAAAAGGAACAGGTGGATAATCTGTTTTCCATTCATCAACCTGATTATGTTTTTCTTGCCGCGGCCAAGGTTGGTGGTATTATTGGAAATCAAAATCATAAGGCAGAGTTCATCTATGATAATTTGATGATTCAGACCAATGTTATTGATGCTGCCTATTATAGTGGTGTCAAAAAACTTCTCTTCCTTGGTTCATCGTGTATTTACCCAAAGCATACTAATATTCCTATCAAAGAAGAGCAGTTCATGACTGGTACTCTGGAACCTACTAACGATGCTTACGCTATCGCTAAGATTGCTGGTATTAAGATGTGCCAGTCCTACCATGAACAATATGGTTTTAACTCTATTTCTGTGATGCCATGTAATCTATATGGTGTGAATGACAATTTTCATCCAGAAAACTCTCACGTTATTCCGGGTCTTATTCGTAAGTTTCACGAAGCGAAAGATAGTAATCAACCTACTGTAACTTGCTGGGGTGATGGTTCTCCGATGCGTGAGTTCTTATATGTTGATGACCTTGCTGATGCCTGTACTCACCTTATGAATGAATATGATGACCCTCAAAACATTATTAATGTGGGTATAGGAAAAGATATAACTATTAAGAACCTCGCGGAAACCGTCGCAGATGTGGTCGGATACAAAGGTGCCATAATGTGGGATACCAATAAACCTAACGGAACCTTGCGTAAGGTTATGGATGTCACTAGAATTAAAGAGACTGGATGGTCTCCACAGATTGGTATTGAAGAAGGTCTTCAGAGAACTTACGATTATTTTTTAAGACATGATTGGTTTTAATCATCTAGGAAGATTGGGACGTATTGGAAATCAAATGTTTCAATATGCAGCACTTCGTGGTATTGCTGCTAACACTGGTGTGGAATACTGTTTTCCTTTTTATCAGAATGCGGTTGATGATGGTTTGGGGAATCCTAATAGGACAGAACTGTTTGATTGTTTTACCATGGAGACAACATCAGTTTTAAATATCCAAAATATTGATGTTGGTAGACCTACTAAGGTTGTCAGTGACTTTCACTATGACGAAGAGGTTCATAAAGGATGTCCTGACTGGACAAACCTTTGGGGATTTTTTCAAAGTGAAAAGTATTTTAAGAATGTAGAGCAAGAGGTTCGTTGTAACTTTACCTTCAAAGATGAAATACGAGAACCTTGTGAAGATATGATTGATGGTCTTGGAATTGATCAAGTCATCGGACTTCATATTAGGAGGAAGGACTATCTCACAAATTCAAATCACTGTGTCCTTGACATATCTTATTACGAGGAGGCACTAAAAAAATTTGAATATGATGTTCCAGTTATTGTATTCTCTGATGACCCTAAATGGTGTCACAAGCAAGACCTCTTTCAGGATGATCGATTTATGATTTCAGAGAATGATAATGGATATATAGATCAGTGTCTTATGAGCATGTGTTCTGATTTCATTATTGCTAATTCTTCATTTTCTTGGTGGGCAGCTTGGTTGGGTAATCGTGGAAAAGTAATTGCTCCTAAAAAATGGTTTCCTGATAGTAAAAATGATACTAGAGACTTATATTGTGAAGGATGGGAAGTGATCTAATGGAAGAAGTAACAGTATTGAATAGTATTGGTGGTTGTGCCTCAAGTCAACTATTCAGAATTATTAATGAACTTGGTATTCAAAGTAACCGAGATCATTTTCATCAGGGTATCAACTTTGGTCGGTGTAAGCACACTCTGTATCCACCAGTCTATGAGGAGATTGAGAAGGCAATCTTTGTAATGGGTGATCCGGTGCAATCCATTATCTCTATTTTTCGTAGGGACATACCTGTCACTCATATTGAAAATAAAGGATTACCACTTCATCCTACACGAACTGATAATGTAGAGATTCATCCACAAACTAAAGAGATTTGGCGCGTTCACCCACAGTTCGTAAAAAGATATTCTCTAGAAGAATATGTAAGAGGTGGTCAAGACTGGTTCATGACATACGAGCATATATACAACTGGACACAAAGAAAAACAAAATATCCAGTTCTCTGTGTCAAGTCTGATGTTCAGTGGAAATACGCGAAAGAAATATTCGTTGACTTCTTAGGTCAAGAGAAAGTTCCTGAACAACATGTTCAGAGGGATAGAAACTCTACGATTGACCTCATCCCAGATGATATGAAGGATGAATTTACTTCTATTCTTAAGGATGCTACTGAACTTTATAATTCACTGCCTGAATTTCATATCAAATGACTATTACTAATACTCTCTTTAATCTTGGTGATTTAGACCACTCACTAAATGTGATGGCAGCGAGGGAATATCCTAAAAACTTTCCTCATCAAGACTTATGGACTAAAACTGATGCCATCATTAAATGGATTAGTGTTCTGGAAAGGTTTCAAGAACTGTATCCAGATAACGGTGTAAAGGTAGTAGACCTTGGATGTGCAAGAGGATGTGTTCCTCATATCATCGACTCTTGGGGTAATGATGTAACTGGTGTAGATACTCCTGTGTGCGGTGGTCGTCTTGATCATGACTGTGAGGGAAGTAATGTCAAGATGGTTAACTCAAATGCCTTTGACTGGTTCCCTACAGTAGATGACGGGAGTATTGATGTCTTTATTGACCTTTGTGCCTATGCTCACTTCTGTGGACCTAGTGGTGTATGTTCGGATGGTGAGCAGCAGTTTACTAAAATTTTTAGAGAGATTAATCGTTGCCTGAAACCAGGTGGTCATGTTATTATATCCTCAGATGTGAATATGAACGCTGATGTTGGTGAGTTCATGAAACCAACTGCCATCACCGCTTTGGCAAAAGAGCAAGGTCTCTCCCTTGTAGGTCGTTGGACGAATCGTAAAAAGAACTTGTTCAATGTTCCAAGTTTCTCTTACTTAAATGTCTGTCGTTTAACCTTTGTAAAAAATGCCTAAACTTGCAGTTGCCTTTATTGGCACTAACAAGTATCTTGACTTTCTTCCTAGTTGGCACGAGTCTTGTGAGAAATATCTTGCTCCTGGTTGTGAGAAGAGATACTTGGTCTTTACTGATGGTGATTTGGAGGGCACTCCCGATAACATCACTCCATATTATCAAGAACATCTTCCTTGGCCATACATTACCCTTTACAGATTTGGAACTCTTCTAAAAGCATCTGAAGAAATTTTGGAGTACGATTACTTCTTGTTTCTTGATGCTGATATGATTTTGGTTGATGAAGTAAAACCCGAAGATATATTTACTGATAAATTTTTCATGGGTGTTCATCATCCTTGCCATTTCTTGGGTATGAATCCTCATACGCAGTATCCAGGTGCCTTTGAGACGAACCCAGACTCTCGTGCTGCTATTACAGAGGATGATGATATTTCAACCTACTGGCAGGGTTGTCTGTGGGGTGGTAAGGTTCCGGAGGTCATAGGTATGATGGCAGAACTTGATCGTCGTACCAAAGATGATGAGACACGGGACACGATTGCTGTCTGGCATGATGAGAGTCAGATGAACAAATTCTTTATTGAAAATAAAGACGACGTTCATACTCTTGGTCCTCAATTTGCTTTTCCTGAGTGCTTTAAAGCATATTGTGAATTTGACCCAGTAATTGTTCATAGAGCAAAAGACAATTCAGCATATCAAGTATGACTAACTTGAAGAGTGGACTATCTGGTTGTAAGATAGAACTACTCAATGATGACGTATTGAGAAAATACTCCTCAGGTGAAGAGTATGATGAGAGACTGAAATTGCAAATTAAAAAGCAATCTCTGTTTTCTCATTTTGTGTTGAAGAATATTGATATACCTAGAGTCATTAATATCAACGAAGATCCTTTATCCTTTGATATGGAATATGTCTCTGGGTTTTCTTTTGATGAATACTTTCCACACACTAGCGTTAAAGACATCGATAATATTGTAGAGTCTCTATGTGGGTATTTTGATTTCCTTATTAAGACCTCAAGAGTATATCACCAAGATGCATCAAAAGTATTGATGTTGAAAAAACTGTACAGTATTAATGTACAAAGAAAAGATTTCATGATATACCTTGTAAGTAAGGTATCTAATTTACACATACCTCATAGTTTCTGTCATGGTGATTTGACCTTTGCTAACATCATCTTTCATCCGAATAGACTATATTTTATAGACTTTCTTGATTCTTTTATTGATAGTTATCTTGTTGACTTTGCCAAACTGAAACAAGACTTATATTATAACTGGAGTCTTAAGGTACAGGGTGTGAATAATCTACGCATCTATCAAACGTATAACTACATCTGGAACAAACTTCAGGAGAGATACTCCTCACATCTCAACACTATTGAGTTCAAATTACTTGATGTGTTGAATCTTTTACGGATAGGTCCTTACTTGACTGATGATAGGCACCGTATTATACTGAATACACTAGTGGAGAAAACTGATTTATATGAAGACCTTAGTCGTTCCTATGGGTGGAAAGTCTAGCCGCTTTCCAAACATGAGACCTAAATGGATGTTGACTCATCCAAAGAAGAATAAGTTTATGGTCACGGAAGCGATCTCAGGTCTCAACCTGGACTTCTTTGACCGTATTTCTTTTGTTGTATTGAAAGAGCATGAAGACCAGTATCAGTTTACCAAAGGTCTTATCAGGGAGTTGAACGAAATTGGTATTGGTGATAAGTCTACTGTTACATACTTGTCTGAACAAACTTCATCTCAATCTGAAACTGTTTATAAAGTAATCAAAGAAGTCGGTATTGAAGGATTCGTATTCATTAAAGACTCTGATAATTACTATGAATGTGAGATAACTGAACCTATTAATCAGGTAGCATATTTTGATTTGAATAGTGAGGATAATATCAACGCTAGAAATAAGAGTTATATTCAACTCGATGTGAATGGCATTCTTACCAATATTGTAGAAAAGAATGTTGTTAGTTCAACGTTCTCTTGTGGCGGATATGGATTTGCTGATGCCCAAGACTTCTGTAATTCATATGAAAAACTACAAGGTATGGAAGGTGAGTGTTATGTAAGTAATGTAATCTATGATATGATGCTGTCAGGTTCCAAGTTTAGTGGAACTGAAGTTAGTCGTTACCTTGACTGGGGAACATTACAATCCTGGAAAGCATACAAGAAAGACTTCAGGACTTTGTTTCTTGATATTGACGGCACGATTATTACTAATTCATCTATCCAGTTCCCACCTTATGTTGGTGAGGGGAAACCTATTGAAAGTAATATTAAGTATCTTCAAGACATCTATGCTGAGGGTAAAACTTATATTGTCCTAACTACAAGTCGTCCAGATCATCTACGCGATATCACGTTGGAAGAAATGTCTAGGCACGGTATTCCATATGATCAACTGGTCATGGGACTGCCACACTGTAAGCGAGTGGTGGTAAATGATTTCGCCAGGAGCAACACCTTCCCCTCTTGCGAGGCAATAAATATTCCAAGAAATAATGAAAACTTGAGTGAATTTTTAGGATGAGAATTGCATTATGTTTCTCTGGACAACCTAGGTTTGTCAGCGAAGTCTCTCAATTAATCAAAGCGAATGTTATTGGAGACTACGACGTAGATGTCTTTGCACATCTATGGTTTGACGAAGACCTTCAAACAAAACCATATAAGTATGGTGGAGATGGTGGTTGGAAGAATCAACGTATTGCTTCTAATGCTATTGAGAGATTTGAAAGGACTTACGAACCAAAAAATCTTTTAGTTGAGAAGAGTAAAAAGTTTCTTAACTCAGAGTTATCAAATAATTATATGCCTAGTCTTGATAGGTATAAGGGTGGTAAACCAGATTATGAAAGGGAACCAAACTTTGAGATTCGTGATGTAAACAATATTATCTCATATCATTATTCTTTGATGAAAGCATGTTCTTTGAAGAAGGAATATGAGTATGAAAACGACTTCCGATATGATTATGTAATTCGTATGAGAACTGATGCTGAAGTCCATAATCAAATACAGTATGAATCATTTCCAAAAGACACCGTATTCTATTCTGGAAATCAAAATCAACCAGATGGAATGATTAATGATTGGTTTAACTTTGGTGGTAGCAAAGTTATGGACCCTTTCATGTCTGCGTTTCCTATGCTAGACTATTGTATTGATGCGTGTATGGAACAGACAGGCGGTGCCTGGTGTTGCGAACTCATCCATAAAAAGATTATTGACTTTTTCAATATCAAATCTTGTCCACTGCCTATTAATATTACATTACCTAGATTCTGATGAAAATTGCACTTTGTTTTTCTGGTCAACCCAGATATATTGACAAATCTTTTGAACAATATCAAAAAGGTATTTTTGAAAAGAATGATGTAGATGTATTTGCTCACATGTGGTGGGACGAATCCTATAAGGGTAAGACTTTTGTATGGGAGAGTGATGATACTTATCCTGTGGAATATGATCCTATGGAGGAGTTTGTTAGTAAGTTTCGTCCAAAAGAAATTATTATTGAACCACACAAACCAAAAGAGTTTTTTGGATATGAAGACTTTCCTACCAAGTGTGCTTTTGACCCAAGTCTAGATGCTGATATTGTCCGCAGTATTATCACGCGGCAACGTAGTCAGTGGTATTCTATCAACCAGTCCATGTCCTTTGAATCTTTAGAGGATTATGATTTGATTATTCGTGCTCGTACAGACCTTGAGTTTGCCGAACCTCTTGACTTCTCCAAGTTTGATATTGACAAGATATACATGATGGATGGTTCTATCCAGTGTGGGGCAGGAAGACACTACCAAGACTGGTTCTGGTTTGGTCCACTGGAGTATATGAAAAAGGTGAATGAGACCTATGATAACATTCTTGCCTATTATCAAGATGGTCTACGTCACATGCATGAGTTGATTGAGCAGTGTATTTGTGATGCTGAAGTTCCTGGTGAAATCTCTGACCTTGGTGTCACCATGATGAAGAGAGGAAGTATTGATATTAAAGAGCAGCGTAGATTGATTAAAGAAAACTCTAAAGAATTGCAGGTAGATTTGAAATGAAAGTAGTCATCTGGGGTTATCCCCTCTATTCACATACCCACTCTTATATCCATGCTGCTTTTTATAAAGCTTTCAAGCATCTTGGATATGATACTTACTGGTTTCACGACGAAGAGTATCCAGAAGACTTTGATTGGAATGATTGCTTGTTCTGGACAGAAGGATTTGCTGATAAAAATATTCCCATCAACAAAACTAGCATATACTTTGTTCACGTCTGTCCAAATCCTGATAAGTACCTGGGCAAAGTAAAACGATTTGTTGATGTAAGGACGAATGATATTTGGCACAAGGACCATGTTTATACGTTCACTCTTGATAAAGAAAAGGTAGAAAAGGTTGGTCCATGTACTTATTATCAACCCAAAACTACCCGCAGAGTTCAGATCTTGAATGATCATCATCAATACTGGACCGATGATTATGATAAGTTCTATATTAGTTGGGCAGCGAACATTCTCCCTGAAGAGTTTGACTTTGAGGACATCAATCACCCAAGAGAAAACAAAATCTACTTCAGCGGTAATCTGTCAAATCATGGAGTCTGTGAAAACTTCAGCACGTTCAAACCCTTCCTGGTAGAGTGTCAGAAGAATGGTATTGAGTTTGTTCATAATGACCCCTGGCAGAATCCTCTGACTGAAGAACAGGTGAAGGATAGAACGATGAAGTCTATCCTAGGTGTGGATATCCGTGGTCCTGAACATATTAAGAATGGATATATACCTTGCCGAACCTTCAAGTCTATTAGTTGGGGACATCTAGGAACCACAAACTCTCCTGAGGTTTATAAAGAGTTTGAAGGTCACTGTCTCTATCAAGAAGATACGGCACAACTTTTCTATGATGCCATGGAAAAGAGAACTGATTATAAGTTCATTAAAGATGCCATGAAGTATGTTCAGGAGAATCATACTTTTGTCAATCGTGTTCAATCTATTATTAGTCTGCTATGAATGATGTAACTATTGTATCTGCCTTATTCAATATTCATAGAGAGGGTATGGATGGTAGAAAATGGGAAGAGTATCTGCGGTGGTTTGATATTTTTCTGAAACTCAAGTGTCCGATGATTCTTTTTGTATCTAAAGACGTTCAGGACTTTATTGAAGAGAGGAGACTGGCAGTTCCTACCACAGTCATTACTCAAGAGATTGAAGAGATACCATACTATTATCTTAAAGATGACTTAGATAAGATTATTGAGTCTGATGATTACAAGGAGATGATTGCTGATCCTAGTCGTATTGAGTGTCAGCACTCCATGTACTCTATTATTCAGTATTCTAAGTTTGAATGGTTGAAGCAAGCAGCAGATGAGAATCCATACAACAGTAAACATTTCTTCTGGATGGATGCAGGTTCTTCACGATTCTTTGAGGGTTATGATACTGCACTTGACTATCCTAGTCCTGATGCTGTAGAGTCTTTAAATGAGATGGAGGACAGCTTCCTGATACAAATGAACATGGAGTTCTATAAGGATCTTGCTGAAGCAGATGAAATTCCAGAAGAATATCTTCTGGACAATCGTTCCTTCATCCTAGGTTCTATGTTTGGTGGAGGACCTGAGTCTATAAAAAAAGTTTCTACGTACATGAAGGAACTATTAGAAAATCTTATGATAAAGAAAAGGTTTGTTAATAACGAACAAATCGCTTTTGGTTATCTGGTTAAGAAATATCCTGACGACTTTGCAGTCTTTGAGAGATATACTGGTAAGCACATGGAGTTATTCACGGAGTTAGGTAAGCGATGAAAATTGTATTAGTTGGACCTGGTATTATGCCCATTCCTCCCACAGGTTGGGGTGCGGTAGAAATCCTTATTTGGGATACTAAGAATGCTCTAGAGAAACTGGGACATGAAGTGAAAATCATTAATACAAAAGATGGTCGTCAGATTATTGATCAAATTAATGAGTTTCGACCTGACTTTGTTCACGTTCATTATGATGAGTTTGTTCCTATCATTCCTTACATTCAATATCCTTGTGCTATTACAAGTCACTTTGGATATCTTGAACGCCCCGAAATGTTCAACGGGTATGTAAATGTTCTGAATGCATTTACTCAGATCAAACCAAATGTGTTCTGCTTATCTGATGGAATCAAAAACGTGTATCGGGTTATGTCCGGTATCAAAGATGAAAAACTTTTTGTTACTCCGAATGGTGTAGATATTTCTAGATTCCGTACAACGGATATGCCCAAGTATCCTAATCGCAGTATCTACCTTGCAAAGATTGATTATCGTAAGCGTCAGCATATGTTCCAGAGTATTGATAGTCTCTGGTTTGCTGGAAACCTTGCCGATAATAGGTTTAACACTGATAAGAACTATCTTGGTGAATGGTCCAAAGAAGTTTTATTCAAAGACTTAACTGACTATGGCAATCTTGTTCTTCTGTCTGATGGTGAAGCACATCCTTTAGTCTGTATGGAAGCTCTTGCTGCTGGACTTGGTGTTGTTGTGACGGAATGGGGTAAGGCAAATCTTGATGATGAAAAGGAGTTCATTACAATCATTCCAGAGTCTAAGGTGAACGACATTCAATTTGTGGAGAATGCTATAATTAAGAATAGGGATTACTCCATCTCACATAGAGATGAAATTCTTGAGTATGCTAAAGAATTTGAATGGAAAGAAGTTCTTAAGAAGCACTATATTCCTGCTGTTGAACACCTTGTATCGCTTGTTAAATGAATAATCTAGTTAGTATTTTTGCGGGGCACGATGCTAATGTGTCTTTCTATAATGCAAAAACTGATGAATACTATACTATTGAGGTAGAACGTCTTGTAAAGAAAAGATATTTCCGTCTTCATGAAGATAATACTTCAGAATATCAAAAAGACATTTTAATTCAGTGTCGTGATATCGCTGAAAAAGATTGGGGTATTGAAAATAACTATGAAGCGGTTTTAGTATCTTCTGATGGATATATTCAACCACCTTCTATACTTAAGGAAGTATTCAACACTGAGAATGTAAGAACGATTGCTAGGCATCATGAAACTCATGCTGCTTCTGCTTTCTATATGTCTCCATTTAAAGAGGCACTTATTGTTTCATATGATGGTGGTGGTGATGATGGTCATTTTAATGTCTATACGGGTAATAAGAAAGGTATCAAATTACTAGAAAAAGTTCCCTCTGACTTTGGTGGTGGATATCTTCTCTGTGGATCTATGATTCGTGAGGTGGCAGAGAAAAGTCGTCATCAACTTGCTCTGTCGGGTAAAATGATGGGTCTCTGTGCTTATGGAAATGTAATTGAAGAGCACATTCCTGCCTTTGCTATGTTCTTCTTCAATCGTGATTACAAGCAATTAGCAGAGAAGACTGGACTGCCTCTGAAGAATGTAGATAATCCCTGGGATAATCCTTTAGAAAACTGGGTGTTTGAGGGTCAAGAGGGTTATGACATCGCTGCTACGGCACAGAGAGCGTTTGAGGTTGCTTTCTTTAGTGTGCTTGACCGTTATGATAATGATGTTCCCCTGGTATTGACTGGTGGTTGTGCTCTGAATGTTTTGGTGAATGAGCAACTGAAGAAGCATACCAATCGACAGATCTATGTCCCACCCAATCCTCATGATGGCAGTCTGTCTCTGGGTCATATGTTCCTCTATAAGAAACCTGAGAAGGATGTTAGCATTACCTATGCCGGATTGTCCCTAACTGATAAGGAACAGTTGCCTGAGTATATTGAAGATTATAATGCCAGAAAGATTGATAAAAAAGAGTTAGCACAACTAATCAAAGATGGTAATATCATCGGACTTGTCTATGGTGATTCTGAAGTAGGACCACGGGCACTTGGAAATCGTTCTATTGTTTGTGATCCTAACATCAGGGAGATGAAGGATATTTTGAATGCTAAGGTCAAGTTCCGTGAGTGGTATCGTCCCTTTGCTCCTTTCTGTAAAAAGGAAGATGCTTCGAAATACTTTGAGTCGCGCAACTTTGATAACCTTGAGTATATGAGTTATGCTCCTAAGGTCAAGGATGAGTATGTTGAGAAGCTTCCATCCATCACTCATATTGATAATACAGCACGTCTTCAGACTGTGACTGAAGAATCTCATGCAGAGTTTTATGAACTGCTAACTGAGTTTGGTAAGATTTCTGAAACAAATGTTTTACTGAATACTTCTTTTAACATTCGTGGATATCCTATTCTATCCTCTATTGAAGATGCTTTGTATGCGCTAAATAATACCAAAATGGACTATGTGGTCATCGAAGATTATTTGTTTGAGGCAAAGTGATGGTTGAGTTTGGTGCAGTCTTTCCTTGTTATAACAATAAGAAAGCAACGGAGTTTGTTTTAGATAACTTTAGAAAGTGTTTTCCTGATAATCCGATTCTCTTGATTTCTGATGGGGGGTTGGATTTTTCTGAACTTGCGGAAAAGTATTCTTGCCACTATCGTTGGCGAGAGAATATCTTTGGTAACTCAGAGAACGGGTACAACAGAGATTTTTATAACGCTCACAGGACATCAGAGTTTTTCAAAAGACACAAACTTGCCTGTGATCTATGTGAAACAGAGTATATGATGTTTCTTGAGGATGATGTATGGATACGTCAACCATTTAAGTTAGATAAACCATTTGCGCTGAAAGGTGTTAGAATTGGTGGTGTAATGCCTAGAAATATGAGACGTGATTGTCTTGAGCAGGGCGGTTTAGATATTGAAAAGTATGGTATGTGTGGTGGTAGTATGTACAACGTAGAAATTTTTCTCAGCATCTACGATGACATCATTAAAGACATTACAGAGAACCAGGACAAACTAATAGAAGAACATTCTTACCCTGGTGGATACAAAGGATTAGGTGTTGTGGACCTATGTACTGTGTATCATTTTGGCAAGAGGGGATATAAATATCAGAGTGCTGAATGGTTGGGTGAAGTTCGTGAACCTAACTATTTGGATTATCCTGTAGTCCATCAGTGGAAAGAGCATTACTAGAGAATTATGGTTTATCGCGGCGAAAGCATCTTCAATCAAGACGGGACGATTAGAAAAATACAAGAGGAGGAAGATGGTAGAAGTTATAGTAGTAACTTAGCTAAACTTTTAAAGCAACTTCCAAAGTTACAAAATCTTCAGGAGGGTAAACCACCTTCGCCAGTGATGGCACATATGTCACTGACTAATTCTTGTAACCTGACCTGTTCTTTCTGTTGCTTTGCAAATAGAGATATCTCAGAAAAAATGCCCACGGAAAAAGTATTCCAGGCACTTGAAAGTTTTAAAGCAATCGGTATAACTGGCGTCGAATTTACTGGTGGTGGTGAACCAAGTATTCATCCAGACTTCAAAGCAATCGTGCAGTATGCTAAAGATTTAGGATTTAGTCTTGGCATCTGTACGAATGGTGCTAGGTTTGGTGCTAATCGTGCAATCAAAAAAGATATTGTAGAACTGTTTGATTGGGTTCGCTTAGGCATGTATGGTTTCTATGAGGGTTATGAATATGATCTAAGTGTTTTTGAAGGAACCAATTGTAAACCATCTGCTGCATATGTTTGGGACGAAAATCTAGAGACCTCTAAGAACCCCAATATTGTTGGTGATTGGAGTGATGTAAAGAATAAGCGTGTGCTTTCCAAGAAATTCCAGACTACCGAAAACTTTATCCGTATGCTAGACTGGGTGGAGGAGAATGGTATTCCTTGTCGTATTGCCTTCAACGCCATTAAGGATGTAAAGGAAACTAAAAAAGACATTGAAACTATTCGTGGTATCATTGGAGCATATGAAGAGGACCGTGGACGTAAACTGAAGTATGCGTTTCTTTCTGACTTCAACTTCAAAGGTGAGCGTAGAAATGATCACTGCTACATGCACATGGTCAAACCATTCCTATTCACTGATGGATACATCTATGCTTGTCCATCCGCTGAACTGTCTATTGAGAACAACTACAACTATGTTCCCGAGTCACAGTTTGCTGTTTGCGATATTGATGGTATTGAAGAGTTTTATGCTCAAGGTCCAACGCGCAGACATCATGGTTGTCATTACTGTAAGTATGCCATGCAGAATGAACTTATTGACGACATTTTAACTGACACTATTCATAATGATTTCGCTTGACATGCATCAATTCACCAAAGACTATTATGAGGATGGTGTAAGAAAACATATCTCTGGATATGAAGATTACAAGTGGATGCCCACTCGTTCCATTCCTGAAGCACTTGATATTCAAAATAACTTTGAGTTTCAAACTTGTGTTGATTATGGTTGTGCTAAAGGTTTTCTAGTAAATGCTCTGCGTATTATTGGATGTGATGCTTGGGGTGAAGACATTAGTGAGTATGCTGTCGAGAACTGCCATCCTAATGTGAGGGATTATGTTTCTCTTCCAAATGACAAAGTTTATGATCTTCTTATTTGTAAAGATGTTCTTGAGCATGTTGAAGTAGAAGATATTCCCTCCGTTCTTCAAAATTTCAAAAAGAAATCGGATCAATTTTTCTTTGTAATTCCTCTTGGAGATAATGATAGATTTAGGATCCGAGAGTATGAGGTAGACGTTACTCACGTTACCAAGAAAGATGAAGAGTGGTGGATTAAAATGTTTGAGTCGCAGGATTTCGAACTTGTAAAGTTCTCATATTCTCTTGGTTCAATCAAAGAAAAGTGGATTGAACCACATCCTCATGGTAATGGATTTTTTATTTTAAGAAATGGACAGAAATAAAGCACTACCCAAAGTTAAAGGTCTTCCACCAATCTATTGTATCAATCTTGATGATAAAACTGATAGATGGAAATACATGGATGATCAGTTCAAGTATTGGGAACTGAACAAGTGCACTCGTGTTTCTGCCTATGATGGTAGAGGTGATAATGACTTAGGAGAAATTCTAAAAGGTAGATATCCTGACAACATGACCTCTGGTGAAGTTGGTTGTGTAACTTCTCATCTCAAGGCGATGAAGATGTTTCTGGAAACGGATGCTCCTAGTGCCTTAATGATGGAAGATGATTGTGATATTTCCACGATTACCTACTGGCCATTTACTTGGAAAGAATTTAATGCCAAAGTTCCATATGATTATGACGTAGTTCAACTCGCTGTTATTAATCCAGCAGCAATTCATATGAAGATGCATAGAAGGTTTGTTAATGACTTCTCTACAGCATGTTATATGATCACACGTCGTCATGCTCAAAAACTTGTTGACCTTCACTGTCGTGGAGACAAATACAAGTTGGACCAAGGTATGAAACCTAGAGCAGTGGCAGACGACCTTATTTACAACTCTGGCAATACATTTGCTATTCCCTTGTTTTTATATAAAATTGACTTAGGTTCAGATATCCATGATATTCATGTGGATGTCTTTCATAGAAGTAGTCATGATGGTCTTTGGAATTTCTGGAAAACCAGTGCCATCGATCAAGAGTGGGGTAAAATCTTTGAGTATGATCCATATATGGGAACGTTGCCCCCTGGTTTTGAAGGCAAGTAGTTGACAAAACCTTTACATTCCTATATAATATGTAACAGTTCTTCATAAAGACACAATGACAGTAACGAGTAACGACCTTGGCCAGCAGAATTTGTGGGCGAAGGAACCGAGAATGTATATTGACAAAACTGCTGCCGAACGTTACGGATATGAAACGTATGCTGAGAAGGCAGAGAAGTTAAATGGACGAACTGCTATGGTTGGATTTGCTTCTGCTGTTATCTCTTATGCTTTCAGTGGCAGCGTATTTTTCTTTGGTGCATTCGGATTCTGATTAATGATTGAACTTTTGACGCAAACTGAGTTTGCTTGGACTGCTAACCACACAATTGCTGAATTTTTGGCAGGATATGTATTTGGAGCAGCACTTATTATTGGAGCACCTGGAGTGTTCTTCTTTATTGCTTTTATGCCTGCACTGCAGCGCACTAAAGGAGCGATGGTTGGATACAGTGATCACAAAACCTATGGTGATACTTCTATCTACGAAAACACTCCAAGTTCAGAGCTAGACTATTCAAAGGCACTTTTAAAAACATCTATTCAAGGTAAAAAACAATGAACGAAAAAGCAGAACGCATTAACGGTTGGGCAGCTATGATCGGTGTTATCGCAGCGATGGGATCTTACGCAGTTTCAGGACAAATCATTCCTGGTATCTGGTGATGGGATTTGTAGCAGTAGCAGTGCTGTTGCTAATTCCAATCGCAGCAGTGGTAAAAAACTCATGAGTTTAGAGTGGGCACAAACATTAATATTTTTTCTGACTCCTCTTTTCTTCATGTTACTTTTTGTTGAAACTAACGATGATGATGATGGTTCAGATGGTGGTTTGATGACACCACTGTATGCACCATTACCAAGTTAAGACTAGACTCTCTATATAACGTAGAGAGTCTATTTTTATGCCCAAGAATCAGGTGAGTGTGGAAGAGTTAAAAGTTAGAGTTATGAAACTGAAAAATAAAGCATATATGGATACCACTCTTGATCAAGCTGGCAATAAAAGACATTATTATCCTGGTGAGCAGGACATAGTTCAGAAGCACTTGAGTTATGTCCTGGACATTTTGGATGAATATCGATATTAGGGGTTGACAGGGCAACGGAAATCGGTTAATATAAATACATCGAACGGGTGAGGGTTTCCTCACCTTTTCTCTTGGAGACCGGGACTAACACTCCTACCGAGACTATCCAAGTAAAATACGTCTCTCATACCAACTCTGGAGGGTAGAGTTGGAATATCTTACTTAGTGTTCCCCGCACTTATACATAACCCTTTTTCAAAACAATGGCTACAACACTTTCAAGACAACAATCATCCACTTGGGAATCATTCTGCGAGTGGGTAACTTCTACCAATAACCGCCTCTAT
>Ga0115013_10000628_pt1 | contig 21184 bp, 22 predicted proteins | sample SouAtlMetagenome_2_FD_88686 | JGI IMG/M metagenome (GOLD analysis project Ga0115013, IMG submission 88686) | Marine eukaryotic phytoplankton communities from Atlantic Ocean - South Atlantic ANT15 Metagenome | ecosystem: Environmental > Aquatic > Marine > Oceanic | place: South Atlantic Ocean...
GGCAATACGTTTGGAAAAATATTTAAAATTACGACTTTTGGTGAGAGTCATGGCACTGCTATGGGCTGTATTTTAGATGGCTGCCCGCCTCAAATAGAACTAACAAAAGAAGATATTCAGCACGATTTAGACAGAAGAAAGCCTGGTCAATCAGATGTAACTACACAAAGAAAAGAAGATGATGCTGTTGAGATTTTGTCAGGAGTTTTTGAAGGAAAAACTTTAGGAACCCCAATAGGAATGATAATTTACAACAAAGATCAGCAATCCAAAGATTATTCGAATATAAAAGATGTTTTTAGACCAAATCATGCAGATATTACCTACCAAGCAAAATATGGTTTTAGAGATTACAGGGGTGGTGGAAGAGCAAGTGCTAGAGAGACTGCAAATTGGGTTGCTGCTGGAGCAATTGCCAAAAAGATACTTAAAAAAGAGGGAGTATCAGTAAATGGCTTCGTTTCTGAAATAGGCAAAATAAAGGCTGATTCAATTAACTATAAAGACATTAACAATAAATACTTTTTTTCTGATGAATCAAAACTTTCGGACTTGGACCTAATGTTTGATGGCTTAATTGCAGAGGGTAATTCTGTAGGGGCAAGGCTTGGAGTAGTTGTTGAAAATTGTCCGGTAGGACTTGGTGATCCAGTTTTTGACAAGCTAGATGCTAACCTTGCAAAAGCAATCATGACAATAAATGCTGTTAAATCAATATCAATTGGTAATGCAGATAACCTTCTAGACCTAAAGGGCTCTGAAGCAAGAGATGAAATAACTTCATCAGGATACTCTTCAAATAATTCTGGTGGCATTTTAGGTGGCATATCAAATGGAGATAACATTAGTTTGAGTTTTATTATTAAACCAACGTCTAGTATTAAAACAAAAGGAAAGACTATAAATGCAGATGGTAAAGAAGTTGATATAGAGGTTAATGGAAGACATGATCCTTGTGTTGGAATCAGGGCAGTGCCTATTGCAGAGGCTATGGTAAGTCTTGTATTAGTAGACCATTTGTTAATAAACAGAGCACAATGTGCTGCTATCGATCAAAAACTACCCTTTAGTGAATAATAATAATGAAGACTTTATACGACAAACTCTGGGAAGAGCATCATGTAACCCAGCTCGAATCGGGAGAGTCACTTTTATATATAGATAGACATTATTTGCATGAAGTCACGTCACCCCAAGCGTTTGAAGGGCTATCAAAAAAAAACTTAGTACCTTGGAGGCTTGAAGCAAACATAGCAACACCCGATCATAACGTTCCAACAATAAGGGGTAATGATTTTAATTCTGAACAAATAAAGGATGAAATTTCAAAGATTCAGGTTGTTGAACTTGATAAAAATTGCAATACCTTTGGAATTAAACAATTTGATATAAAGTCATCGAAACAAGGCATTGTTCATGTAATAGGCCCAGAGCTGGGTTACACCTTACCTGGCATGACAATAGTATGCGGTGATTCGCATACTTCAACTCATGGTGCACTTGGCTGTTTAGCAATGGGAATCGGTACATCTGAAGTAGAGCATGTTCTTGCTACTCAGTGCCTGAAAGTGTCTAAGCTTAAAAATATGTTAGTTAAGTTTGAAGGAACTCCTGCTGATAATGTCTCATCAAAGGATATAGTTTTATATTTTATTGGGCTTATTGGAACAGCTGGCGGAACGGGCTATGCAATAGAATTTTCTGGGAATTATATCGATGAAATATCCATCGAGAGCAGAATGACTATTTGCAATATGGCAATTGAAGCTGGCGCTAAAGTTGGTTTAATTGCGCCAGATAAAACCACAATTGAATATGTTAGAGAAAAGTCATTTTTAGATAAAGATACATTAGAAAAAGCAGAAGATTACTGGTCGGACTTAAATACTGATGACGGAGCAAACTTTGACAATGAAATAATTATTGATGTATCTAAAATTAAGCCACAGGTAACGTGGGGAACCTCTCCTGAAATGGTTGTTAATTATGATGATGAAATTCCAACCGCTCTAAATGTTTCTGAAGATAATAGAAAGAATATAGAGCTCGCAAGAAACTATATGGGAATTCATAATGAATCAAAATTATCAGATTTAGTTTTTGATAAAGTTTTTATAGGCTCATGTACAAATTCAAGAATTGAAGACTTAAGACAAGCAGCTGAAGTGGTAAAAGGAAAAACCGTTGCAGACAACATTACAGAAGCCATTGTTGTGCCTGGTTCAGGCATGGTTAAAGAGCAGGCTGAAATGGAAGGCTTAGATGAAGTATTTAAAAATGCTGGATTCATATGGAGAGATCCGGGTTGCTCAATGTGTTTAGGAATGAATCCAGATCAATTAAAGCCTTATGAAAGATGCGCTTCTACATCTAATAGAAATTTTGAAGGTAGACAAGGCTACTTAGGACGCACTCACTTAATGAGTCCTATTATGGCGGCCTATACAGCTATAAATGGAACAGTTGGGGAGCCATCATGAAATCTAACAGTGAAGGATTAATTATTGACGGAGTTGTTAGTTATATTGATAGAGATAATATTGATACAGATCAAATTATCCCGACAGAATATTTAAAATCAATTAAGAAATTTGGTTATGAAGATTACTTGTTTGATGGCTGGAGATATAAAGATGACGGAAAGCTAGGAGTAAAAAAAGAAGAAAGAGATATAAATAAAGACTTCATTTTGAATAATAAACTATATAGCGATTCTAAAATCCTTTTAGCAAGAGACAACTTTGGATGCGGTTCTTCAAGAGAACATGCTGTTTGGGCTCTAAGAGACTTTGGCATCAAAGCGGTGATAGCATCTTCATTTGGAGATATTTTTTATAATAACTGTTTTAAGAACGGAGTCTTGCCAATTAAGTTAGAAAAAAATCAAATCAATGAACTTTTTAATATCGCAAACAAAGAGGTTATTAGATTTTCAATAGATCTTCAAAAAAGAATAATTCTCACAAGCAATAAGGATGAAATCAATTTTGAGGTAGATGACTATTTAATCAATCGAATTATATATGGATTAGATGATATCGACATAACACTAAAAGAGAAGAATAAGATTTCTAATTTTGAAAAATCTAGATTAGAAACAAGACCATGGATTTTTGTAAATGAGTAAGAATATTTTAGTTTTACCTGGAGACGGCATAGGTCAAGAAGTAACAGCTTCTGCAGTTGAGGTTTTAGATTTTCTTATACAAGAGTACGACCTAGATTTTGCAGTAAAATCAATGAATGTAGGTGGAACAGCATATAATGAAAGCGGAACACCTTTGCCTCAAGAAGTTCTCAATACAGCCAAAGAATCAGATGCAATATTGTTTGGTGCGGTTGGTGGCAAGGAATGGGATAATTTAGATTGGGATCTTAGACCTGAAAATGCATTGCTAAAACTTAGAAAGGAATTAAATCTTTTTGCAAACTTAAGACCTGCATTTTTGTTCAATGAATTATCTGAAGCATCTCCGCTAAAGAAAGAAATAATTGAAAATCTTGATATTTTAATTGTAAGAGAGCTTACTGGCGGTATTTATTTTGGCGAACCAAGAGGCATTGTTACAAAAGAGAAACCTAATTTCGCTTTTAATACAATGGTTTATAACGAAGATGAAATTAGACGTATTGCAAAAATAGCATTTGAATCTGCTCAAAAAAGAAATGGGAAATTGTGTTCTGTTGACAAAGCTAATGTATTAGAAGTCTCGAAGTTTTGGAGATCTACAATAACAGAGATGTCTTCAGACTATCCTGATGTTGAACTGTCACATCAGCTAGCTGATAACACGGCTATGCAATTAGTTTTAAACCCTAATCAATTTGATGTAATAGTCTCTAGCAATCTATTTGGTGACATTCTTTCGGATATTGCCGCAACTCTTACTGGATCAATTGGTATGTTGCCATCTGCATCACTGGATAGTTCTTTTAAAGGCATGTTTGAGCCATGTCATGGAAGTGCTCCTGACATAGCAGGAAAAAATTTAGCCAATCCTTTGGCTATGATTTCTTCGTTATCAATGGCGCTAAGATATTCTCTAAACGAAATTGATATCTCTGATAGAATCGATATAGCAATTAAAAGATTTATTGAAGCTGGAAACAGAACAATTGATATTAAAACTATTGGAGATCACTTAATGACCTCAGATGTTGCAAAAAAAATTATAGAGATATTAAAAGATGAGTAATCCAATAGATATTGCATTAGTTGGCGCGTCTGGAGTTGTTGGAAGTAAAATAATTTCTTTATTAGAAAAGAAAAAAGTAAATATTAGCAATTTTTACCCACTTGGATTTTCCTCTGTCGGACAAGAAATTATTTTTAATGAAAAAAAATTTAAAATAGAAAATACATCTGATTTTGATTCTTCAAAGGTAAACCTGGCAATCTTTTCTGCAGGATCAAAAGTTGCAAGAAAATATGCCAATAATTTTATTAACAATGGTGCATATGTAATTGATCTATCTTCAGAGTTTAGATACGAAAAAGAAGTACCTTTAATAATTCCAGAAATTAATCGACATATTCTTAAGAATATTAATAAGCCTACATTGATAGCAAATCCTAACTGCTCTGTTTCGCAGCTTTTAATGGCTATAGAACCTATTCATAAACAATTTGAAATTGATATATTGAATGTAGCTACTTACCAAGCAGTATCAGGCACGGGAAAAGAGGCAGTTGAAGAGCTTAACAATCAAATAGATGACAGCTCTCTACAATCAAAAGTTTACCCCAAAAGAATAGCTTTTAATGTAATACCTCAATGCGATATATTTCTTGAAAATGATTTCACAAAAGAAGAAATGAAAGTTACATGGGAAACAAAAAAAATTTTAGACCCAAATATAGAAGTTCAAGCAACTTGCGTTAGAGTTCCAGTTGTAAATGGGCATTCAGAAGCTGTATTTTTTAGAACTAGAAAAGCTATCAATAAAGATGATATTTTTAACTTATTAACTAAATCGCCTGGAATAAAGGTAATAGATAATCCAGAGAAGTTAGAATACCCAACACCGCTTGAGAATGCAGATGATACTGAAGATGTGTATATTGGAAGAATTAGGGTACAAGAAATAAATAATGAAAACTGGGTTTCTATGTGGATAGTTGCTGATAATGTCTATGGAAAAGGCGCTGCTCTGAATACTGTTCAAATTATCGAAAGCCTTATCGAAAATAATAAATTGTGTTGAGACTAACATCAGTATTTTTATTTACGATTTCATTAAATATTTATGGAGATATCTTTTTATCGTCTCCAAAAATTAGCCTTAACGCAAAAGATCAAAGAGTTATAGAGTTCAAAATCACAAATGAAATTATTAAAGATGGCGATATAGTCTTATATGAATACAAGACTGATAGTCTTATTAATAAAGATTTGGTTGCATATACTTTATTAGAGAGTTTTGAGAGGTATCAGTCTTATAAGATAGTTCTATCTGAAACATATGCAGAAGATTATTTCAGCTTTAAGATAGCAATTAACGAAGACTTCACAAAAGATATATTTATTTTTTTACCTTCAAAACTTAGAAATTTCTATGAGGAACCTCAAAAAAAAGAATATCAATCCAAACCTGTTATAAAGCCAGATGATATTGAACCAATAATTAACAAGGTTGATGAGCAGCCTTTAATAAATATCTCTCCATTAATTTTTAAAGGTTCTGAGATCACAACAGTTTGGAGCATGGCCGAACAAATTAAAAATCAAAATAAGGAGCAAATATCAATATATCAAATTATGTGGTCAATATATTTAGGAAATAAGGACGCATTTTTAGATAATAATATTAATTTAATAAGGAAAGATTTGGATGTTGTTGTGCCACCTATGGCTGATATTAAAAATATTTCATATCAGTTTGCTAAAGACTCAATATTAAAAATGAATATTTCATTTGCAGAAAATTTTTCAACTGCTACGAGGTCTCTATTGGTTCTAACGGCGCCAAAAGTTATTGAAGAGATTGAGCAGATAAAAGAGATAGAACCATTTAAAGATGAAGAAGCAATGATTTCTGTTAATGATAGCTCAAATCCAAAAGATATTATCGAACAGAATACAAGACAAGTTTCATTAGGCATTGAAAATGAAACAGTTAAAGAATTAGTTGATATAGTTGAAGAAATAGATTTGGAGAAGAATGACAGCTTTGAATTATTTGATTTAATTTTTATATCATTAATATCACTAGCATCTGGTGGCTTGCTCGCATTGATATTTATTCAACTTAGAAATATGAAAAGCTCAAAAACTTTGGAGTATGATTTTGATGAGGCTAAAGATGATAAATCCATGCTATCAAGTATCCCTCAGGGCTTAAGTATTGAAAATAATAAAGACCAACAACAGTTTGACCTTGCTGTTACTTACTTTGAGATGAATGACCAAGAAAATGCAGAGAAGATACTTGCAGATATAATAAGGGTTTCCAAGAACAATGAAATTAAGACTGCAGCAAGCAATCTTCTTAAAAAACTTAGTTGACTGTGAGGCTAGTTTTTACAGTAGAGTATGACGGAACTGATTTTTCTGGTTTTCAGAAACAAGATAATGCATCAACAATTCAGGAGCATATTGAATATGCATTAAAAAGAGTTACAGGCTCCAATATAAAGATTAATTATTCAGGAAGAACTGATGCAGGAGTTCACGCATTATCACAGGTGTTTGATTTTGATACAAATATTGAAAGAGATCATGATAATTGGATTAATGGTATAAACTCTAACCTGCCAAAATCAATCTCAGTCAAAAGTATTTATAATGTAAAAGAAGATTTTAATTCTAGGTTTTCTGCTTTAGAAAGAAGGTATTCTTATGTAATTTATAATTCTAAGAAAAAGCCAGTTTTTTTTGATAAATTTTCTTATTGGGTCACTAATAAGCTTGATATAAATGAAATGAAACACCAATCAAATATGTTTTTAGGAGAACATAACTTTAATTCATTCAGAAGCTCAAACTGTAATTCAAAAAATCCAGTAAAAAAAGTTTCATATGTTGACATTCAAAAAACAAATAACTTTATTATAGTAACAATTGCTGCAAATGCTTTTTTGCAAAATATGGTGAGGATTATGGTAGGAACAATTGTAGATATTTCTAAAAATGAAAATGATTTATCCATAGCAGATATTCTTAAAAAAGAGGATAGAAAATTTGCTGGTAAAACAGCTCCAGCCAAGGGTCTTTTCTTTCTTGGCCCAAGCTATCCTGAACACTTTGAAATAAATAGCTTAGAATTAAGTTTATTTAATAGGTTAGAGATGTAATGAAGCCATTAGTAAAGATATGTGGAATTAACGATTTAAATATCTTAAAGGAATTAGTTAAAATAGACGAAGTACATTTCCTAGGATTTATTTTTTATCAATCCAGCCCAAGAAATGTAACAAAAGATTTTTTACGTGAAATAAAAAATGTAAATTTTAAAAACAAAAGACCAGTTTGCGTATATGTGAATGAAAGTAAGGAATTTATTCAAAGCACATCCTCATATTTTAACAATCCTATCTTGCAATTTCACGGCGAGGAAACTAATGAATTTTGTAATTCATTTAAAAAAGACTTTTGGAAGGTGATAAGAGTTGAGGATGAAATAAATAATAAAATATTCTCACAATATAATGATGCGTCTGCAATTTTATTTGAAAATTTTAAAGAAGGCCAACCTGGCGGAACTGGCAGTTCATTTAATTGGGAATTATTAAGAAATATAAAAAGTTTAGATATGAAAGTTATTATTTCAGGTGGAATTAACATTAAAAATGTTGATAATGCTATAGATACAGATCCTTGGTGCATTGATATTAATTCAGGTGTTGAATCTAATTCTGGGATAAAAGACTTAAATCAAATAAATGAAATTTTAAAATTTTTTAAAAATGAAATCTAAAAAAATGAATATGCCAGACAAAAATGGTTTTTTTGGTGATTATGGTGGCAAGTTTGTTCCAGAAACACTTATGTTTGCTTTGGAGCAATTAGAAAATACATATGAAACCCTTAAGAAAAATGAGAATTTTAGGAAGCAGTTCTACAATGATCTTTCAGAATTTGTTGGCAGGCCCTCACCATTATATTTTGCAGAAAGACTTACACAACATTATGGCACTGGATCTATATGGCTTAAAAGAGAAGACCTTAATCATACTGGAGCACATAAGATTAATAATACAGTTGGTCAGATATTGCTTGCAAAGCATATGGGCAAAAAAAGAATCATTGCTGAAACTGGAGCGGGTCAGCATGGAGTGGCCACTGCTACCGTGGCAGCAAGGCTTGGTCTTGAATGTCATATTTATATGGGTGCTGAAGACGTTAAAAGACAATCATTAAATGTTTATAGAATTAAACTTTTAGGTGCTGAAGTTCATTCAGTAGATTCAGGATCTGCTACTTTGAAGGATGCTCTAAACGAAGCATTAAGAGACTGGGTCACAAATGTTGATGACACATATTATATAATTGGAAGCGTCACAGGGCCTCACCCATATCCTATGATTGTAAGAGATTTTAACTCCGTCGTAGGTGAAGAACTGTTAACTCAGTCAAAAACATTATTTAATTCAATGCCGGATGCAATAGTTGCATGCGTTGGAGGTGGGTCAAATGCAATGGGAATTTTTTATCCCTTTATTAATATTAATGAAACAAGGCTAATTGGGGTAGAAGCTGGTGGAGAAGGAGTAGAAACAGGTGAACATGCAGCTCCTCTAAATGATGGAACTCCAGGTGTTTTACATGGAGCCTTAAGTTATTTAATGCAAGACAAGTCTGGTCAAGTCAAGGATACAAAATCAGTTTCTGCTGGTTTAGATTATCCGGGAGTTGGACCAGAACATTCGTGGCTGAAAGATTCTGGAAGGGCTGAATATGTTGCAGTCAGCGATGATGAGGCACTTAAAGCGTTTCATGAAGTTTCAGAACTTGAAGGCATCATACCTGCTCTTGAGACAGCTCATGCTTTTGCATATCTAGATACTTTAATGGGTGATTTTAATTCCAATTCTAATATCGTTGTAAATGTTTCTGGAAGAGGTGATAAGGATATTAATACTGTGGCCAAAATAGATGGTATTAAGTTTTGAATAGGTTAACAGAGAAGTTAGCAGAATTAAAAAAAGAAGAAAAAAAGGCTTTAGTGGCATATTTAGTTGCTGGCGATCCGGATATTGAGAGCACAATTCAACTAATGGAATTGTTTGTTAAATCTGGAGTAGATATTTTAGAAATCGGCGTTCCTTTTACGGACCCAATTGCAGAAGGACCTATAATTCAAAAAGCTCATGATAGAGCGCTAAGAAAACAAACCTCATTAAGATTAATTTTTGAGATGGTTCAAAGATTTAGAATTTTAGACAACACAACTCCAATAGTTTTGATGGGATATTTAAATACTTTCATATCTCATAAAAAATTAATAGAAAAAAATGAAGATAATGCAATTGATTCTATTCTTATTGTGGATATACCAGGCGAATTTAATTTACAAGATTATGGAATAGCCAATGATAACATTAATACAATTTCATTAATTTCACCTACAACCAATAAAGACAGAATTAAATCTATTTCTAAAAATAGCTCTGGGTTTGTTTATTACGTTACATTAAGAGGTGTGACAGGATCTTCTAATTTAGATGTTGATGAAATTAATCAAAACATTCAAGAGATTAGGAAATACTCATCAGTTCCAACTTTGGCAGGTTTTGGTATCAAGACTCCTGAAGATGCAAAACTACTAGCAGAATGCTCGGATGGAGTTATTATTGGATCATCTTTAGTAAAAATGATAGAAGAGAACTCTAAATCAAAAGAATTTGATAGAATAGGTAAGTACATTACTGAAATAAAGCAGGCTATATCATGAATTGGTTAAGAAGGCTCATCCCTTCAATTGGTACTTTCAAATCGAAAAGTAAAGTTCCTGATGGGTTATGGAGCTCATGCAAGAAATGCGAATCAGTTTTATATGCACCTGAATTAGAAAAATCACTATATGTCTGCCCAAAATGTGATTATCATTTTAGGATAGGCGCCAGAAGAAGGCTTGAAATATTTCTAGATAATAGTTCCTATAAAGAAATAGCTTCAGATCTTACAACCAAAGATCCTTTAAAATTTAAAGATTCTAAATATTACACTTCTCGAGTTAAAGAAGCAGTCGCTTCCACAGGAGAGAAAGAAGCTCTAATTGTTGTTGATGGTGAGCTGGATTCAATTAATGTTGTGGTGGCAGCATTTGAATTTAGATTTTTAGGAGGTTCAATGGGTAGTGTTGTTGGTGAAAAGTTTGTACAAGGAATAAACACAGCAATAAAAAATAAATCACCACTTATTTGTTTTGCAACAAGTGGTGGCGCAAGAATGCAAGAGTCAATGATTTCATTAATGCAAATGGCTAAAACATCTGCAGCAATTCAAAAATTAAAAAAAGAAAAATTGCCATATATATCTGTCTTAGTTGATCCAATTTATGGAGGTGTGTCTGCAAGCATAGCTATGTTAGGAGATATTAATATTGCAGAACCAAATGCTTTAAGTGGTTTTACTGGCAGAAGAGTAATAGAGCAAACAGTTCGCTTAGAATTGCCTGAAAATTTTCAAAAATCAGAATATCTTCTTAGTAATGGAGCTATAGATATGATTGTTCACAGGAAAGAGTTAAGATCTAAAATTAGTGGTATCTTAAAAAAAATATATAAGAAGATATGAAAACTGAAAGATTAATAGGGCTGATTGTTTTTATTGGCATATTTGCCTTAATTTTATTCATATTCTACCCATCAGATAAAACTACAGAAATAGAAAGGGATGAAGTAAATATTTCTTCTAAAGATGATTTTAAAGTTTTTAGTGAATCAAATTTTGATTTCTTTGTTTATAGAGCTCATGTGCTATCTTCAAAAGAAAATGCAGAAAATTTAAAAAACAAGATTAATGATGGCGGTTATCCATCCTTTGTTGAGCCATACGGAGATAAGAAAAACTTATTTGCAATTTATGTTGGACCTTTTTTATCAGAAGATGATATTGTTATGAATATAAATTCGATTCAGTTAATATCTGAATCATATAATGGAGAAATTATAAGATGGAAGCTCTAGGTTTGAATCCAGCTGATTGGTTTATTATTGTTGTATTAACGATCTCTGGAATTATGTCATTGATAAGGGGGTTCACTAAAGAAGTCTTATCATTACTGTTGTGGGTTGTTGCCTTTATTGCAGCAATTAGTCTAGAGTACTTAGCTACACCCAAAATTAATGAGTTCATCGGAAATCCCGATATTTCTAAGATTATTTCTTATGTAGTTGTATTCATTATTTTTATATTCTTAGGGGGGATAGTAATTAAATTTATTACTAAAATCATTAAATGGTCTGGTGCTTCAGGCTTTGATAAATTTCTTGGAATATTATTTGGATTGGGTAGGGGGCTGATATTCTTATTCATAATATTTTTGCTATTACCACCAAATATAAAAACAACTGATTTAATTACTAATTCCAAAATAGCTCCAATAATTGAAAATTATGCTCCAAAAATTGAAGCATATTTTAGAGATTTAATAGGTGATAGAGATTTAGTTGAAGAAGCCATGGAAAAGATAGAACCTTTAAAAGGAGAGCTTCTTCCAGATAATGAAGAAGATGTTAAAGATGAGGAATCATAATGTGTGGCATAGTTGGAATTTCAGCCGAATCAAATGTAGCAGCTGAGATATATGACTCTCTTTTGATGCTTCAGCATAGAGGCCAAGATGCTGCAGGTATGGTTGTTTGCGATCAGGAAGATAAATTAAATAGTCGCAAATCTATGGGATATGTTCGTGATGTTTTCCAACAACAACATATGGATAAACTTATAGGTAATTATGGAATAGGGCATGTTAGATATCCAACTGCTGGCGGCAATGGCAAAGAATTTGCTCAACCTATGTATGTTAATTCACCATATGGCATTAGCCTTGCACATAATGGTAATTTAACAAATTCAAAACAACTTTCAAATGAGCTATTTCACGCCGAAATGCGACATTTAAAAACTGACTCTGATTCTGAGGTTTTACTTAATATTTTTGCTCATGAATTAGGAAAGCAAAGAGAGATATATCCATCGGCCGAGCATATTTTTAAAGCGGTTTCAAAAACTCATATAAGGTGTGATGGTGCATATGCAGTTCTTGCTTTAATAACCGGTCATGGCTTGCTTGCTTTTAGAGACAATAATGGAATTAGGCCATTATCAATAGGAATTAGAAAAGGTAAAATTCGTGATGAATATGTTATTGCTTCTGAAGATTCATTATTCATCTCTTTAGGATTTACAAAATTAAGGGACATTGAGCCAGGTGAAGCTGTATTTATAGATAAAAATGGTGAGCTCTTTTCTCAACAATGTTCTGAGAATCCTCAAAAAAGACCATGTATTTTTGAGTATGTATATTTCTCAAGACCAGATTCTAAGATTGATGAAATATCTGTATATAAAGCAAGGATGAGAATGGGGTCTAAGCTAGCAGAGCAGATTAAGAAAGTGAAGCCAGATCATGATATTGATGTAGTAATCCCAATACCTGATAGCTCAACAATAGCTGCCCATCAACTGGCTGTAGATATAGGTGTGCCTTACAGAGAAGGTTTTGTTAAAAATAGATATATTGGAAGAACATTTATCATGCCTTATCAAGAGGAAAGAAAAAAATCTGTTAGAAGAAAGTTAAATATTTTAGATTTAGAATTTATAGGTAAGAATGTTTTGCTTGTAGATGATTCAATTGTTAGAGGTACAACCAGTAAAAAGATTATTGAAATGGCAAGACATGCCGGCGCAAATAAGGTTTATTTTGCTTCGGCAGCTCCAGCTATTAAATATCAAAATTTATATGGTATTGATATGCCTGCAACATCAGAATTAATTGCCTCAAACAAATCAGACGAAGAAGTAGGAAAAGAAATAAATGCTGACTGGTTGATATACCAAACACTTGAAGATTTAATTGAAACTGCAAAAGTTGGCAATCCTGAAATTGATGAATTTGAGACATCAATTTTTACTGGTAAATACATTACTCCTCTGGTTGAAAATTATCTTGAAGAATTAGAAAATTCAAGAAAAGACGAACTAAAAATTCAAAGAGAGAAATCTAAAGCAAATGGCTAAGGATTAACTATATTTATAGTTGGAATCTCAGCTGAATTAGCGCTAGCTACATAAGCATCAATCTCATTAAAGTTTAGATACCTATAAATATTCTCAGAAAAAGGATTTATATCACTCATGTACTGATGATACTCTTCAACTGTTGGTATTTTCCCCAAGATAGAAGCTATTGCAGAAAGCTCAGCAGAGGCCAAAAATACATCAGCACCATCACCCATTCTGTTTGGAAAATTTCTAGTAGATGTTGAAATTACAGTTGAGTTTGCAAGAACTCTTGCTTGGTTGCCCATACATAGAGAGCAACCTGGAAGTTCTGTTCTGGCTCCTAAATCTTTAAAGATTTGATATTCTCCTTCTTCTATTAACTGCTCCTCATCCATTTTTGTTGGAGGCACAACCCATAATCTTGCTTTAGTTTGATTATATTTCTTGAGAAGCATGCTAGCCGCTCTGAAATGTCCTATGTTTGTCATACATGAGCCAATAAATACTTCTTGTATTGGTGTATTTTCTACTTCAGATAAAGGTTTAATATCATCTGGATCATTTGGACAAGCTAATAAGGGCTCTTTAATTTCGTTTAGATCAATTTCTATAACCTCTGCATATTCAGCATCATTATCAGGTTTTAAAAGTTTAGGATTTAAAATCCATTCTTCCATTGCTTGAGCTCTTCTCTCAAGAGTTTTGGCATCACCATATCCTGATGCAATCATCCATCTCAACATAATAATATTTGAATTCAGATACTCTAAGATAGGTTCTTTATTGAGAAGGACTGTGCATCCTGATGCAGATCTTTCAGCCGATGCATCTGAAAGCTCAAAAGCCTGCTCAACTTTCATATTTGGCAGACCTTCAATTTCAAGACACCTTCCTGAAAAAATATTTTTCTTACCTTTCTTTTCAACTGTAAGTAGACCTTTTTGTATAGCAGCATATGGAATTGCATTTACGAGGTCTCTTAAAGTTATTCCTGGCTGCATCTCTCCTTTAAATCTGACCAATACCGATTCAGGCATATCAAGAGGCATCACTCCAAGAGTTGCAGCAAATGCTACCAAACCAGATCCTGCTGGAAAACTTATACCAATTGGAAATCTTGTATGACTATCTCCACCGGTGCCGACTGTATCTGGTAAAAGCATTCTATTCATCCAAGAATGTATTATTCCATCGCCCGGTCTCAATGAAACACCGCCACGGTTCATGATGAAATCTGGAAGACTGTGTTGTGTTTCAATATCTACAGGCTTTGGATATGCGGCTGTATGGCAGAACGATTGCATAACTAAATCAGCTGAAAATCCAAGACAAGCTAACTCTTTGAGCTCGTCTCTAGTCATAGGGCCTGTAGTATCTTGCGATCCAACAGTTGTCATTCTTGGTTCGCAGTATGTTCCTGGCCTCACTCCTTCAATACCACAAGCTTTCCCAACCATTTTTTGCGCAAGTGTATAGCCTTTATTTGAGCTATCTTTTGAATCTGGTCTTCTAAATATGTTAGTTGGCTGAAGATTTAAGGTTTCTCTTGTCTTATCAGTTAATTGTCTTCCAATAATTAGAGGTATTCTCCCGTTTGCTCTAACTTCATCAAGAATCACATCAGTCTTTAGTTCAAAGGTTGAAATAACTTCATTTGTCTCTGCGTTTAAAACACGACCATTAAATGGTTCTAAAATAACCTCTTGGCCCATTTCCATTTTCGAAACATCCATTTCAATAGGAAATGCACCTGAATCTTCTAGAGTATTAAAGAAAATTGGGGCTATTTTTCCTCCAAAACAAAACCCACCTTCTTTCTTGTTAGGTATGCATGGAATATCATCACCCATATGCCATAAAACCGAATTAGTTGCAGATTTTCTTGACGAACCTGTTCCAACAACATCACCTACAAAAACGAGAGGATTCCCTTTTTCTTTAAGTTTTTCTATAGTTTCTAACGGCTTCTCAAGACCCTCTCTAGGCATTTTAAACATAGCTAGGGCATGAAGAGGAATATCTGGTCTTGACCAAGCGTCAGTAGCTGGCGATAGGTCATCAGTATTTATTTCTCCAGGAACTTTGTAAACTGTCAATTTAATTTGTTCAGGTAGATCTAATTTTTTTGTAAACCATTCACCATCAGCCCATGCATTAATGACATTTTTTGCATGGTCATTATTTTTTGAAAGTTCAAATATCTCGTTAAATGAATCAAAAATCAACAAAGTTTTACTTAGAGCATTTGCAGCCTCTTCCCCCAACTCATTTATTTGTAAACATTTAATTAATGGTTCAATGTTATAACCACCCAACATAGTGCCTAAGATCTTTACAGCGTTCTTTTTATCTATATATGGACTAGATGTTTTACCAGAAGTTATGTCTGATAAAAATGCAGCTTTAACATATGCTGATTGATCAACGCCAGCAGGAACTCTCTCTTTTAGTAGGAATAATAATAATTCAGACTCATCATGTTCGGATTTTAGCAAGTTTACGAGCTCTGAAGTCTGCTCAGCATCTAACGGTAGGGGTGGGATGTTCTCTTTAGCCCTTTCTTCAACGTGTTTTTTATAATTTTCTAACATCGCTTGGTCCTCGATGGCCTTATTTTACTCTTATAGCTAAAGATAGCCACTAAATAGGCAAAATTTATTAAAAATGGGTTATTATTTTGCTTAATGGTTAAGCTTCATAAAAAACGTTCATCAACTCCATGTTTGGGCATATGTTCAACTACATTCGGAGATGATGTTTGCAAGGGTTGCAAACGGTTTGCTCATGAAATTGTAAGTTGGACTAAATATTCTCTTGAAGAAAGAGAAATCATAAATGATCGTTTAGAAAAGTTTAAGATTAAAATACTACAAGATAGGTTTAAAATCATAGACGCTAATTTGTTAGCCGCAAGGTTAGAGGAGAAAGCAATTAATTTTAATCAATCGCTTGACCCACTTACTTGGATTTTTGATTTGTTTAGAGCAGCAGGATCTCAAGAGTTTGATTTAAGAAATTACGGCATAGAAAATCTAAGCCATTTTAATCCCAAAACAATTAAAGATGATATCAATAATGAACTACTTCAACTTTCTGAAGCACACCATGAAAGATATTTTAAAAAAGCCTAACTGAAATCTTTCAACATAATTTTTAACTCAAGAGAATGTTGTTCTTCTTCTCCAATTTGTGCTCTTGCATATTCTTCTAAATATACTGACTTATTTTCTACACTAGTTAATAATTTTTTATAAAGAGCTAGAGCATACAATTCATGCTCCAAACTTTCTTCAAGAATATCTTTTATAGTATGTCTATTTGTTTCTTCAATTTTAGCAATTCGTTGGCTTGGATGACCATCCAGTCCTGCAATTTTTTCACCAGCTAATTGAGCATGCATTAAAGATTCAGCTGCCTGTTCTTTTAAGAAAGTGACAATAGGTAATCTGTAAGGACCACTCACCATCATAGAAGAGTGAGTATATCTAACGACACCCGCAAGTTCATATTCCATGATCTCATTCAAAATATCACAAACCTCATTTGAATTTATTTCATTATCTGACATGATTATTAACTCCTTTAAATAAGCTAATTATAATATGATTATTTTCTTTGTAAACTACTGATATAAGGTAATTATTTAATGATAATTATTTTGATTATCATTCTCATTTAAAAAATTTGTAACATTTATACTTTTAATACGTCTAGGGTATAGAGAATAATTTTTTAAGGTTTATGGAGACACAGCAGAGCATTAATAGTGAAACTGATGAAAGGCAGAAATTTTCTATTCTACCAAAAGATTTAAATTTAAAAATATGTGAGAATAGGAATGAAATGTTTGATGAATTAATTGTTGATACGCGTAAGAACTTAGTAAAACATGCCAAAATTAAATACCCTAAGATTAATAAAGCTGATCATGAGGACCTAGCGTCATCGACTATCTTTAAAATTCTTAATAACGAAGCTACCAAAGAAAAATTTACTAAATCAAATACACCAACGGCATACGCCAAGAAGATTTTAGAAAATTTATTTAATGATGAATATAGGAAAAACAAAAGATTAGTTTGGCTTGAAGAAAATTATATTGAAATGTGTGAGGGTGTATCTAGTGATACCGCATTGGAATATCAGGAGCTTATAAAATGCCTAAAAAAATTAGATATAACAGATCAAATAATTCTTATGATGTTTTTCAAAGATCAATACACCTATAAAGAAATGATTGAACACGAAGATTTAAAACATTTAAAAAATGAGAATAATTTAAAAACAAGATGTCATAGAGCCAGAGTAAAAGTTGCAAAAATAATGGGTAAAGAAATATGAATAATGAAATTGAATTAAAAATTATTGAATTGATAGACGATGGTGCAACACCAGAAAATTCATCTGAATTAAAAAATATTATTAAGTCATCGCAAGAAGCCGAAATTCTTTACAAAAATATTTTAGCTTCAGATAAATTACTTAAAGGCTTCTTTGGAACAAGTGAGGTTAAAGAGCTGGGTAATGTAATTGATATTTCTGCATCAAAAAAAGTCAATATACCTTCTAAAAAAACTTCAGTAGGCTCAAAATCAATCATAGGTTTCGCTATTGCAGCAAGTCTGGCAGTTGTATCATTTACATTCTTTAATTCTAATGAGGATACTTCAGAGTTGGTTGATTTGCCATTATTAGCCTATGAGGACTCAAAACCCTTAATGGATGAAGTTATTACTGAGCCTGAGCCTATCTTAATATCTGGTACAGACATTACAACGTTATGGAGTTTAGCTACTAGTCTTTCTAAGAATCTAGGCTTTGATAGATATAAAGTTATGTATGCTCTTTATCAGGGAAACAAAGAATCGTTCTTAAATAATGACATTAATTCTCCACGATCAGATAGGGACTATATCTTGGATATGTCAATCGTCAAAGATGTTGATGTTCTATTTGCCACAAATGAAGTAAAACGACATATTTTCTGTAGTTGTTAAATTAATTTGTAACAAATCTATTGCTGATACGTTGTATTAGTAGTTCACAATTTTTAAAGGAGATTTAAATGGAAGAATATTTTGGATTTGGTCTGGTAGGGCTAGCTTTAATTACTTTATTCTTAGGAATGAAGAAAATTTTTATAAAAAAGAAAGATTTATTTGAATATGAAGATGAGATTATCTTAGACAAAAAGATGCTACATTACGGTCCTTTCTCCGGGAGTCAAATGTATTCGCATCGAAAGTTTATTCTCCTATTAACAATCTCATCTTCATTCCTTTCTGCAGAAATAAATTTAAAAACAATTGATAATTGGCATATAAATTCTTATAGCAATGAATCAATTATGATGAGAAAAGATGCTGATGAACGTGATTCAGGATTTTATATTGAAATGAATAGGCCTTTCTGCATCTGCACAGATCCTATAATAGCAACCCCTGTCGGAAAAAGTGTTTTCAACCAGGGAGATAAAATTGAAGCTACTATGATAATTGATGATTTCAAGCCTTCTAACATTATCTTTAATGTAGAATTTATTGCTGATAATGGTGTGTATGTTTTAAAACCTGAATACCACCCATCGTTAAGATATGCAGAAGTCATAAGAGTTAAGTTTAACAAAAATTCAAAATTACAAGATATTACCTTTAATACAAAAGGCATGAGGAATGCAATGAAGCAATCTGAAAAGATATGTTTAAGTTCGTATGAATTTGAACCTGAAGCCATGAAAGAAACTAATAGAATTTAGTTATACTTGCATAATGAATTTTGAATCTTTTTTAGAAGACAAAGAGCCAGATTATAAAGATAGATTTTTGCATGATATTTGGCATTTTTTTGATATCGAAATTGAGCAAACCCACAACTTTATCCAATTGCTTTTTCCACTTAACGAGCAAAGTGAATCAGTTTTTCATGGATATTACTTAGATACTGAAAGTAGTATTATGAATATCAAGTCTAATGAATTAGCAAAAGAAAATATTGTTAAATCTTCAAAATGGTTTTTAGCTTTTTTAGAAAGAAATCATCACTGGAGACGAAGGTATGATCATAATCATCGTAGAATAACTAGAATAATTAAGTCACTAAGGCTATTAGTTTCTGATGATGAGGCAGATGCTTTCTATCAACTAATATTAAATATTCTGAGTGAAGAAGATAGGCTTAAGATTAATTCTGAGACGCTTGAATTTTGGAAGAGCGTTTAAGAACTCAACTTCTTATTTCACAATTTTTAACTCATCCTCTGCTATTCTTTTTTCAAAGGTTTCGTTTTTCAATTTATCATTATCTTTTAGTAGCAGTCTAATTTGATTTAAGTGTTCATCTACAATTCTTTGCTGAAGTTTTAACTCTGCCTTTAATTTTTTGATCATTTAATTTACTCTGGGCAATTCGTGCCAATTTGTTGTGTATTTGGGAGATGTCATATTTTGCTTCATTGGAGACCACTCTTTTGTATTTTGAGAGCCAAAATATATTTGATTTTCATAAGCATTCATTTGATCAATATACCTCATAAATTCTGTATTTCCTTTTGGTTCGTTAGGGTCTTTAAATAGCGAATGCTGCATAATTAGTTCATTAGAGAAATTATTTAGAATTATTCCAGCTTTCGCATAGTCATACCCTAATCTAAAAATTGATAGCAACCCTTTTTTAGCTGCTGCAAGAATATCTCTAGTGTCATTTGTAGGAGTAAAAAGTTTTATAGTTTTTAGATCTGAATGTTGAGGCTTGTTTTTATTAAAAGGACTGGTTCTAACAAAAACTGAGACCTGAGAACATTTCTGTTTTTCATGCCTTAATTTTTCTGCTGCTCGAACAGAAAAATTACTAACTATAGGCTTTAAAGTTTTAAGATTAGAAACTCTTTCACCAAAACTTCTGCTCACCACGATTTGTTTTTTTGAAGAAATACCTTCTTCAATATTTAAACACCTTTCACCTCTAAGTTCTCTCACAGTTCTTTCCAACACAACGCTAAATTTTTTTCTAATATTTTGTGGGCTTATTTCTGCAAGATCTAAAGCTGTATTGATACCAACAGCATTTAAATGATGATTCAATCTTCTTCCCACCCCCCAAACTTTGCTAACTGAAGTATGTTTTAGAGCCTCTCTAATCTGATTTTTATTTGAGAGATGCAATACAGATGTTGGAATATTTCTTCTTTTAATTTCATTGATAGCAATTTTGCTTAATGTTTTATTGGGAGCTATTCCTATTCGAACTGGAATGCCTGTCCACCGTCTAACAAGCGATCTTATGTGACAGCCAAAGTCATATAGATTGTAATTTTGTTTTAAAGAATCTAAATCTAAAAAAGCCTCATCAATGCTATAAATTTCAATCTTAGGAACAAAACCTTCAAGGATATTCATAACCCTGGCCGATATATCACCATAAAATGTAAAATTTGATGAAAATACTTGACCATTTTGTTTTAAAAAGAGTTCTTTGACCTTAAACCAAGGAACACCCATAGCAATCCCCATATTTTTTGCTTCTGCACTTCTTGCAATAACACATCCATCGTTATTAGAAAGAACTACAATAGGAACATTTTTTAAATCTGGACGAAAGATTCTTTCGCAAGAGGCATAAAAACTTTCACAGTCCACAAGAGCAAAGGCCATTAGAATTTATTAATTGCAGCTGTAACAGTACCCACTATTTCTAACTCTTGACCATGATTAATAAAGATAGGAGGGTAATCAGGATTATCTGGCATTAGACACATTCTTGGTTTGAGCTTTAACCGCTTGCATACAAATTCTCCATCTATTGTGGCAACTACAATACTGTTATGAGATGGTTTGATACTTCTATCTACTATTAGAACTGCTTGGTCAGTAATGCCAGAGCCAATCATAGATTGTCCTTGGGCTCGAACTAAAAAAGTTGCAGCACCATTTTTGATTAAGTGCTTATTTAAATCTATAGGACTTTCAATATAGTCGCTAGCAGGGCTGGGGAACCCTGCATGGACCGCTTCA
>Ga0115013_10000629_pt1 | contig 21132 bp, 18 predicted proteins | sample SouAtlMetagenome_2_FD_88686 | JGI IMG/M metagenome (GOLD analysis project Ga0115013, IMG submission 88686) | Marine eukaryotic phytoplankton communities from Atlantic Ocean - South Atlantic ANT15 Metagenome | ecosystem: Environmental > Aquatic > Marine > Oceanic | place: South Atlantic Ocean...
CTTTCCGCGAAAAGATTATAATCCAAACAAAAAATTAATAGGATCTAATTAAGCCGACTAATCGACCTTGAACCTTTACCTGGTCACTAGGCACTATTCTTGTTTCATAAGCTGGATTAGCCGCTTCTAAGGCTATCGCATCGCCTCTATAAAAGAACCTTTTCAATGTTGCCTCACTATCTTTAACTAGCGCTACAACTATATCGCCATTTACAGCTGTTTTTGTTTCTTTTATTACAACGATGTCGCCATCATTAATTCCCTCTTCAATCATAGAGTCACCTTTAACCTCAAGCGCATAATGGTCTCCTCCATTTCTTAGCATATGTCCTGGAATGGCCACGTTGTGAGAAACTTGGCTTATAGCCTCGATTGGAACTCCAGCTGCTATGCGGCCCATCACAGGTAACTCTTTAGCGTGTACTGAACTAGGACGAGACTTTGTGTCTGTCTCTAGTTTAATAGATGAGTTTTTTGAAAAGTTAGCGTTTAATTCGGTTACATTATTATTTGTTTCCAGTGAGTCTGGTAACTTTACTATCTCAATTGCACGCGCTCTATGTGCAAGCCTTCGAATAAAACCACGTTCTTCTAGTGCTGTAATAAGTCTATGAATTCCGGATTTTGAACGCAAATCCAAGGCCTCCTTCATTTCATCAAAAGAAGGTGGTATTCCGTCTTTATTCAAGTGCTTATTAATATAATTTAGCAGATCCAATTGTTTGCGTGTAAGCATGCTTTTCCCTCAGTTTTTTATCTTTGTTCTACTAATGTTCCTTTTTTGTGTCAAGCTTTTATGGTTTTACGTTAAATTTTGATGTATTCGCATAATGTATCTGCAGGAATTGCCTTCGCATGCGGCGGTCTGATAAGGAGAGCATTTGAATCGGATAACAAAGCCAATCTCGCACTATCTTGGTTTTCCATAGGTTTTAGACATCCGTTCGGTAGTAGAACAGCGCGCATATAGTGCTCACGTGGCCCATTTTCCGGAATTGGATTGCTGCACAGCGCCTTCAGGCGAGGGGTACCTTTTCTTTCTAATCCTAGCATCGCACGTATCAATGGCTTTATAAAGACATAGCCACAAACTAGGGCTGAAACGGGATTTCCGGGTAAGCCGATAATTGGGGTATTATTTATTTTTCCGGCCATCAATGGTTTTCCTGGCCGCATTGCCACCTTATAAAAACTTTTATCAATACCAAGGTTCTTTGTTGCTGCATTAACAAGATCATACTTTCCAACCGATGCTCCACCTATTGTTATAATTACATCAGCATCCTGTGCTAATCCCATAATATATTCGATAGATTTTAAATTATCCTGAGCTATTGGTAGTATTCGTGTGGCAGCTCCAGAGTCTTCACAAAGCGCAGCTATACCAAATGCGTTTGAAGCAATTATTTGATCAGATTTTGGTATCTCTCCGGGAAATACTAACTCATCGCCAGTAGAAATTATTGCAACTATTGGCTTTTTTCGCACGCTTATATGCGAAAAGTTCATTGCTGCTATCAACGAAATATCTTTTGCTCCAAGTATAAGTGGGGCCATTACTGTATGACCAATAGAAAAGTCAGAACCTTCCATTCTAATATGCGATTTCTTATCAAACTGTTCTTTTACTTTTATTGAATCGCCAAAGGCTTCAATGTCCTCTTGAATTATTACAAAGTTAGCTCCATCGGGGATTCTAGACCCAGTAAAAATTCTCACCGCTTCATTTTGGTTTATCGCCTTGTTATATGAGTGCCCTGCGGCAGACTCCCCAATAACTTTAAATTCTTTTCCAAATTTCAAATCTTTTTTATTTATAGCATATCCATCCATCGCTGAAGATGGAAAAGGGGGGTTGTTACTAGTTGCCCGCAGCGGTCCAGCCAATACACGACCTAAGCATTTTCTCAGCTCAATTTTTTCTACAGGTGTAACTTTTGCAAGTGTAAATAATTTTTCTAAAGCTTCGTTTACAGAAATCATGGATTTTCGATAAGTCCTGACTTTCCGCCTTCTTTCCTCGTTAATCGAAGATTACCAATTTCAATTGTTTTATCGACGGCCTTTAACATATCATAAACGGTGAGGGATGCGACTGAAACAGCTGTTAGAGCCTCCATTTCAACACCTGTAGGTCCATTAGTTTTTACATGAGCTTCAATATCTACTCCCGGCAATTCTGTATTTGGAATAAGATTTATTTTTACGTTGCTTAATGGGATTGGGTGACAAAGAGGTATCAATTCCGAAGTTTTCTTGCAGCCCATGATACCCGCTATGCGCGCAATGGACAAAACGTCGCCTTTCTTTCCTTTACCCTCAGTCATGATATTAAAAGTCTCACGTTTCATTCTAACGGTACCTTTTGCTATGGCTAATCTGTCGGTGTTAGCTTTTGAGCTGACGTCAACCATGTGCGCGTTGCCTTTTCTATCAAAGTGGGTCAAAGAATTCGACATCTATGGCCTCAAAGGGTTTTCAAGAATTCTTTGGGTTGCTTCTGTCACGTCGTCTTGTCGCATTAAACTTTCTCCTATCAGGAATGACCTTACGCCTACTCTCGCCATAGACCGCAGATCATCATTACTGAAAAGCCCACTTTCACTAATAATCAATCGCTCACTGGGTAAAATTTGTGATAGCCTTTTCGTTGTTTCGATTGAAGTCTCGAATGTCTTTAGATTTCTATTGTTTATACCAATCATGGGAGAATTTAAATTCATTGCTCGCTCAAGTTCTATTTCATCGTGCACCTCGATTAAAACGTCCATGTTCCATGAAGTAGCGGCGTGTTCTAGTTCTTTTGCCTGCTGGTCACTGACCGAAGCCATTATTATCAAAATACAATCTGCATTTAAGGCTCTTGCCTCAATAACCTGATAAGTATCATACATAAAATCTTTTCGCAGGGTAGGGAGGTTGCTTGAGCTTCTAGCAGAGGTCAGATAGGCTTTATCACCCATAAAGCTGGGCTTATCTGTCAAAACAGACAAACACGTAGCACCGCCTTTTTCATAGGCTTTAGCCAATTCTTCCGGATTAAAGTCCTCTCGAATTAACCCTTTTGATGGTGAAGCTTTTTTTATTTCTGCTATCAATCCATAGCCGGTTTTCTGAGCAAGTTTTATTGCTTCGCAGAACTTTCTCACGGGCAACGCAGATTTTGCAAGCTCCTCGATATCGCTTGTAGATATAAGCTTTTTATCTCTTTCGATTTCTTTCAGTTTGTATTCTTTGATTGTATCTAAGATAGTTTTAGTCATAGCTCACCATTAGAGACTTTTTTGACTATCTCCAAAGCTTCATTTGCCTTGCCGCTGTCTATACTTTCGACCGAATATTCTACTCCGTCTTTTAAAGTGTCACACTTTCCAGCAATCATTAAAGCAGCAGAGGCGTTTAAAAGCACAGCGTCCCGATATGCACTTTTTTTCCCCTTAAGCAAAGCTTCGAGTTCAGCGGCATTTTCATCTGGAGAACCACCTAGTATTTCTGATAATTTGTGAGTAGGTAAACCCGCATCTTCTATGAATATCAAAAGAACTTATTTTCCCATTAATTAGCTCCACTACCGACGATGTGCCTATAATCGTAAGTTCATCTGTACCGTCTGATCCATGTACCAGCCAAGCTTTTTCGCATCCAAGATTGTCCAGTGTTTCAGCCATTGGAAAAAGAAGGTCTGGCGCAAACGCACCGCTCAGTTGACGTTTTACACCTGCAGGATTTGTCAATGGTCCAAGGATATTGAAAATGGTTTTGCACCCAAGTTCTTGCCGGATAGGCATAACATGCTTTGTGGCAGGGTGATGCATTGGAGCCATCATAAACCCTATGCCCGCATGTTGGATTTCTGATTCTACTACACTGGCATCTACCATCACGTTTATACCAAGACTAGTCAGAGCATCGGCAGCACCTGATTTTGAACTTAAATTTTTATTACCATGTTTAGCTACATTTACTCCAGCTCCAGCTACTACGAAAGCAGACGCCGTGGAAATGTTAAGTGTTCCTATTCCGTCGCCGCCTGTGCCAACTATATCAATAGATCCTGGTGGAGCATTTACAGAAATGCACCTAGATCGCATGGCTTCTGCTGCTGCTGAATATTCCGAAACGGATTCACCGCGCGCTCTCATAGCCATCAAGAGGCCACCAACCTGTGAGGGAGTCGCTTTACCTTCAAACAAGATGTCAAAAGCTAATTTAGCCTGAGCCGTACTTAACGGACCCTCTGAGGCCGCATAGATTAATGGTTTCATTTCATCAGTCATAATTTAATTCCTGTATTATCAAGGAAATTCTTTATTAATTGATATCCATACTGAGATGCAATGGATTCAGGATGAAACTGCACTCCAAAAATAGGAAGTTTTTTATGAGAAAGTCCCATAATGGTACCGTCCTTGAGCCAAGCCGTTTTGTTAAGTTCTTTTGGTAAATTCTCTCGAGAAACGATTAAAGAGTGATACCTTGTGGCATTGAATGCATTAGGTATTCCTACAAATAGCTGGTCATTTTCGTGATGAATTTCGTCCAGTTTCCCATGAATTATTTCGTGGCAACGAATAATATCCCCTCCAAATGCCTGTGCTATCGTTTGGTGTCCTAAACAGACGCCAAGTAAGGGTATTTCGTTTTCAGCCGCTTTTAGTGTTAATTCTAAACAAATTCCTGCTTGATCTGGGTCACAAGGACCAGGTGACAAAACTATTCCGGATGGCTTCATATTAATTGCGTCTGTTACGGAAATAGCATCATTTCTTTTTACGACGATCTTTTGCGATAGTTCACCTATTAAATGAACTAAATTATATGTAAAACTATCATAGTTGTCGATTATAAGGATCATAATTTCTCCTGTAGAACGATCAGGACTAGCTTCAGAAGTCTTCGTAGAGTAATATTATCTTGTGATAGTTGTGGGTATCGATGTGTGCAAGTGTTTTAAGATTATGCATTCATTTTTATTCGAGGAGAGAGTACTATATTAAAGTTTTTATTTGGTATTACTTCTGCGATAGTACTTGGGAGTGTAGCTCTCAGTATTCCTTCAATGGTGGAAATACTCTCTGTTAAAAGAGGGGAACTGCCAAATAAGGTTATATTGCAGGTTCCATCGGGCTCAGAATTTAATCAATCTAGGCTTGATTTGCCCCCCGTCGCAATTAACCGTTTAGAGCCAGTTATAATGCCGTCGAACGATAATGTTCTAGTAGTAGACACAGTTTCAGACAAAAAGTTGGCAGATCAAATTAAAGCTTCAGCGGTTGAGCCAATGACTGACCAACTTGGGGATGCTCTTGTTAAAACAATGGGTCAGCTTAATTCGTCGCGAGGGCAGTTATTTCAACCACAGCCAAATGAAACAAGGCCAATCTTACCGTCGATATCAAAAAATTTAGATAGTTCGTTGCTTGTTGGTGAGACTCCTTTAAAAAATTCGCCGAACTCAATAAAAAACGATAGTCTTGACCAAGTTGAGTATGATGGAACTCAGAAGCATCAATTAGAGGATTTTAATCCAAATCTTCCGAGTGAACCTTCAGTACCTATGTTGGAAGCAACGCCAATTGGGAATAGCATGAAAAAATCTTCTGATTAGAGTTCAACACAATGCCAATTATTAAATAAGTTAGATCAAATGGCCTAAATGTTTATCAACATCAATAAACTAATCTAATCCTCGAAAGTCGTAAATATACCTGCATCGGCAGCTGCGCGTCTTATTGCGTTGGATTTGTGTACAGTTTCCATGTATTCGTCTTCTGGTACACTGTCATATACAACGCCTCCGCCTGCTTGAATATAAAGTTTTTCGTTTTTCAAAATTGCTGTGCGAAGTGCAATGCACATGTCCATATCACCAGCTGAACTGAAGTAGCCAACGCCTCCTCCATAAACGCCTCTTTTTTCTGGTTCCAACTCATCAATGATTTCCATTGCCCTTACTTTTGGAGCACCAGAAACTGTGCCGGCAGGCATACCTGCAAAAAAGGCAGATAGAGCATCATGTTCTGGTGCAAGTTCCCCAATAACATTTGAAACAATATGCATAACATGACTGTATCTCTCAATTATAAATTCCTCAGTTGGTTTTACTGAACCAATCTTAGATACCCGTCCAACATCATTTCTCCCGAGATCTAGAAGCATCAAATGCTCTGCCAACTCCTTTTTATCTTTGAGCAAGTCAACTTCTAAAGCCTTGTCTTGCTCGGGAGTTTTCCCCCGGGGACGCGTGCCGGCTATTGGCCTAATTGTAATTTCATTATCAAATACTCGGACCAGAATTTCTGGACTAGCACCAATAACTTGAAAATCTCCAAAATTAAAAAAGAACATGAATGGAGAAGGATTCGTTCGCCGTAGTGACCGATACAATGAGAAAGGTGGTAGGTTAAAGTCTTGTTCCCACCTTTGTGAGGGTACAACCTGGAATATATCACCAGCTGCTATGTATTCTTTTGCCTTTTTGACTGCTTGAATATAATCATCTTTTGAAAAATTCGAAATCGGTGGATTTATATTGCTTGGTCTCCCTAAACCTCTAGTTTCTAGTATTTCTCCATCGAGTTTTTTAATCGCATCATTTATTAATTTAGAGGCATTTTCGTAAGACGTTTTAGCATTTCTATTTTTATCGTGCCAAACTGGAGCTACCAATATTACTTCACCTTTCGCTCCATCTAAAACAGCAATTAGAGAGGGACGCAAAAATACTCCATCTGGCAGTCCTATTGGATCAGGGTTTAAGTTAGGCAGATCTTCTATTAAGCGTATTGTATCATACCCCAAGTAACCAAAGATGCCTGCGCTCGCTTGTGGTAAACTTTTAGGGATATCAATATAACTTTCCGATAAGAAATCCCTAAGTTCAGTTAATGGGTCATGGTCTTGCTGCGTGAAATCGCCACGACCATTTTGTTCTAAATTTTTGATATAACTTTTTTTTCCTAAACATTTCCAAATTTTATCTGGACGCATGCCTACTATCGAGTAGCGCCCTCGGATTTCACCGCCCGTTACTGATTCAAGAATAAAAGAATTTTCTTCTTCATTCGTTAATTTCAGCATTAACGATACTGGTGTATCCAAATCTGCCGCTAAGCGACAATAAACTAATTGGTTAATTTTTTTGTTATAATTTTTCTCAAATTGATCGAACTCGGGTGTCAGTTTCATTACAGGCACTATTGGAAGTTTACATGCACGGCATTAATTGCGCTTTCGTCAACAGCAATACCTCTAGATTTCTGTATTTCTGAGACCATAATTCTAAAGAGATCTTGTGATAATGTTGATTTTATTTGCATTTCTAAAGATTTTAGAATTTCTGCTTCTTCTGGTTTATCCGTAATCCCATCTTTTATTTCCAAAAGACGGATAATTGCAATGGTATCGTCGAGGTTTTCAATTTTGTATTCACCGCTATTCATTTCAAAAACTGTAGCAAGTAAAGCCGGCGGGGTTTCATCTGAAAAGTCATCTCTGGAAATTTCCTCGAATTTATCAGATTTCATAGATTTTATATTGCCGTTGGATACATAAAGCTCAGCCTGATTCCTCAACAATTCATTTTTCTTGCTACTTATCCAGTTTTCGAGCACTGACTGATACACTTCATCGAGTGGCTTTAAAGCAGGTTCTAAAGTTTCATCTAACCTTAAAGCCAGTACTGATCCATCCGAAAGGGTAATTATTTCAGGAAAGTCTTTTGTTGAAACTGTTGTCGCTGCATCTCTGAAACCCTCGTACTTTGTTATTTCACTATCTACGGCTCCTGGAAAGTAAGCAATTGTTTTTAATTCAAGTGGTGTTTCTAAAGCCAATTCCTCTAGACTGGCGCCGGATGCAAGTAAATCATCGAACTGCTGAGCTAAAGTAGCAATTTCTTTAACCGCTTCAGACAAAGCTAGTTCATTGCTCAGATTTTCTTTCACGGCATCAAAACCAGCAGTTTTAGCTTCCTGAATGTCTACCAATCGGAAAAGACTTGGTCCCAAGTCGGTATCAAATGGACCGATAACTTCAGATATTTTTGCTGCAAAAAGTCCATTTCCAGCTTCGCCCAGTTCATTTTTTGTCTTATAGCCGATATCAATTTCGCTCGAAGCAAGGCCACGGTCATTTAATAAATTAGTAAATGATGTATTTTTTGAGTTGATAGAGCCTAGTGCCTCTTCTGCTTCTTTCATCGTCAAAAATACTAACCTTTCCGAGCGTCTTTTTTCTTCTTGGTTAAATTCAGATATTCTCTCCTTGTATACCTCTTCTAACAAACTCTTATCTATCTCAAGACCTTTACTGAGCATATCAGGCGTCAATATTACATAAGAAATCATTTTAGTTTCTGGTCTCATATACTGAGCAGAGTTTTCTTTATGATATACTTTTATTTCTTCATCGCTTGGTTCTGGATCAGGCTTATCTAAATTATTCCAGGTCAGAGATACTAATTCAAAATCGCGCGTTTGAAAAAGATATTTAGCCATTACTTCCAAATAATTTTCGGGTATCATTACCCCTTCCGTAATACCAGATTGTAAAATCATTCTGGACGTTTCGGCTCGTACCGCACTCTCGTAGACAGAAGGTGTCATACCGGCATTTTCAAGTACGAATGTATATGTTTCTTTATCAAATTTTCCGTCTATGCTTTGGAAAGCAGGCGTCTTATTCAAATTAGTAATTATGACTTTATCATTAACAGATATACCGATACGTTTTGCTTCGTCTTCAAGGCTTTTTGCTGTTATTAGCTGGCTAAGTACATTGCTTGTAATACCAAAAGCTTGTGCTTGCTCAAATGTTATGTCCTGTCCTAATTGAGCAGAAAATCTTCTTAACTCATTGCTCAATGCCCGGCTGTATTCTCTGCTGCTAATCTCAGTTTCACCAACCGAAGCAACCGCGTTATCTGAACTAGAAAAATTTACTGCGCCAAATCCACCCAATCCAATAATGACAAAGGTCATAAGAACCCAGGCGAAAGTTTTTCCTAATTTGCTTTTAGAGCCTGCCATACTTACCTCTGATAATATATTTACTCATTTAGCTTCATTATATTCTTTGTGGTCAGAACGCTGATAGCTGAGGTTTTTCAGTCTTTCAAGCAAAGTAGTAATCTTATTTTTGTCAATATTTGCAAACGCTATTCTGAATGTTCTGGAGCCGTGCGGATCATATTTGGGATAAAACATGGTGCCTGGCATAAGCAGAATACCTTGGTCTCGTAAGATTAATGGGGCTAAAGTTTCGGATCCTTCTTTAAAAGGATGATCAACGAAAGCGAAATAAGCACCACAGCCCCTTAAAAACCAACCGGCCGCAGACAGAGGTTCAAATTTTTTTGAAAAATGCATTGCCCGTTCGAGAATTTCAGTTCTGCGGTCTGATGTCCAAGACTCCAGATTAGCAAGTCCCCAATTGGCAGCGTACTGGCCTAGCTGTGGTGGACAAACAGTAAATGTATCTAAGACTTTTTCTACTTCAAGCAAATTTTCATAGCTGGTTAATAATGCCCCAACACGATGCCCAGTCATTCTATAAACCTTAGAAAATGAATAAAGAATTGTAAGTGTCTGATGCCAGTCAGTATTTTCAAATAGTTTGTGAGGTTGAGAAACGTTTGGATGAAAATCCTTATAAGTCTCATCAAGTATTAGACGTATATTATTTGAACTACACAATTTATAAAACTTTTGAAGTAGTTCATTTGAGTATATTGAACCCGATGGATTATTCGGACTAACAAGCACTATGGCGCGAGTTCTATCTGTTATTAGCGCCTTTGCTTTTTCTAATATCGGGATCATATTGCTATCTGTTTCCAGTGGTACAGTCTTTACTCCGGCCATTTGTAGCCACATATGATGGTTGAAATACCATGGTGTTGGAATAATAACTTCGTCATTTTCGCTAGTAAACGTTGCGATAGAAGCGCAAAAGGCCTGATTGCATCCACTAGTAATCGCCACATTTTTTTTACTTATTTTCCCATTATATTGACTAGACCATTGTCTCGCTAGGCTTTCCCTTAGCTCATCTAATCCTAAAACTGGCCCATAGGTGTTAACTGCGTTATCTGATAACACTTTGTCCGCCATGAACTTAAGCATCTTTTCTGGTGGTGGTTCAGTGGGTGCTGCCTGAGAAACGTCAATTATTGGTTTTGAGGTTTGTAAATCTGGATTAGCTATCCAACTTTTTACTTCAAGTACTGGTGGTGGATCCACGTCTTCGGTGCGTGTTTTTTTTAAAATTTTATCGGTCAATGCCATGACTAACTTAATCCGTTCCTCTGTACGGCTCGACATATTGTAGAGCCATATCCCAAGGGAAAAATATCCAAGTGTCCTGGCTTACTTCTGTAACAAAGGTATCAACCTGATTTCTTCCTAGTGGTTTTGCGTAAATTGTTGCCACGTGTGCTTTTGGCATCATAGAGCGCACTGCCTCAAGTGTTTTCCCAGTATCTACTAAGTCATCAATAATAAGTACACCTGAACCATCTCCTGTTAATTCAGCATTAGGTGGTTTTATAACTCTGGGCTCTGCTTGCGTCTGATGGTTGTAGGACTTTACGCTTATCGTATCTACAGTGCGAATATCCAATTCTCTTGCCACGATCATCGCTGGAGCCATACCACCTCGAGTTATAGCTACTACTGCCTTCCATGCGCCTCTGTTTGGCCCTTGTCCGTCAAGCCGCCATGATAAAGCTCTCGCATCACGATGTAATTGATCCCAGCTAACATGAAATCCCTTTTCGTGCGGTAAGCGTTCAGACATTAATTCTTCCTCCCAGTAACGGCGTCTATATCTGGAGCGTCTACTGCTTTCATACCAACAATATGATAACCGGAATCAACGTGTAAAATTTCTCCAGTGACGCCTGAACCCAGATCTGAAAGTAGATACAATGCAGATTTGCCAACATCATCTATAGTTACATTTCGTCTTAGCGGTGAATTAAGCTCATTCCATTTCAATATGTACCTAAAGTCTCCAATTCCGGACGCTGCCAAAGTTTTGATGGGACCCGCTGATATAGCATTAACCCTGATGCTATCTTTACCTAAATCTTCAGCCAAATATTTGACTGAGGTTTCTAATGCCGCTTTTGCAACTCCCATAACATTATAGTGGGGCATAACTTGTTCCGCTCCGTAATATGTAAGCGTCAGCATTGAACCACCATTCGGCATTAATTTTTCTGCGTGGCTAGCTACGGCTGTAAACGAGTATACTGAGATATTCATTGTCATATTGAAGTTTTCTAAACTTGTATCGACGTATCGGCCGCGAAGCTCAGTCTTATCTGAAAAACCTATTGCATGAACCAGGAAGTCTAGTTGGCCCCACTTTTTTTCAATTTCGGCAAACAATTTCGTAACACTCTGTCTATCCGATACATCACATTCAATTAAAAAATCTGATCCAACTCTTTCAGCAAGCGGCCCCACTCTTTTTTTTAAAGCATCTCCTTGATAAGAAAAAGCCATCTCGGCACCAGCATCAAAGCATGATTTTGCTATTCCCCAAGCTATCGATTTTTCGTTAGCAAGTCCCATTATAAGACCACGCTTGCCAGTCATTAATCCAGATGACATAGATATTCCCCCGAAATTTAACTTTATAAATGTTTAAGCTATGGAAAGTAGAGCTTCAAGCCTGACAAATATTTTTTTGGTACTATTTATGACTTAAACTAAACAGAGTGCTAGCTGGAGTAAGGCAATGGTAGATAGAAGAGGTAAATTTGAAGGGAGTAACCCTTTCGACATTTGTAAAAGGTGGATTGCTGAGTCTGAAGATGGTGAACTTAATGATCCCAATGCAATTGCACTAAGTACCGTGTCCGAAGATGGAATGCCTAACGTTCGTATGGTTTTATTAAAGAATATCGATCATTCTGCCTTTGTATTTTTTACTAATTTTGGCTCCCAAAAAGCTGTTGAAATATTTGATTGTGGGAAGGCAAGTTTCGTATGGCATTCAAAGTTTTTGAGAAGGCAAATTAGGGTACGAGGTGTCACCTCGCTAGAGAGTGAGCAAGCATCTGATGAATATTATAAGTCGCGGTCTTTGAAAAGTAGGCTGGGTGCATGGGCTTCAATTCAGTCAAAGCCATTGAATTCTAGAAAAATATTATTAGACCGAGTTGAAAAATTTAATGAAAGTCTCGGCGACAATCCCGCAAGGCCAAAATTTTGGGGCGGATTTCGTATTACCCCAATCGAAATAGAATTTTGGGCTGAAGGTGAGGCCCGTTTACATGATCGTTTTTTATGGACTAAACGTGAGCCGGACGATCAATGGTCAATTGAGCGTTTGTACCCCTAATTTGTTCTAAATTATTTATTAAATTGAAATCACTGGCAAGGTTTAAACTTATATTAATCCAACGTGCATTACTTTGTATTTTGAGTTGTATGGCCTTTTGGGTAGGCGTTCGCTCTATAGCAGATACCAATTGTACGCATGAGCAAATATCCATCTACTATAAAACTCAGCAGCAAGCCAAATTTTGCGTTGAACTTGCTATTAATAATGAAGAGCGGCAGCGAGGCTTAATGTTCAGAAAGGGACTGAAACTAAGCGATGGGATGATGTTCGTATATGATCGACCACAATCTGTATCGTTTTGGATGAAAAATACAAGCATTCCCCTAGACATTATATTTGCTGATGAAGCTGGAATTATTACGAAGATATTTGAAAATGCCCTTCCATTTAGTACAACCAGTATTTTTGGCGGATATGATGTGCAGTATGTATTGGAAATCAATGCTGGTTTAACAAAATCACTGGGTATTAAGACAGGAAGTTTGATAGAGCATAGTCTCGTACTTCCTGGGGATGAGTAGAATTGGCCTAATGTTTAAATTTATTTTTTGCCTTCTAGGTCTTTTCAAATCAATTTCGATTAGATAGAGACAGTCTGTCGGGGCGTAGCGCAGCCTGGTAGCGCGACGGTTTTGGGTACCGTAGGTCGCAAGTTCGAATCTTGCCGTCCCGACCATTCGCGTAGAGCCTAAAGCATTGTTATGGATTTTATTTTGTAATATTCGCAAAAATAAAAATTAAGGCAAAATAAATTTTTTATCAAAAATGAATCGCAGTGCGGATCTTAGATCTAGTTTTTTTTCTAAACTTTTTCTTGTAAGCATCCAAAACTATTACATTTTAGAGTTTCCTTTTTTAAAATTTATATTAGGATCCCTAGCGGTTTTTCTTGACGTGAAAACATAATCAAACTGTGTCAAGATAGTTTTTCTTAAATTTATGCAATTTAACTATTGACCTTTGACGCAAACCTACGTCTATTTGTGTCCACTGGTCACCCCACATACTACATGTAGTAGCTACACGGGTAAAGCGTCGTACCTTTGCCTTCAGCTGTCGGTGGATCACAATCATGGCCCTCGTGTAAAAAAGGGCTTAACGAGAAAAGTTTAAAGTAGGCGGGACATAATGAAGATCAAAAGACAATTTACGACGGCGGGAAAGTGCGCGTATCAAGACATAAATTTTACCTCAACATCGTCCGAGATAAAAAACCCCGATGGGTCTATCGTATTTCAGCTTGATAATGTTGAAGTTCCAACAAATTGGTCGCAAGTTGCAAGTGATGTCATAGCACAAAAATATTTTCGTAAAGCAGGCGTTCCAACGAAAACTGAGAAAGTTAAAGAAAAAGATGTACCTGAGTTTTTATGGCGATCGATTCCGGCGTCTGATTCATCTTTCACAGGTGAAACTTCTTCCAAGCAGGTTTTTGACCGTCTTGCAGGAGCCTGGTCTTACTGGGGCTGGAAGGGCGGATATTTTACCGACGAGAAAGATGCCCAGACCTATTTCGATGAAATGAGATATATGCTTGCAACCCAAATGGCTGCGCCTAACAGCCCTCAGTGGTTCAATACAGGATTGCACTGGGCCTACGGGATTGATGGTCCTAGTCAAGGGCACCATTATGTTGATTTCAAAACAGGAAAACTGGTTAAGTCAAAATCAGCCTATGAACATCCGCAGCCCCATGCATGCTTTATCCAATCTGTCAGTGACGATCTGGTAAATGAAGGTGGCATAATGGACCTTTGGGTCCGAGAGGCGCGCTTATTCAAGTATGGATCGGGTACCGGTACAAATTTTAGTTCTCTCAGAGGTGATGGCGAGCCGCTGTCTGGCGGCGGAAAATCGTCGGGACTTATGGGATTTCTGAAAATAGGTGATCGCTCTGCTGGGGCAATAAAGTCAGGTGGTACAACACGGCGGGCAGCGAAGATGGTAATCTGTGACGCTGATCATCCAGATATTGAAGAGTTCATCAACTGGAAAGTAAAAGAAGAACAAAAGGTCGCTTCTATAGTGGCGGGGTCCAAAATTCACGAAGCCAAATTAAATGGAATTTTTGAGGCTATAAAGAAGTGGGATGGTGAGCTTCAAGACGCTGTCAATTCGAGCAAGAATAGTGCTTTGAAGGACGCGATTAGAGAAGCCAAAAAGTCTTTAATCCCTGAAACCTACATTAAACGAGTTCTGGACTATGCTAGACAGGGTTACACGGCTATCGAATTTCCAACATATGATACTGACTGGGACTCAGAGGCATACGCGTCGGTATCAGGGCAAAACTCAAATAATTCAATAAGAGTGACCGATGCCTTTCTTGATGCTGTGAAAAACGACGAAGACTGGGATTTAAAGAACAGGGTGAATGGAGAGACAGCTCGAACAATTCGTGCCAGGAAGTTATGGGAGGACGTCGGCCACGCGGCGTGGGCTTGCGCAGATCCGGGAATTCAATTCCATGATACAGTCAATGCTTGGCATACCTGTCCAGAGGATGGTGAGATAAGAGGATCAAACCCGTGCTCAGAATATATGTTTTTAGATGATACAGCTTGTAATTTGGCAAGCATGAACTTGCTGAAATTTCTATCTGATGGGGAATTCAAAGTAGATCAGTACATACACGCAACAAAATTATGGACCATAACGCTCGAAATATCTGTCCTAATGGCGCAATTTCCATCGAAAGAAATTGCACAGCGATCATACGATTTCCGTACGCTGGGGCTAGGATACGCAAATATTGGTGGTTTATTGATGAATATGGGACTGGGTTACGATAGTGATGAGGGTCGCTCTTTGTGTGGAGCACTGACGGCAATCATGACGGGGGTAGCTTACTCCACAAGTGCAACGATGGCCTCCGAAGTGGGTACTTTCCCCGGCTATTCAAAAAATAAAAACCATATGCTCAGAGTGATAAGAAATCACAGAAATGCAGCAAGAGGCAAAGTGGATGGATATGAATCCTTAAGGGTAAAGCCTGTGCCATTAGACCACCTCAACTGTCCCGATCCGACTTTGATTGAAAAAGCATTAGAAGCTTGGGACAAAGCATTGGAGCTTGGTGAGAAAAACGGATTTAGAAATGCTCAAGTCTCTGTAATAGCTCCAACAGGAACTATCGGGTTAGTAATGGACTGCGATACGACAGGGATTGAACCAGACTTTGCACTCGTCAAATTTAAAAAATTAGCTGGGGGTGGATATTTTAAGATTATTAATCAATCAGTCCCTGCTGCTCTCAGAAAGATCGGCTATTCTGAGGCCAAGATAGAAGAAATTGTGTCCTACGCGGTGGGGCATGGTTCAATAGGAAATGCACCAGGAATTAATCACACTAGCTTAATTGGGCATGGTTTTGGGCAGCAAGAGATAGATAAAGTCGAAGCGGCACTTGGATCAGCGTTTGATATTCGCTTTGTCTTTAATCAATGGACTTTGGGAGCAGATTTCTGCACTGACGTACTTGGAATACCTTCAGATAAATTGGTTGACAGTAACTTTGATTTGCTTCGGCACCTTGGTTATAGCAAGGCTGAAATAGATATGGCAAATGATCATGTTTGCGGAACTATGACCTTGGAAGGGGCTCCGCACTTAAGCGTTGATCATTATCACATCTTTGATTGTGCGAACCCATGTGGAAAGATGGGCAAGCGATTTTTATCTGTAAATAGTCATATCCATATGATGGCAGCAGCGCAGTCCTTTACGTCAGGTGCCATTTCTAAGACAATTAATATGCCAAATGATGCAACGATAGAAGACTGCCAAAAGGCATATGAGCTATCATGGTCACTTGGGGTGAAAGCAAATGCGCTATATCGAGATGGTTCCAAACTATCGCAACCTTTAGCAGCAGCGTTGCTAGAAGATGATGATGAAGCAGCAGAGCTTATGGAGGAAGGCAATCCTCAGGTTAAGGCAGCAACTTTAGCGGAAAAAGTTATCGAAAAGGTTATTGTAAAAGAAATAATTAAGGGTAACGAGCGTTCAAAAATGCCAGAGAGGCGAAAAGGCTATACCCAAAAAGCAATAGTGGGAGGGCATAAGGTATACTTGCGCACAGGAGAATATTCTAATGGAGCTCTAGGAGAGATATTCATTGATATGCACAAAGAAGGTGCAGGGTTCCGTGCTATGATGAATAACTTTGCGATAGCAGTCTCGGTTGGGCTGCAATATGGAGTTCCTCTTGAGGAGTTTGTAGATGCGTTTACATTCACAAAGTTTGAACCAGCAGGAATGGTGCAAGGTAACGATAGCATTAAGAATGCTACTTCTATTTTAGATTACATCTTTAGAGAATTAGCAGTCAGTTATCTAGATCGTACGGATTTAGCCCACGTAAAGCCAGAGGGTGCGAGTTTTGATGATATAGGAATTGGAAACGATGAAGGTGTGCGGAATGTAAAAGAGGTATCTGACACAGCCGCTACTCGCTCTCTAGAAGTGCTAAAACAGATAAGTTCTACTGGGTATTTAAGAAAAAGGCTTCCACAGGAATTGATGCAGCAGCAAGAAACAAGTAGCAAATTAACAGATCCAGAGGGTGAGTTGGCTACTATGGTTGCAGCAAAATCTATTTCACCAGCAGTTGAGTCTGATCCAATAATGGACCCTCGCGCCAAGGCAAAACTTCAAGGATATGAAGGGGATCCGTGTTCAGACTGTGGTAATTACACTCTTGTTCGGAACGGTACTTGTATGAAGTGTAATACTTGTGGAGGTACGTCTGGTTGTAGTTAAAATGAGACATGGGACAAGTGCGCTTGTCCCTGACGACGTTCAGGCCGCAGGCAAAATATCCAGCGAGCAGTTTTAACATAAGAGCTTGGACGGCGAAACTTAAAGAGGTCACAGATGACCTCTTTTTTTTATACTTACTATAACATCTTATTCTATTGATAAACGGAAGCTTGGATATCCTTAACGACGGTTTGCCAAAGGTCTGCAGTCTGCGCGCCCGATACTGCATACTGGTCTGCTACAATAAACATAGGTACCGCTTTTATTCCCATTCGTCTTGCAGTACGATCTTTGTCAATTATTTTGCTTATGTCATTATCTGAATTTAGTAGTCGGAGAATTGATTTCTCATCCATAAAATATTTCGATGCCAGTTTCGCGAGAATCTTATTATTGCCAAGGTCTAAACCATTTACGAAATACGCTTTAAATAGCTCAGATACTATCTTATTTTGACAATCCTCCAATACAGCCCAATTAATTATTCTGTGAGCATTCATTGTATTTGGAGTTGTTTGAATTTTATCGAGTTTCAGATCAATATTAAAATTTTTTGTATGCTCAATGACTGGGCGGTATGCTGAAGCAAAACCACTAATACTTCCAAATTTTTGTTCCAAATATTTCTTTCTATCCATCCCATTTTTAGGCATCTCTGGATTTAGTTGAAAAGGATGCCATTTAATATGGAATGGATTTTCATTGAGTGTCTCTAACGCTCGCTCCAAATGTATTTTTCCTATATAACACCATGGACAAATTGGATCTGAGTAAATGTCAAGTTGAATCAATGCTTAGTCCTTTAAAAGTTTTGCTGAGGTTTTTTCGTGATATTTTACCGTTATTAACTGTCGGTATAATTTCACTTTTAATATAAACACGAGGATTTTTGTAGTTTGCTAGACGTTTTTTAGCATGGCTTTGTAGGTCTTCTTCATTGAGATTTGCCTGTGTTGTAAATATTGCGGCAATTACCGTAGTATCTTTTTTGATTTCCAAATTGAATGCAACAATACTATCTAAACCCTCTAGATCAAGAAAAGCATACTCAATTTCTTTTGGCGATACCCTAAATCCACCTTGGTTTAGAATATCATCTGCACGTCCAAAGTATTCAATAAATCCTTCTGGATTCATTTTGCCTAAATCACCAGTTGCAAACCACTCTTTATTGTTTGATTTGATATCCTGCTCATTGTGATAACCAATCATTAATCCCTGATCTTGTGTGGAAACTGCTATAATACCAACTTCTCCTATTGGTACTGGCTCAGATGTTCTCTCATCGATAATGGCTACTTTACGCCCTCTTTGGGGACGTCCAATAGTCTGAATTTTAGGACCAGTATGTTTATTTGTTGATACAAAAGTCGAGCACTCACTCATTCCAAAAGCTTCATAAATATATTTTTTGGTTTTTTTTCTCCATTTTTTGTGAATGTTTGGGGTCAATTTTTCTCCAGCGGAGAGGCAATGTCTTAATTTGGGAAAGTTAAGTTTTTCATTTTGGTTCAGCAATCTCCGATAAACACCGGGAACTGCAGCAAATAATGTTGCACCAGAATTTTTTATAATATGAGGCAAATCAGAAAGAGATGACTCATAGTCTAACACTATAGCGGTTGCGCCTATACTCCATGGGTCAAGTAAACCAGTGCCTAGCGTATAAGTCCAATTGAAAGCTCCAGCGTGAAGCAACCTGTCATTTGAGGTCAAAGCATACCAATCAGAATGCATAGATTGTCTTGCCCAAATTGCTCTATGGGCATGTAGAACAGCCCGCGGTTTATTTGATGTTCCAGACGTAAATACAATATATGCTAGCCTGTCTGGATCACCTCTTTCAAAGTTCGCTTCATCACCTTCAAAAGATAACTTTTTAATTTCCGTTTCGGAAATTATTTTCATGTTGCCTAGATTAATACTTAAAGATTTTGATGTTATTATAGCTTCAGGCTGTAAAATTTTAACAAGCTCCAATAGCTCATATTCTGTTAGGCTGATTGAAGTTGGAACAGGGATTATGCCAACTGATATTGCTCCAAGGTAGGCTATTGGAAAGGTAACAGTGTTATCTAACCTGAGTAAAATTTTATCATTTCGATTTAAACCAAGTTTGATAAGAGCATTTCCGGTTTTCAGTACTCGGCTTTTAAGTTCCTTAAAGCTTATAGAGTAATTGGAAAATTTCGAGATAACTTCAAGAGCGTTTTTTTTTGGATTTTTGTTCGCGTTTTCAAGTACATATTCTGCTAAGTTAAATAGATCTGGACAGCGAGATTGTAGATTATCTTGATATATAGAAGTCATTGTTATAGTTTCACGATCCAAATATTTAAGACAGTATTAATAAAACTTTTATCAACTTGATTTCAAAATAAAACTGAATTTTTGGACAGATCAGATTATAACTTATTTTGGTAATTTAATGATTACTAAAGTTGGATCTTGATAATTATAAAAATATACTTGGATGATACAGCTGAAAAGTATATAACAAATTTACTGCTCGATAGGTTTCTTGCCTGTATGAAACCTGCCTCAATAACTATACGCCTGCCTTGTGCAGGCGTTTTTTTTATAAATCTGTTTAAATTTCTCAAAAGATTTATCGAGATATTTCTATATATAGTTGGCCTTTACAAGGTTTTTTGAGTTTTAAGATATATAATTAGCAGATTATTTTGCTACGCAAAAACAATTTGAAAAGTATCTTTTTACTTTAAGAATCAGTTCTGGAATCATTGATACAAAATACTGTATGTTTACGAATTACTTTTAATATAAGAGGTAAATAAAATTAATTTCGCTTCACTTTTAAATTACCGCAACAAAATTAAATAAGTTTAGAAACTTGTTCTACTTTTACTCAAAAATTCCTATATTTTAAGAACAAAGTTGTTATCTAACAATAAAAATAAGTAGAGAGAGTAAAATGTCATTTCGATTAGATGATATCGATAGAAAAATCTTATCTGAATTACAGATTGATGCTGGGCAATCTCTAGATCAAATAGCCCAAAAAGTTTCTTCTTCCAAAACTCCAGTTTGGAATCGAATAAAAAAAATGAAAGCTTATAGAATAATTGGAGATACAATATCTATTCTTAATCCTGGAAATCTGGGTTTTGAGGCATGCTTTTTTGTGATGATTAGAACCAGCGAACATGATTTGGAATGGCAGGAAAAATTCTTAAATGCTTTAAAGAATAGGCCACAAGTCCAAGAGGCTCACCGCCTAGCTGGAGACATAGATTATATACTGAAAGTAAGAGTGAAGAATGCTCGCGCATATGATGAATTTTATCAAGCTTTAATTTCTGAGGTGAAAGTTCATAATGTTACAGCGCTCTTATCTATGGAAGAAATAAAAAGTACTGTCCAATTGCCGCTAGACGATATTAATTTTTCAGAGATACGTTAAGTTCGCAAAGACCATGAAAATGATATAAGTTTGAGTAAAGTGGGTTATCTATTAGCGTGATTTTAGGAAACTTTTCAAAGAGAATTGGTATCGCAGTAAGTAGTTCTAATCGCGCTAAGGGAGCTCCAACACAAAAATGAATCCCACTACCAAATGATAGGTTTTTCTTTATTGGTCGAAATGGATTAAAATTATCAGCTGATTTCCAGTGTCTTTCATCTCTTCCAGCAGCACCAATTACCAATGCCACTTCATCACCACATTTGAATTGATGGTTTCTAAAAATAATATCGTCATAGGCATATCTTGTAAAAATATGTAAAGGTGGGTCGTACCTTAAGATTTCCTCAACAGTGGCATTTATAAACTTTGGGCTTAGATAGCTTTTCTCTTTGCCATACTCAAGTATCGCTTTTATACCATTTCCTAACGTGTGAACCGTGGCTTCATGCCCTGCATTTAAAAGTAAAATGCATGTAGAAATTAATTCATCTTTTGTAAGCTTTTCACCTTCTTCTTCTGCTGCAATAAGATGAGAAATCAGATCGTCTTCAGGTTTATATCTTTTTTCTTCAATATATTTCTCCATAAAA
>Ga0115013_10000635_pt1 | contig 21064 bp, 20 predicted proteins | sample SouAtlMetagenome_2_FD_88686 | JGI IMG/M metagenome (GOLD analysis project Ga0115013, IMG submission 88686) | Marine eukaryotic phytoplankton communities from Atlantic Ocean - South Atlantic ANT15 Metagenome | ecosystem: Environmental > Aquatic > Marine > Oceanic | place: South Atlantic Ocean...
AATCTCTATGTGAACAGGGGAGAAACTTCTCCAATAAAATATGGAATGCTACTCGCCTCATTAAAGGATGGGAAGTTGCTGACATCGAACAGCCAGAATCGTCTAAAATAGCAGTCGAATGGTTTGATAATAAATTTCAGCATATATTAGAATTAATCAATGACGCTTACTCTAAATATAGAATATCAGAAGCTTTAATGTTAACATATCGACTAGTAAGGGACGACTTCTGTTCATGGTATTTGGAGTCTATTAAGCCAGATTATCAAAAGCCTATCGACAGTAAAACCTTAAATAGTACCATTAGCTTAATGGAAAATTTATTGAAGCTATTGCATCCTTTTATGCCTTTCCTATCCGAAGAAATATGGCATATTTTAGCCAATAGGTCTGAAGATATTATTGTTTCTGAGTGGCCGAAGACTACTTCTATTAAAAAGGATGTTCTTTCTAACTTTGACTATGCTACTGAAATAGTTTCTGCTATTCGTACTATTAGAAAAGACAAACAAATACCCAATAAAGACAGTCTAAAGTTATTCATTAAGACTAATGAAGCTACTTCCAAGTCAACAGATGCTTTAGTTTCACAACTTGCCAATTTATCTGAACTGTCATACACCTCAGATACTATTGATGGGGCATTTTCTTTTAGGGTGAACTCTAACGAATTTTTTGTGCCATTATCCGATAATATAGATGTTGGTGCAGAGCTAGAAAAATTACGCTCAGAATTGGATTATACTCAAGGCTTTCTAAAGTCAGTTATGGGTAAGCTTTCTAATGAACGTTTTGTGAACAATGCACCTGAACAAGTTGTGGCAATGGAAAGAAAAAAGCAATCTGACGCCGAAGCAAAGATTGGTGTTTTACAAGAGCAGATAAAAGCTATTTCCTAGTGTATAACTAGTTTTTGAGTCTGTTCTATTTGTTCTCCTTTAAGAGTAATGAAGTAAATCCCTTTCTCCCAATCAGATGTTTGCAATTGAACCGAATTAATAGTTGTTTTTTGACTAAGAACAATCTTCCCACTAGCATCTGATACTATTATTCTATTGACAATAATGTCGTTTGACCATTCAACAATGACTTTGTCTGTTGCTGGGTTAGGAAAAACACTAAGCTTTGTATTGTCATTAATCTCTTGAATTCCAACTAAATCAGGTAAGACATCATAAATAGATGTGATAATAGTTGAATAAACCCCAGTACCATGAGTTCCAACAATAAGTTTGCCGTCACTTTCTCTGTAGCGTATATTTTCTACGACTACATTTCCTATTATTTCAGTTCCTATTTGCGTCCATTCGGTATCATTGCCTTCAAGTTTATCTGTAGCGTATAGCCCAGTACTTCCTCCCACAATGTACAAGGTGTCACTTCCTAAGACAGCAATTTCAGCAGTACGCATAGATGGACCATTACCACCTCCCGCAATATTATCCTCTAAGTTTCCAGCAACTCTTTTCCAGCTTTGTCCACCATTGTCTGTAAAAACAATACTATAAGTAGAATAATTGGATGCTAACACTAATACACGGTCAGAATTAGTTGGGTCAACTTCTACTGCAGAGATATATTTATTATTTCCAATACCAAGGCTAGATAATTGTACTAACTCAGGGTCTCCAACATTAGCATTATCTATTCTGTAAACTAAACTTCTCTGTGTTCCCAAGTAAACCGTATTAGCCGTCGAAGTGGATACATCCATACAGCTGATAGCTCCTAAAGAAGTGTCCGAAAAGGCCTCCCAACCAATATTTGTTCTCAGTTGTGAATTATTATATGGGTAATTGCTAGCATCATTATTCCTCCAAAGCGTAGTGTTATTGTTGAAATAAATGATGTCATCATCATTGGGGTCCATTACCAAATAATTTATGAAATCATAATCTGAAGTATCGGCGTCAAGCGGATCCATTCTGTTATAAGCCATTACTTGACCTTGAGCATTTAATTTCATTTTGAATAATACGCCTCTTTGAATTTGAAGGTAGAAATCTTCTTCATTATCAGCAACAACACTATAACACCCATCGCCATTAAAAGGCATTACCCAACTGTCTGTTTCATCATCACTAATAGTGACAAAATTTCCATTATCCTGAAATCCTCCAACTATTAAGTCGCTTGTTCCTTTCCCAAAGTTTACCGCATACAATTGTGTAGTTTGGTAGCCGTTGTTAAGGCTCTGCCATAAGTGAGGACTAGCCATGCAGTTTGTAGATTTATACACACCACCATCATTGGCACTCAAGATAATATTGTTGTCAGATGGTAAAAATAAAAGATCGTGTTGGTCGGGGTGATGTTTGCTGTAAATGTCCCAGTTTCCGTAGCCATGATCAGAGCCTTCAAAGTAGCCACCAATCTGAACAGTGTTACTGTCAGAAGTAAATCCGTCTGTTGAACGCCATAAGTTCGTACCTCCAATAAATACCACATTGGGCTCATCAGGTTTTACTTTCACTAATAAATCGTAGCCACCTTGAGCATTAAAATTATCAAATGTAGTAGGACGATTAGCCGGTATGTTAGCTGAAAGATTTACCCAGTTTCCACAACTGTCATTACCGTTACCGCACAAGTAGGTATATTTCCATAAGGATGTCCAGGTTTCCCCTCCAAAAAAGGTGTTGGTGAATTGTCCAGAATTTTCAGTTTCAGCGGTTAAGAAATACACCTCGTTCTCATTAGAAGGATTTATTCCTATGGCTGTTCTTCCATATACATTTCCAAATCCATCAGGAATAATATTCGTCCATTCCATACCATCTGCAGAACGCCATATTCCTTTACCTGTTCCATCAGAACTAAGTGTGGCATATACAACTCCGTCAGAAGTAATATCCACATTATTGTAATATGCGTTTCCACCGCCTAACTCTTCTAGCCAACTCTCTCCACCATCAATGGAACGCAAAATACTCCCGTAGGTTGCCATATACATTTCATCTTCATCAAGATTTGAAGGGTCCAAAACAATATTCCAAGCAAAATCAAATACATTAAAACTGCCTGCAGGGTTGTTGTCAGCTGTAGAGCTTATAGAATCCCATGTCAAGCCGTTGTCAATAGATTTGTAAATACCATTACCATCAAAATAGGCCCCGTCGCCAGAAGCAGAGTTCCCTGCTAATTCTCCAGTACCATAGTACCAAATATTTTCTTTACCTGGTCTAGTATCTTGTGCAATACAAGTCACATTATGCAGTTGGAAATGACGAGTCATTTTGTTCCAACTTTGGCCTAAGTCCGTAGAACGCCAAATCCCTCCAGATGCACCGCCGGAAATTAGGGTGTTTTCATCAGTTACATCATAGGCCAAAGCTCTAGTTCTTCCACCTACATTAAAAGGGCCTTCTGCGGTCCAAATTAGATTAGAATTGTTGAGGTCATTGGGCAGACTTTGAGCAAAACGCAATTCTTTGGTTCTGATATTTTTAGGTACAACACCCTGACTGTTTATTAATCGTTTAGCGTCCCATGATTTTCTGGCTTTAGGAGATTCAGATGGTACTTTATATAAACTATTGAAATCAATAGGGGTGATGTTCTCTGGAATTAATAAAAAACCAGCCAAAATAAGTGCAGTAATACCAAGAATAATTTTAAAAGACTTCATAATTGAAATGAAAGGTTAGAAATTTGATTGTATAAAATTATCAGCTTTTGAAATACTATCGCTAACAGAAATACCGTTAAAATAATTCCCTAAGATATGAAAATTAGGATTATTATTTTCAAAATTCTGAATAGAATCAAGAAGAGACTGATGATTTAAATTGTACTGAGGAATACCCTTAGGATATTTATAGTGATTAGAGAAAATAGGTTCATTGTTTACTTCCATTAACTCCATAAATTCTTCAAGTACTAGCGATTTTAATTTTGAAGGTTCTAATTGACATAACTCCTTTTGTCTACTACCGCCAACTATAATAGTAAATAGCTCTTTTTCTTGTGGAGAAACATGAGAGAAAATACGACTGTTGAATAGAATTCCTAAAAAATGTTTCTTGTCACTTGCCTTGCTCAAAACACCAAAACCTTTAGACTGGTTATTTATGTCACTTTTATTGAAACCAAAATGAAAAACATCAACTGGTACATATTCAACATCTTCAAGACAATTTTTTAGCATTTCATTATTTACATAATGGGATAGTGCATAGGCGGGAAGTGTTGATATGATGTTTTGACAACTTATGGTATCCTTGGCTGTTTCGATAATATAGCCATTATTCTTTTTTTCAATTTTTTTAATCTGACAAGCCAAGTGAATGTGAGCATTCAATTGTTTAGCTATGGCATTTGTTAATTGAGATAATCCATTAGGAAAGTTAAACATTTTGGCTTTTGACTTTTTCTTTTTTTTAGCCATTCCTTTGATTACACTACCATATTCTTGTTCTGCTTCCCATAGTAATTTAAGGGTATGTTTGGCACTCATATTATGGGTGTTTCCAGAATAAATACCTGTTACGAAAGGTTCTACGAATTGGTGTAAGACACCTTCTCCAAATCGTGTTTTTACAAAATTTGCAACAGAAGTGTTTTTTTTATGCTTTTGAATGAATGGTTCTTTAAAGAGTCTTAACTTTTCTTTCAAAGACAAGAGCGGACTTTTAAAAAATTCTAAAGGATTCCTAGGTAAAAGGTGCAATTTATCATTCAATAACACATATCTATTGCTCTCTGCTGATTCTTGAGGAACACTGATAGTATTCCATAAATTATAAGCTTTAATCAGCTGAATAATGGAATCGTTGTTTAGTAAAACGGTATTAGGGCCATTTTCTATTATAAAACCCTCTTTTTTTTCTGAGGATATATTTCCACCTACTCTGTTGTTTTTTTCAAGAACTAAAAAATCTTCATTTTTTAGTGATAAATAATGAGCTGTGCTGAGACCAGTGATGCCAGCGCCTAGAATAACGGTATTTTTTTTTATAGAAGCGATGTACAAATTTAGCCAAAATAAGCGCTGAAAATATATATTTGCATACCCAAGTTATTTAAAAATGCAAGAACCGAACCCATACCAACCCCAAAATAAAATCCGAATAGTTACGGCTGCTAGTCTTTTTGACGGACATGATGCAGCTATAAATATTATGCGTCGTATTATCCAAGCTACCGGATGTGAAGTTATACATTTAGGGCATGACCGATCTGTGGAAGAAGTGGTCAATTGTGCTATTGAAGAAGATGTCAATGCCATTGCTATGACTTCATACCAAGGAGGGCATACTGAGTACTTGAAATATATGTACGATTTGCTACAGGAAAAAGGATCAGGTCACATACGTATTTTTGCAGGTGGTGGCGGAACTATTTTGCCTGAAGAAATTAAAGAATTACACGACTATGGTATTTGCCGTATTTACCATCCAGATGATGGTAGAGCTATGGGTTTGCAAGGCATGATAAACGATTTAGTTCAAAAATCAGACTTTCCAACTGGCAAAGATGTTCAAAATTGTATCAAAGACTTATGCAATGTTCAAAATATAGCGCGATTAATTTCTGCTGCTGAGAATTTTCCAAAAGAGTCTGAAAAAGAATTAAATGCTATCAAAAAGTTAGCCGACCAATCAAAAACACCGGTATTAGGAATTACTGGAACGGGTGGTGCTGGTAAGTCCTCTTTAGTAGATGAGTTAGTTCGTCGTTTTTTAATTGACTTTAGTGATAAACGACTAGCTATCATTTCTGTTGACCCTTCAAAACGTAAAACAGGCGGTGCACTTTTGGGCGATAGAATTCGTATGAATGCTATTAATAACAATAGAGTTTATATGCGTTCATTGGCAACTAGACAAGCTAATTTAGCCTTGTCTGCACATATCAATAAGGCTTTGGATATTCTCAAAGCTGCAAAGTATGATTTGATTATTTTAGAAACTTCAGGAATAGGGCAGTCTGATACCGAAATATTAGAACATTCTGACACTTCTTTGTATGTTATGACTCCAGAGTACGGTGCAGCCACTCAGTTGGAAAAGATTGATATGTTAGATTTTGCTGACATTATAGCGATTAACAAATTTGATAAAAGAGGTTCATTAGATGCATTGAGAGATGTAAAAAAACAATATCAGCGTAATCATAAGTTATTTGAAACTGATGTTAATCAAATGCCAGTTTTTGGAACTATAGCATCTCAATTTAATGATCCCGGTGCTAATTCTCTTTATATAGCTCTTATAAATAAAGTGGTGGAAAAGACGGGGGCTTCTTTAGATTCATCTTTTGAAATAAGTAAAGAGATGTCTGAAAAGATATTTGTAATACCACCTAAGAGAAATAGATATTTAGCTGAAATTGCTGACACTAATAGAGCTTATGATGCTTGGGTTGAACAACAGAAAATAGTTGCTCAAGAGTTATATGCGCTTAACGCTTCAATACAATCTGTAGAACAATCAAAATCTAAGGAAAAGGAGCAATTAAAAAAACAATTAAAAGCTATTTATAATGAACGAGTTCTAGATTTAGACCCTAAGAATATGTTACTCATAGAAGGTTGGAATGATATAAAACAAGCATACAAAAAGGATAAATTTTTTTACAAAGTCCGTAACAAAGAAATATCTATTCAAACTCATACAGAATCTTTGTCTGGCTCACAGATTCCTAAAATATCTGTTCCAAAATATACGTCTTGGGGTGATTTATTGCATTGGCAATTGCAAGAGAATCTGCCTGGCAAATTCCCTTACACTTCAGGCATATTTCCTTTTAAAAGAGAAGGAGAAGATCCTACTAGAATGTTTGCTGGTGAGGGTGGGCCTGAACGTACTAACAAGCGTTTTCATTATGTAAGTTTAGGCATGCCTGCCAAGCGATTATCCACAGCTTTTGATTCGGTTACGCTTTATGGAAATGACCCTGATTACAGACCTGACATTTATGGAAAGATAGGTAATGCAGGAGTTTCCATCTGTTGTCTAGACGATGCTAAAAAACTTTATTCGGGTTTTAATCTATGTTCCTCATCCACATCTGTATCTATGACTATCAATGGTCCTGCGCCTATGTTACTTGCTTTCTTTATGAATGCTGCAGTAGATCAACAATGTGAATTGTATATTAAAGAAAAACAGCTTGAAAAAGAGGTGCAGAAAAAAATAGATGTTATCTACAAAGGGAAGGAACGTCCATCTTATCAAGGAGAATTACCAGAGGGTAATGATGGACTTGGTTTGATGTTGTTAGGAGTTACTGGCGATCAAGTTTTACCCATAGATGTCTATAACAAAATTAAGTTCGATACATTAAAAGTAATAAGAGGTACTGTTCAAGCCGATATCCTAAAAGAAGATCAAGCACAAAACACGTGTATATTCTCTACTGAATTTGCGCTTAGAATGATGGGCGATGTTCAACAGTATTTCATTGATAAAGAAATTAGAAACTTCTATTCTGTATCAATTTCTGGTTATCATATTGCAGAGGCTGGTGCAAATCCAATTTCCCAATTAGCCTTTACACTAGCAAATGGCTTTACCTATGTGGAATACTATTTGAGCCGTGGTATGGATATTAATAAGTTTGGTCCAAACTTATCTTTCTTTTTCTCAAACGGTATTGACCCTGAATATGCTGTTATTGGGCGTGTAGCCAGACGTATTTGGGCTAAGGCTATGAAGCAACGTTATGGAGCTAATGAACGTGCTCAAATGTTAAAGTATCATATTCAAACTTCTGGTCGTTCTTTACACGCACAGGAGATTGATTTTAATGACATTAGAACAACCCTTCAAGCTTTGTATGCTATTTATGATAATTGTAATTCTCTGCATACTAACGCTTATGATGAGGCTATCACTACGCCGACAGAGGACTCTGTAAGACGAGCAATGGCAATTCAGCTAATAATTAACAAAGAGTTAGGTTTAGCTAAAAATGAAAATCCTTTGCAAGGCTCTTTCATTATTGAGGAGCTAACTGATTTAGTTGAAGAAGCTGTATTACTTGAATTTGAAAGAATTACAGAGAGGGGAGGTGTGCTTGGAGCAATGGAAACTATGTATCAACGATCAAAGATTCAAGAAGAGTCTATGCATTATGAAATGCTCAAACATACTGGTGAATTCCCAATCATTGGAGTGAATACCTTTTTGAATTCTAAAGGCTCTCCAACTATTATTCCTTCAGAAGTAATTAGAGCTACACATGAAGAAAAGGAATTTCAGATAAAAATGCTTCAGCAATTAATAGCAAATAACTCATCAGATTCTATAAGTCAGATAGAAAGTTTACAATATTCAGCCATACAAAATAAAAACATTTTTGAAGTAATGATGGAGGCGTCAAAAATTTGTTCACTAGGACAAATAACGAATGCTCTATTTGAAGTAGGTGGACAGTATAGAAGAAATATGTAGTTATTTATACTGCTATTGATCTCTTTGTAAAGTTTAAATCATTCTATTTCGTAGATGACCCGTGTTTGCCATTTATCAGGATTAGGTGTTTGGCTTGGGTCAGTAATATAGATTTCATACGGATTACCGGTAGTTGAATAATTATTTTCTTGACAGAAGTCTTTAATTTTTTGATGCGTATCAAAAATTGTTCGATAGTCTCCAAAATGAGTAGCATGTGCTGTTAGTTGAGGCAATGTTTGATAAAAGCTCATTCCATTTGTTAATGAATTTTCGATCGTGACTTCTAAAAAAGCACCTGCTCTTAATATAATCCAGTCATTGTCTCCTGGTTTTTGAGGAAATGAAAGATATTGCACAAAGGGTTGTTTAAGAGCTGTTATTTCATTAGAAGCTATATAATCAAAGGTTTTACTATATATTTCACTTAATGATTGACTAATATTTGAGCTAGAACATGTATCGACAATTGCAATGATTTTTTGCGAATCCCATTCATGTATCTTTACCTCACTACTTTTTGATAGGATAGTTTCACAATAATTTTTAAGGTTATTAAGACCTTTTTCGTGGTCACCTTTCATCATTTTACTAATTACAGGTCCAAAGATACGTGCTAAAAAGGGTAATTCACCACTATTTTCCCAACTTACCTTAACCTTATTATCAATGGATTCCAAATAAAATGTAGCCATAAAAGGACTATTATTTTCTATTGTAATTTTGAAATCAATTTGTTTAATGTAGTAGTTGTCTGTAATCTCCATTTTACCATTACCAGAATTTTCACTGTTCCAAATTCTGTAAGCACCAACACCATAAGTAATATCAGAGATACTCATTTTTATAGTTGTATCGGCTTCTATCCAAGGGTCCCAATTTTCCCAATTTTCAAAGTTGTTAATTTGGTCGTAAACGACGTAAGGGCTGCTATCGATCTCAATACTTGTAGACACTTTAAATTTTTCACTAAATAATAGATTTGAAATAAGATATATAAACATTATTCCTAATAAGGTGTACAGAATTATTTTGAGAAACTTCATTTACATCAAATTTATTTATGGCTAATTTAAGTAAAAAGTTATTTCATATAGCCTCTAAAAACGTAGATTACAAAAGCTATCACTATTACCGATAAAATAAACAATGAGCTTCCTCTATAATGTATTTTATTAAGCTTTAATTCTTTACGGTATGACCAAATAAGATAACATACGAATGAAAAAGCAAAAATGGCTGCAAAAATCCAATGGCCTTGAGTAATATTTTCCATTATTTTTCTAATTCAATTTCGAATTCGAGTCTGATAATGTCTGAAATAGCTTCATCTCCTAAGTTGTCAATGAAAGACTTAGAGCCGTACTTTAATCCATATTTAGTTCGGTCAAAACTACATTCACCAACCGCTATTACCTTGCCATTATCTTTATATTTCAGTTCAATAGGAATATTAACAGGGGCTAGCTTACCTTTAATATTGAGTTGTCCTAAAAGATTAAACTTATTATTTCCTAAAGGTGTTGACCTTAAGAGTTCGAAAATAGCTTCAGGGTATTTTTCAACATCGAAGAATCTACTGCTTTTCAAGTCATCAACGAGCATTGCTTTATATTGCTTAGATTCAATATCTTGGTTAGTGATAGACCTCATATTAATCACGAATTTTGCACCTACTAATCTTCTATCGCAATTTATTCTCAATTCACCACTATTAAGTTGAATATTTCCAAAGTGCTTGGCACTTAGCTTTTCTGCATGCCAAACCAAATTACTAGTCTTAATATTGGCTTTGTAGGTATCAACATGAATGAAAGTAAATGCACTAAAAATTAATATGGTGCTTATAGCTAAAGCTATTTTTTTCATTATTGTTATGTTTTTTATAAATGTTACTACAAAATTAACTTATTTTGATTAACGATTTACTTAATTAAAAAATAATATGATTGACAAGATTAACAAGGTAAAACAATTTCATGAAGTTTTCTTAATTGGTAACGAAGATAAACCTAAAGCTATTGTTGATGAGTCTACTTTTTTATTGAGACACCGTTTAATGCAGGAGGAAAATGAAGAGTATTTAGAGGCTTGTCAAAATGGTGATATGGTAGAAATTGCAGACGCCTTAGGAGATATGCTTTACATTTGGTGTGGCACAGTTTTAAAGCATGGTATGCAAGATGTTATTGGTGAAATTTTTGATGAAATTCAAAGAAGTAATATGTCAAAACTTGATGAAAATAATCAGCCAATATTTAGGCAAGACGGTAAAGTTTTGAAGGGCGCAAATTACTTCAAGCCCGATATTAAAGGAATTTTGGAAAAGCATGTTAAAAGTTTATAGGCTAAATTTTGATGACGATAAGTTTGCTGATGTTCGTCAAGTTAGAAATGATGTATTTGTTGTTGAACAAGGTGTTAGCAAATCTGATGAATACGATGATTTTGAATCATCAGCAAGACATTACTTAATAACAAAGAATGATGTCAGTTGTGGGGTTGCTCGCTGGAGAAACACCGATAAAGGCATAAAGCTTGAACGTTTCGCAGTGCTTGCTAAATATAGGAGTAGTGGTGTGGGAAAACGTCTTGTTGAAGAAGTATTGAAAGATGTCTTACCTATGAAGCAAAAGATATATCTACACGCTCAGATTCAGACGGTAGATTTTTATCAAAAGTTAAGCTTTGAAAAAGATGGAGAAATATTCGAAGAAGCAGGTATTAAGCATTACAAAATGACATTTACACCTTAAACATCCAGCCATTAACATCTTCAATCTTACCGTATTGAATGCCTAGCAATTCACTTTTTAGTATGGTGGCGTAAGAGTTTTCGTTTATTTCTTCAATATTTATTAACGTATCGTTAAAGGTAATGGAGTCTATTGGGTTTAGGGTTACAGCCGTACCAACGCCAAAGGCTTCTTTTAAGCGTCCATTGTTATAGTGTTCTATAATTTCAGAAACTGAAATTCTTCGTTCTTCAACCTCAATGCCTTTTTGTTTGGCAATAGTAATGATACTATCTCGAGTAATTCCACCTAATATACTTTCGCTTAATTTGGGAGTGATGATTTTATCATCTATTCTGAACATAATATTCATAGTCCCACATTCTTCAATGTATTCATGACTTAAGGCATCTGTCCATATGATTTGTGTAAAACCCTCATTTTGTACTTTTTTGGTAGGTGCAAAGGCAGCGGCATAGTTACCTGCTGCTTTGGCAAAGCCTGTTCCGCCGACAACAGAACGGGCGTATTTTTGTTCAATTTTCAGATTTGTTTTTCCAGAATAATAAGTAGATGTTGGAGAAGTGATAATCATGAACTTAAACTCGTTTGCAGGGGTAGCACGAATGAACTCACTATCGGCAATCATAAATGGGCGAATATATAAAGACATACTATCTGACTGAGGTATCCAATCTCTATCAATTTCTAATAATGTAGTTAGACCTTGCATAAAGATGGCTTCGTCAATTCTAGGCATACACAACCTATCAGCAGAACGATTTAGTCTTTTTATGTTTTCTTGAGGTCTAAATAAAAGGGTCTCACCTTGTTCATTTTTATAAGACTTCATTCCCTCAAAAATAGCTTGACCATAATGAAAAACATGTGTTCCTGGGTTTAAACTTAGTGGTCCATAAGGAAGTATTTCAGGCTTTTGCCATTCATTATTTTTAAAAGATATGCTAAACATATGGTCACTAAAACACTTGCCAAACGACAAATTATCAAAGTCTGTTTGCTCTATTTTAGATTGTATTGTTTTAGTAATTTCCATAAGGGTTTAATATCTATTTTATGTATCTGAAATCGTGGCCATCTTTTATTTTCAGTAGAGCATTGTAAATCAATTTAATAACATTATCAACATCATCTTTATGTACGCTTTCAACAGTAGTATGCATATATCTCAATGGTAATGAAATAAGAGCTGAGGCAACACCACCCGTTGAGTATGCAAAAGCATCTGTATCTGTACCAGTTGCACGTGATGCTGCTGCTCTTTGGAATGGTATTTTATTTTTATCTGCTGTGTCAATAATTAAATTCAAAAGGTTATTCTGTACAGCAGGACCATAAGTTAAAACAGGTCCTTTACCACAAAACAAATCACCTTGTTTAATTTTGTTTATCATTGGTGTTTGGGTATCATGACATACATCAGTAACAATAGCCACATCTGGTTTAATTCTTTCCGTAATCATTTGTGCCCCTCTCAAACCAACTTCTTCTTGTACAGAGTTTGTTATATATAGTCCAAACGGTAATTTCTTTTTATTCTCTTTGAGAAGTCTTGCTACTTCTGCAATCATAAAACCACCGACTCTGTTGTCTAAGGCTCTACCTACATAGAATGTATCGTTTAGTATCATGAATTCGTCTTTGTAAGTAACAACACAACCCACATGAACTCCAAGTTTCTCAACTTCTTCTTTGGTAGTACAACCACAGTCTAAGAAAATATTATCCAATTTTGGAGATTTTTCTTCGCCTCCATGTCTGGTGTGTATTGCAGGCCAACCAAATACTGCATCAACAATACCTTTATCAGTATGAATATTAACTCTTTTAGAAGGTGCTATTTGATGGTCACTTCCACCATTTCTTCTTAAATAAATGAAGCCATCTTTGGTAATGTAGTGTACAAACCAAGATATTTCGTCAGCATGAGCCTCTATTACTACTTTATACTTGGCTTTTGGGTTAATAACACCAACAACAGTGCCATATGTATCTACAAAATAATCATCTACATAAGGTTTAATATAATCTAGCCATAGCTTTTGACCTTCACTTTCAAAGCCTGTTGGCGATGCATTGTTGAGGTATTGTTCAAAAAAAGCAATGGATTTTTTATTGGTAACAGTTTTTTTCTTTGCCATGTTTTTTGTGAGATTGGGTCAGCAAAGCTAATAAAATATACTTAATTTGTGTAATGCTAAACTTGAAAATCATAGCGACTAATGATAGCAGTAAAACCCTAAAAATTCCTGAATGGAATGAACATTATCACTCCACTCATGGTGCAATTAGTGAGGCTCAGCATGTTTATATAAAAAATGGCCTTGACCTTATTAAATCTCAAGAAATATCAATATTTGAAATGGGGTTTGGTACAGGTCTAAATACTTTTTTGTCATATCTCTACGGATTAGAACATCAGCGTACTGTAAACTACTATGCCATAGAAAAAGAACCCTTATCTCTTGAATTAGTAAATCAGTTGGATTATGTCGATTTATTAGGTGCATTTTCTGAAGAACATATCTTTAACAAATTGCATACGAGTTCTTGGGATATACTTACTGAGATTTCAATTCATTTTCGTTTATTTAAAATACACAACACCATTCAGGAATATAAGTTTGACACCACTTTTGATTTAATTTTTTACGATGCCTTTGGTTTTCGTGTTCAGCCCGAATTGTGGCAAAAAGATATCTTTGAGAAGATGGTCAAAATTTTAAATAGAGGTGGTGTTTTGGTAACATATTGTGCAAAAGGAGAAGTCAAACGCATTTTGAAATCTTTAGGATTGCAGGTAGAATCTGTAGCTGGGCCACCTGGTAAAAGAGAAATGATACGAGCGATCCGTTTGTAAAAAGTATCTAAAAGTTCTTTTTTAATACAAAAAACCATTATTAGCAAATAAATTAATACATTTGCGCTCCTTTTTAACAGATAATTATATACAATATGGCTAATCACAAGTCAGCAAAGAAAAGAATAAGACAGACAGCAAAGAGAAATGCTGCTAACAGTTATTATCATAAAACAGCTCGTAATGCTGTAAGAAAGTTAAGATCTACTACTGATAAGAAAGAAGCCACTGCTTTGTTACCAGCTTTAGAGTCTATGTTAGATAAACTGACAAAAAGAAATATCATTCACAAAAACAAAGCTGCCAATTTAAAATCTAAGTTAGCTAAGCATGTGAATAGTCTGTAATTGATTTATAGGCTTTATGTCTAAAGGCTTCTCATTTGAGAAGCCTTTTTTTTACTTTTGTTTTTGTGAGCTATAAGAAACTAACCATAAAGTCGTGGTCTGAAGACGATAGACCAAGAGAAACTTATTTCCAAAGGTGCTAAATCATTGAGTAATGCAGAGATAGTAGCCATACTCATAGGTTTTGGAAATAATAAACAATCAGCCGTAGATTTATCAAAACATATTTTGTCGCAATGTGGTGACAAACTTTCATTTTTATTAAAAATGACTATCAATGATTTGACACAATTTAAAGGTATTGGACAGGCCTAAGCCATTAGTATTATGGCATCTTCAGAACTTGCTTAAAGAAAAAGTTTAGAATTACAGTCAGAAATTAAAAAGATTAAATCTAGTCAAGACGCTTAAAATTTTATGAAATATCATTTACATGATTTGAATCACGAACAATTTTGGATTATGTTATTGAGTCGTTCTAATAGTATTTTACATTTTACTAAAATTATTCAAGGAGGTCTTAGTGCAATACTGGTCGATCCTGAGTTTATATTCAGTACTGCATTTGAGTGGAAAGCCAGTGGATTGATATTATTTCATAATCACCCGTCAGGTAATTTATAATCTAGTGAGAGTGATAAAAAATTAACTCAAAAGATAGTAAAATCGGCAGAATTATTAGAAATTACTGTACTCGACAATATAATTGTGGGGCAAAACACTTACTTTAGCTTTGCAGACGAACACGAGCTCTAGATGCTGATTTATACACCTAAAATAACAAGTAGAATACAATATAGCTTTCAGCTTATTTTCGATACGGTTTGGAAAATGGATTATCAACTCACAGAAGATGTTGAAGTTTTTCTTTCTCATCAAGGTGCTAAACTTAATTATTCTAATAAACAATTAGCAGATGAATGTTTTCTAAAAGCGTATGGATTACTTTCTGAAAAAGGTATTTTAGATCAGGAATTAATTTTTGATACGTGGAGTGAATTGCCAATTTTTTTTCAAGTCAAAGATTCTTTTTTGCCTTTTGACGTATTTTCAGCATCTTTTTATTTAGTGTCTCGATACGAAGAATACTTACCACACATAAAAGATCATTATGAGCGTTTCACGGCCAAAGAAAGTTTAGCTTTTAAGAATGGTTTTTTACATCGTCCTCTTATAAATTTATGGCTTAAGGAGTTTAGAAAACTTCTCCAAAGAAAATTTCCATTATTAGAGTTTCCAAAAACTCAATTTACTTATCAATCCACCATAGATATTGACAATGCTTATTGCTTTTTAGAAAAAGGTTTTGTCAGAACAACAGCCTCTTTTATACGTTCGGCTATACAACTAGACAAAGATGCCATTAAGGAACGCAAAGATGTATTATTAGGTAAATTAGCTGATCCTTACGATACTTTTGAATATCAGCTAAAGTTGAATGAAAAGTATGGTATTGATGTTGTGTATTTTGTATTGTTGGCAGATTATGGACTGAACGATAAAAACTGTTCGGTTTACAGCAGAAAATTCCAATTGTTAATTAAACATTTGGGAGATTATGCTGAAATAGGAATACACCCCTCATTCGCTTCCAACAAAAGTTTTGATAGACTAGCTATAGAAAAAAAGCGTTTAGAAAATATTCTAAAAAAGGAAGTAAAGTTATCAAGACAACATTTTTTAAAGTTGGAAATACCCAAAACATATAGAAACCTATTGGAATTGTCTGTAAGCGATGATTATACTATGGGATATGCCGCACATTTGGGTTTTAGAGCCAGTATTTGTACACCTTTTTATTTTTATGACCTAGAAGTAGAGTCATCTACCAAACTTAAAGTTCATCCTTTTTCAGTAATGGACGCTACTCTAAAATATTACCTAAAATCTCAACCTAATGAAGCCTTAAGTAAGATTCAATTAATTATTGATGAAGTAAAAAGTGTAAAGGGGCATTTCATTTCCCTATGGCATAATGAGACATGGAGTGATTATAAAGAATGGAAAGGTTGGATTCACCTTTATGAGCAAATGCTACAATACATCAAAAAGTGATTCAATACATAGCATACAATAATCTTGATTACGAAAAGTGGGATAAATGTATCATTGGGTCTGTCAATGGTTCTGTTTATGCTAAGTCTTGGTATTTGGATATCGTTTGTGAGCAATGGGACGCATTAGTTTTTAACGATTACGAGGCTGTAATGCCTTTACCCAAAAGAAAAAAGTGGGGTATAACATATATATATCAGCCATTTATGTGTCAGCAGCTAGGAGTATTTCATAAGCAAGAGAGTTATTGTGTTAATGACTTTATATCATCTATTCCTAAAGAAATTTTGCATTTTAACTTCAATTTAAATACTGATAATTTATCGACAATTTGTGTGTCAAGGAGTAATGTAAACTATCTATTGCAACTCGATAAAAATATAGAAGAATTAAGAGCTAATTATTCTAAAAGTCATTTGAAAAATTTGAGACGTGCCAACAAGCATAATCTTTCTATTGCTACTGTGCCAGATAGTGCAAAACAGTTTTCTAAGAATAAACGTTTTTTAGCGTCTGGTTTTATGAATTTAAAGCAATTTGATTTAGAGTTTAACATTATAAATACTTCTCTAGAACTTGGTGAAGGAGAAATTTTTTCAGTCAAGGGAAGTCAAGGCAATTGCTGTTCTATATTTGTTATAAACGATAACAAAAGATTGTATTTACTGAGTTCATACTCTAATGAAGAAGGAAAACGAAAATCTGCTTATTTTTTCCTTTTAGATTATATCTTCTCACTAGAAAAATTTAGAGGTTTTGTTTTTGACTTTGAAGGCTCCAATTTAGATGGTGTAGCCCAGAGAAATAAAGGCTTCGGAGCTGAGCCAACAACATATATTACTATATATCAGAGTTTATGGTGTAGATGTCTAAACTTTATAGGAATTAATTCGTAATCTTTTTCCAATTCTGTTCAGCTTGTTTCTTTACGTCACTTTTACTTTCTAGCCACTTCTCTTTTTTATCGTTGAAATAGTATTCGTAGAAAAGAAATAATTCCCCATCTATGATTAAAAAACTTTTAGGATCTATTCGTTCTTTTTCACCATCTTTAGCCATACTGAAAGCACACCAACCGCCAAATTTTGGAATGTACTTTTTAGGATTTATTTTAAAGCTTTGCATATGGCTTTCTGAAGAAAAAAAGTAGTGTGCTCCTTGGTAAGTGTATTTGAATTCTTTTTTACCTGTTTTCGAATCGTTTAATTTAAAGTAAGCAACTAAATCGTAACCATCAATAGCTATGTTTTTCTTATTTAAGTTCAGATGGATATTGTCATTTTGAGAATAAGTACTAATACTAAAAAAGATGAAGAAAAAAAAGTATAGCTTTTTCATTTGAAAATGATATCATTGAATTTCCATCAAAAGTAAAATAATAAATCTCCATTCTCTAATAATTCCAAAATTTTATGATTGATATCATCATTCTTTTATAATAATTTGTCGAAATTTGCGTTATGATAGACAAACCAAATGCAATTCATTCAATTCATATCAGTTTTGTTGTTGGGAGGCGTTAAATTCTTCTTAGCAATACCTTTGGCTGTGCAGTATGATTTTTCATTTTGGGAAACCTTTATCTTCAGTTGTATAGGTGGTATATTAGGAGTTGTTGTTTTCGCAAAATTTAGAAAAATAGTTCTAAAAATCTACTATCGTATTTATCCTTTTGATTATAATGCAAATAAGAAAAAAAGTTTTAAAAAAATTATTGCTGTAAAAGCAGCTAGAAAGTATGGTTTGTTCGGTATTGCATTCTTAACTCCAATCTTTTTTTCAATACCCATTGGTACATTTATTGCACTTCACTTTTTTCCTAACAAGAAAAAGACTTTACCTATTTTATTTGCATCAGTTTTAGGGTGGTCTTTTATATTGACACTTATTTGGATTTAAATATGTATAAACATCTTTTTTTTGATCTAGATAGAACGTTGTGGGATTTTGAAAAGAATTCTCACGAAGTTTTGCTAGAATTATATCAACATTATGACTTGCAGACCAAGGGAATTGTCGATAGCAAAATATTTATTGAAAGGTATAAGCACCATAATGAAAAACTATGGGATTTATATCGGCAAAATAAAATAGAAAAGGATATGCTAAGAGACGAGCGATTTAAAATTACCCTTGATGAGTTTGGTATTGATAGTCCGGAATTAGCTGCTAATTTAGGTAGATATTATGTGGCCCATTGTCCTAAGAAGACCAATTTATTTCCATATGTACACTCTACTCTGAAATACCTTAAGGATAAGTATACATTACACATTATTACTAACGGTTTTGAAGAAGTGCAATATCAGAAGTTAGAAAATAGTAATCTAATCGATTATTTTGAACAAATTATTACATCAGAACAAGTAGGATTTAAAAAGCCAAGCCAACAAATTTTCAAGTTCTCTATGCTTAAAGCTTTTGCTAAACCATCTGATAGTTTGATGATAGGTGACGATTTACATGCCGACATTTTAGGGGCTAAAGATATTGGTATGGCTCAGGTATTTTTTAATCCTTTAAAACACGAACATTCTAATTCTGAAATTACCTACGAAATTAACTGTTTAAGTGAGTTAAAGGAGATATTGTAAATCCCATCTTTTTTAGGTCTTCCCAATAATTAGGATAAGATTTGTTGACCACTTCTATATTCTTTATTTTAATATCAAAAAGTAAAGCAAAAGGAGCTAGGCACATAGCCATTCTATGGTCATTATGACTATCAAAACTTTCTGTTGGAGTATGCAAAATAGATGCCTCTAGTTGAATAGTATCTTCAGAATAACGACTGTGTTGTCCTATTTTATTTAACTCCATGTGAAGTGCTTTTAGGCGATGACTTTCTTTAAGTTTAAGGTTGTTTAACCCCTTAATTTTGGCTGATTTTGATAATGCTGATAAGGTGCAACAATAGGCTTGGGCTAAATCAGGGGTATCTATTAGATTAACATTGTAATCGCCATTTAAGTCCTTGTTCAATTTCTTCAGATAAAGTTTTTCGTCTTTAAATTCGTATTGTAGTCCAAATTTTTTAAATAAATTCAGAACATAACTATCGCCTTGCCAACTATCTTTTGAAAGACCAGAAATACTAACTTGAGCCGATTTAGCGATAGACATAGCTTGTAAGATAAATGCCAAAGCACTCCAGTCTGACTCAACTTTCAAATCCTTAGATACATAGTTTTGTGGCTCAACTTGTATAGTGTTATTTGTCCAAGACGATTGAATACCAAAATACCTCATAATGTCTAAGGTCATTTTAATATATGGCTTGGACAGTAGCTCACCTTTTAAGGATAATGAAAGTCCTTTTTTTAGTGTGGGTGCAATTAATAAAAGAGCAGAAACAAACTGACTGCTGACAGATGTAGAAACATCTACTTTTCCTCCTTCTAAAGCTTTTCCATTAATGGCTAAAGGAGGAAAGCCATCTTTCTCTAGGTAATTTATATCTGCACCTATACTATTTAATGCCTCTACTAAATGGCCAATGGGGCGTTCCTTCATTCGGTCACTACCCGTCAAAATATAACTACCTTCTTGCTGACAAAGGTAAGCCGTGATAAATCGCATACTTGTACCAGCATCGCCAATATCTATAGTTTTAGAGGTAGTCTGTAATGCTTGTACTAAGGATTGAGTGTCGCTAGATTGTGATTGATTTAAAAGTTTGGGCTTGGATTGGCATAAAGCCTGTATAATGAGTGCTCTATTGCTTATGCTTTTTGAAGGTGGAAGGATAAGGTCAGCATTAATCGATTTACTAGTATGTGAAATCAAAAAATCCATAATTATCAATAAAAGTCAGAACCTAAAATATTGTATTTACCAAGTCTTTCTTCTTTTAGCTCAAAGCTAGTTACATCACCATCTTTGTCCCAGCTCATTTCAAAGTTTCTTTGGAAGTTATTTTTAAGAAATCTAGCATTATTTGTTCTACCATCAACCAGTATGAATGTGCCGGGCAATAATATGGACTCAATTAGTAAAAGGTCTGCAGCCATAACGGTGCGCTCGTCGCATTGAAATGTCATACCATTTAAGTTTCCTTTTACATCTTTTGGATTGGGTCCGTCAAGGTAAATAAAGTCTGGCACGATATCTGGTAAATTGTCATAAAAATGGCATATCCTACCATTGAAAGTATCTATTTTAATTTCTGAATAATGAAAATTAACGTGTTCCAATAAGTGTTTAGGAAAGTTCGATTGGCTATGTTCTATCCATTGTTTATCCGATTCAACAGAAAAAATTTGAAACATAAATCGGTTTCTAAGTTCTGGTTTTTCCTCAATAGCTAAAAAGTCAGCTTTGTTTTTACTCAAGGCATCAGCCATGACTATGGTAGATAGTCCAGAACCAAACTCCAATACAGTAAATGCTTTTCTTTTTCTTATGAGTTGGTGTAAACGGGCTAGGTCTTCAGCAACAGGTGGAAATGGTATGTTTAATTTACCACTAACAGCATCATATGCACCCTCTTTAAAATCGGCATTTGCATCAAGGTTAATGTATTGGTTTAAGCCTTCTTGTATAAGATATTCTTTTGCAGATTGCATAGTGTCAATTGAATGTCAAATATAACATTAAAAAATAGCCTTTATTTTCTCTATACTTAAATCATTATTGTAGCTACAAGAACCT